>TARA_R110002012_G_scaffold137506_1_pt1 | contig 43424 bp, 42 predicted proteins | sample TARA_R110002012 | Tara Oceans TARA_R110002012 (sample SAMEA4396515) | marine metagenome | biome: Westerlies Biome; feature: [DCM] deep chlorophyll maximum layer (ENVO:01000326); material: water (ENVO:00002006), including particulate matter (ENVO:01000060) such as... | depth 40 m
CCCGTCGCTTCGCTATGGGAAGGAATGCATCAGCGGAACGGGGCGTCGAGTTCCAGGTTCTTGGCGATCTGCCGTTCCCAGCGGTCGCCGTTGGCGAGCAGACGCTCCTTGTCGTAGAGTAGCTCCTCGCGGGTCTCGGTGGTGAATTCCGAGTTCGGGCCCTCGACGATCGCATCGACCGGGCAGGCCTCCTGGCACAGGCCGCAATAGATGCATTTGACCATGTCGATGTCATAGCGGGTCGTGCGGCGGCTGCCGTCGCTGCGCGGCTCGGACTCGATGGTGATGGCCTGGGCCGGGCAAATGGCCTCGCACAGCTTGCAGGCGATGCAGCGTTCCTCGCCATTGGCATAGCGGCGCAGCACGTGTTCGCCGCGAAAGCGCACCGACTGCGGATTGCGCTCGAACGGATAGTTCACGGTCGCCTTGGGACGCGCCATGTATTTCAGCGACAGGCCGACCGCGCCGAACAGATCGAGCAGCAGGGCCCCCTTGGCCGCCTGGGCGATACGTTTGAACATCAGGGTCGGTCTCTCGGAGTGCTGTTGCACAGCTGATCGTAGCGCGGGTCTTCCGGCTTGGTAATGGCGCACAGGCGGGCCTGTTCCGCGGCCCGGCGTGCAATGCGGTCCTGGCGTTCCTGCCACTGCTGGGCCGAGACCGGATCGGCCTCATAGGCCGGCGGCACACAGGCGCTCGTCATCAGGGCAATCAGAAGGACCGACAGCCGGATCATGACCCGACCCCGAACACCCGCCAGGCGGCCACGGCCACCACGGCCACGACCGAGGTCGGCAGGAACACCTTCCAGCCCAGACGCATCAGCTGATCATAGCGGTAGCGGGGCACAAAGGCCTTCACCAGGGCGATCATGAAGAACCAGAAGACGATCTTGCCGAAGAACACCAGGAACAGCAGGAAATTGACCAGGAACGGCGGCCAGCCGGCGGTGAAGTCGATCGGGAAGCCCGGGTTCCAGCCGCCGAAGAACAGCAGGCTGATCATCGCGCACATGAAGACGATGTTGGCGTATTCGCCGATCATGAACAGCAGGTACGGGGTCGAGGAATATTCGACCTGATAGCCGGCCACCAGTTCCGACTCGGCCTCGGGCAGGTCGAACGGCGGGCGGTTGGTCTCGGCCAGGGCCGAGATGAAGAAGATGATGGCCATCGGGAACATGACGAACACGGTCGGCCAGGTGGCCATGCCGCCGCCGAAGGCGAACCAGTTCCAGAACCAGCCCCCCTGCTGCGTGACGATGTCGGTCAGGTTCATGGTCCCGGCCAGCAGGATCACATTGATGATCACCAGACCGATCGACACCTCGTACGAGACCATCTGCGCCGCCGAACGCATCGCGCCGAGGAACGGGTATTTCGAGTTGGAGGCCCAGCCCCCCATGATGATGCCGTACACGCCCAGCGAGCTGATCGCGAAGATGTACAGGATGCCGACGTTCAGGTCGGAAATGACCCAGCCCGGGGCGAACGGGATCGCGGCCCAGGCGATGAAGGCCAGCACGAAGCTGATCAGCGGGGCCAGCAGGAAGACCACCTTGTCCGACCCGGCCGGGACGACGATTTCCTTCAGCACGAATTTGAAGAAGTCGGCGAACGACTGCAGCAGGCCGAACGGCCCGACCACATTCGGTCCCTTGCGCATCTGCACGGCCGCCCAGATCTTGCGGTCGGCCAGCAGCAGGAAGGCGAGCGAGATCAGGATGCCGACGGTGACCAGCAGGATGCCGCCCGCGGTGATCAGGGTCCAGCCGAGGGGGGTGGTCCAGAAAGTGTCTGCGGCTTCCATCGTCTACTCCGCCGCCATCGCGGCCGGGGCCATCCGCAGGGCGGACAGTTCGGCCATGGTCGCGCTGGCCCGCGCGATGGGATTGTTGAGATAGGGATCGGTCACGATCGACTGGAACACCACGTCGCCGAGGTCACCCTTTGTGCCCAGTCCGGCCACATCGAACATTCCTGACGGCGCCAGATAGTCGATACGGCCGAAGGTCGGATGATCGGCCATCAGCTTGCCGCGCAGGGCGTCCAGCGTATCGTACGGCAGGGTCTTGCCGACCCGCTCGGACAGGGCCCGCAACACGGCCCAGTCTTCCTTGGCCTCGCCCTTGGGGAAGACGACGCGTTCGGCCATCTGCACCCGGCCCTCGGTATTGACGTACAGGCCGCCCTTTTCCGTATAGGCCGCGCCCGGCAGGATCACGTCGGCGCTGTGCGCCCCCGCGTCGCCGTGGCTACCCAGATAGACCTTGAAGGCCCTGGATTTCGAGGTGTCGATCTCGTCGGCCCCCAGCAGGAACAACAGACCCAGCGCACCCTTGGCCGCCATCTGCGCCGCCGTCATTCCGCCCTCGCCGGGCACGAAGCCCATGTCGAGACCGGCGACCCGCGCCGCCGCATGGTGCAGCACATTGAAGCCGTTCCAGCCTTTGGTGACGACGCCGGTCTTCCTGGCCAGCACGCCCAGCGCGTTCAGCACCGCCGCCCCGCCCTCGCCCGCCAGCGCCCCGCCACCGACGATGATCGCCGGCCGCTCGGCCTTGGTCAGCTGGTCCAGCGCCGCCTTGGGAAGTTTGGACAGAGTCTTCGAACCTGCGCCCAACCAGTTGTAATCATAGGTCAGGTCGGCTTGCTCACCGATCAGCATGATCTCGGTCTTGCCGGTGATCCAGGCCTTGCGCAGGCGCGCGTTCAACAGCGGGGCCTCGGTGCGGGGATTGACCCCGACCAGCAGCACGACATCGGCCGTCTCGACCCCGGCCAGACCGGAGTTGAACAGCCAGCCCTCGCGCGGACCGGTCCCGAGAGTCGAGCCGTCCTGACGGCAGTCGATATTGGTCGTGCCCAGCGCGCGGAACAGGTCCAGCGCCGCCTTCATCGATTCCGCGTCCTGCAGGTCGCCGGCGATGACACCGATCTTCTCGGGCTTGGCCGTCCGCAGTCGCGCCGCCACCGTGGTCAGGGCCTCGTCCCATGAGGCCGCGCGCAGCTTGCCGTTCTCACGGATCCACGGCCGGTCCAGCCGCTGACGCGTCAGACCGTCGACGACATAGCGGCTCTTGTCCGACAGCCATTCCTCATTGATGCCCTCATGCACGCGCGGCAGCACCCGCATGACCTCGGCCCCGCGCGCATCGGCGCGGATGTTCGAGCCGAGCGCGTCCATCACGTCGATGGTCTCGGTCTTCTTCAGTTCCCACGGGCGGTAGTGATACTGCCACGGCCGGTGCGTCAGGGCCCCGACCGGGCACAGGTCATTGACGTTGCCCGACAGTTCCGAGGCGACCGACTTCTCGAGATAGGTGGTGATCTCGGCATCCTCGCCGCGGCTGATCATGCCGATGTCCGGCACGCCGGCGACCTCGGTGATAAAGCGGACGCAGCGGGTGCACTGGATACAGCGGGTCATGAAGGTCTTGATGGTCGGGCCCATCGCCTTCTCTTCGACCGCGCGCTTGTTCTCGGCATAGCGCGAGCCGTCGCGGCCATAGCCCATGGCCTGATCCTGCAGGTCGCACTCGCCGCCCTGGTCGCAGATCGGGCAGTCCAGCGGATGGTTGATGAGCAGGAACTCCATCACCCCTTCGCGGGCCTTACGGACCATCGGCGTGTCGGTGAAGATCTCCTGGCCCTCGGCGGCCGGCAGGGCGCACGACGCCTGCGGCTTCGGCGGTCCGGGCTTCACCTCGACCAGGCACATGCGGCAGTTGCCGGCGATCGACAGCCGCTCGTGATAGCAGAAGCGCGGAATCTCCTCGCCCGCACGCTCGGCGACCTGAAGCACGGTCATGCCGGCCTCGAACTCGACGTCTACGCCGTTGACCTTGGCTACGGGCATTATTCGCGGACTCCGCCAAAGGGATGATCGACCAGATCGAGACGCTTCTCGATCCGTTCGACACGTTCATCAATTCTGTCGAGCCGGCGGTTTACGCCCGCCAGCCCCTCTTCGACATGGGTCGTACGAACTTTCAGGCCGTGAAGGTCCTCGCCGATGCGGTCGACCTTGGTCTCGACCGCGTTGACGCGCGTCTCGATCCGCCGAAGGATCTCCAGCACCAGATTGTCGGGTTCCTCAGCCATATCGCCCTACTCCGCCGCGATCGCATGGCCGGCGAAATTCGCGCGGCGGCTGCGGTATTGCGAGATGCGATCCTCGATCTCGTGACGGAAATGGCGGATCAGCCCCTGGACCGGCCAGGCGGCGGCGTCGCCCAGGGCGCAGATGGTGTGGCCCTCGACCTGTTTGCTGACGTCCAGCAGCATGTCGATCTCGGACGGATCGGCCTCACCGACGGACATCCGCTCCAGCACGCGCCACATCCAGCCGGTACCCTCGCGGCACGGGGTGCACTGGCCACAGCTCTCATGCTTGTAGAAATAGCTGATGCGGGCGATCGCCTTCACCAGATCGGTCGACTCGTCCATGACGATGACCGCCGCCGTGCCCAGACCCGACTGCATCTCGCGCAGGGAGTCGAAATCCATCAGCGCCGTCTCGGCCATGTCGCGGGTGATCAGCGGCACCGACGATCCACCCGGGATCACCGCCTTCAGATTGCCCCAGCCGCCACGCACGCCGCCGCAATGGGCTTCCAGCAACTGCCGCAGCGGGATGCTCATGGCCTCCTCGACGTTGCAGGGCTTGTTCACATGGCCGCTGATGCACATCAGCTTGGTGCCGGTGTTGTTCGGACGACCGAAGCCGGCGAACCACTCGGCCCCGCGGCGCAGGATGGTGCCGACCACCGCGATCGACTCGACGTTGTTGACCGTGGTCGGGCAGCCGTACAGGCCGGCTCCGGCCGGGAACGGCGGCTTCAGGCGCGGCTGGCCCTTCTTGCCCTCCAGGCTCTCCAGCAGGGCGGTTTCCTCGCCGCAGATATAGGCCCCGGCCCCGTGGTGGACATAGACGTCGAAGTCCCAGCCGTGGACGTTGTTCTTGCCGATCAGCTTGGCGTCATAGGCCTGTTTGACCGCGGCCTCGAGGCGCTCGCGCTCCAGCACATATTCGCCGCGCAGATAGATGTAACAGGCGTGGGCCTGCATCGCGAAGCTGGCGATCAGACAGCCCTCGATCAGCAGGTGGGGATCATGACGCATGATCTCCCGGTCCTTGCAGGTGCCGGGCTCGGACTCGTCGGCATTGACCACCAGATAGTGCGGCCGATCCTTCACCTCCTTGGGCATGAAGGACCATTTCAGACCCGTCGGAAAACCGGCCCCGCCACGTCCGCGCAGGCCGGAATTCTTGACGTTGGTGATGACCCAGTCACGCCCGAGGTCGAGCATGTCCTTCGTCGCGTTCCAGCAGCCGCGCGTCTTCGCCCCGTCCAGCGTCCAGTCATGGAAGCCGTACAGATTGGTGAAGATGCGGTCCTTGTCTTCGAGCAGTCCGACCATGGTTCAGTCCAGTTCCGCCATGCGGCGGCGGTGATAACGAGTACGCATGAAGATGGCCGCCAGCATCAGCGCCCAGCCGACGGCCAGCAGACCGTAACCGGTCCATTGCACGGCCGGCGCAGCGGCCCCGGCCTGGGTCGAGACCCAGACCAGAACGGCCCCGACCAGCACGCAGCCGAACCCGGCCAGACGCTGTTTGCGCCCGACCGCGCGCATCTCCGCCCGATAGGCGGCGACGGCTTCCGGCGCATTGACGTCGGGTCGGCTCATGCCGGCACCGGCTTGCTGTTGGGCAGTTTCTTGATCGGTTTGGCGGCCGAGCCGTCGTACAATTTCTTGTCGGTCAGGGTCAGGATCCCGCCCACCGGTTCCGAGGTATGGCGTCCGGCATAAGAGCCCGGCTTCGGCGTCTTGCCGGCGGCGAAATCATCGATGATCTGCGCCAGACTCTCGGGCGTCAGGTCTTCGAAATAATAGTCGTTGATCTGGGCCATCGGCGCATTGACGCAGGCCCCGAGGCACTCGACCTCCTGCCAGGTGAATTTGCCGTCGGCGCTGAGCCTGTCCTTCGGGCCGATCTTCGACTTGCAGACGCCCATCAGCTCATTGGCCCCGCGCAGGGCGCACGGCGTGGTGCCGCACACCTGGATCAGGGCCGCCGAACCGACCGGCTCCAGCATGAACATGGTGTAGAAGGTGACGACCTCCAGCACCCGGATGTAGGGCATGCCCAGCAGCTCGGCGATGGCACGCAGCGCCGGCTCCGGGCACCAGCCCTCCTGCTTCTGCACCAGCCACAGGATCGGGATCACCGCCGACTGGCGACGGTCGTCCGGATATTTGGCGATCCACCAGTCGCATTTAGCCTTGGTCGCCTTCGAGAAAGCGAACGAGGCAGGCTGGATCTTGGCGAGACGACGAACGCTCATCGGTCCACTTCTCCGAAAACGATGTCGAGGGAGCCGAGGATGGCGGACACATCAGCCAGCATATGGCCGCGGTTCATCCAGTCCATGGCCTGCAGGTGGCGGAAGCCGGGGGCCGAGATCTTGACCCGGTACGGCTTGTTGCTGCCGTCACTGACCAGATAGATGCCGAACTCGCCCTTGGGGGCCTCGACCGACGCATAGACCTCACCCTCGGGCGTGCGGAAACCCTCGGTATAGAGCTTGAAGTGATGGATCAGCGCCTCCATCGAGCGCTTCATCTCACCGCGTTTGGGCGGGACGATCTTGTTGTCCTCGACCATCACCGGCTCGCCGGGACGGTTGCGCAGTTCGTGGATGCACTGCTCCATGATGTGCACCGACTGCTTCATCTCCTCGATGCGGCACAGGTAGCGGTCCCAGCAGTCGCCGTTCTTGCCGACGACGATGTCGAAATCCAGATCGGCATAGCATTCGTAGGGCTGCGACTTGCGCAGGTCCCAGGCGATGTCCGAGCCGCGCAGCATCACGCCGGTGAAGCCCCAGTCCAGCGCCTGCTGCTTCGACACCACGCCGATGTCGACGTTGCGCTGTTTGAAGATGCGGTTCTCGGTGACGAGAGATTCAATGTCGGCCAGCGCCGCCGGGAATTCATGGCACCAGCGGCCGATGTCGTCGATCAGGGCCATCGGCAGGTCCTGATGCACACCACCGGGGCGGAAATAGTTGGCGTGCAGACGCGCCCCCGAGGCGCGCTCGTAGAACACCATCAGCTTCTCGCGTTCCTCGAAGCCCCACAGCGGCGGCGTCAGGGCCCCGACGTCCATGGCCTGGGTGGTCACGTTCAGCAGGTGCGACAGGATGCGACCGATTTCGGAATACAGCACCCGGATCAGCTGGGCCCGGTACGGCACCTCGACGCCCAGCAGCTTCTCGATGGCCAGACAGAAGGCGTGCTCCTGGTTCATCGGCGCGACGTAATCCAGCCGGTCCAGATAGGGCACGTTCTGCAGATAGGTGCGCGCCTCCATCAGCTTCTCGGTGCCGCGGTGCAGCAGGCCGATGTGCGGATCGACGCGTTCGACGACCTCGCCGTCCAGCTCCAGCACCAGACGCAGCACGCCGTGCGCGGCCGGGTGTTGCGGGCCGAAATTGATCGTGAATTTGCGGTCGTCCAGCGCCTTCGCCTCGGCCGTGCGGCCGTCGTGCGGGGCGTCGAAGATGTCAGTCGCCAGTTCGGAGCCGAGCGGCGGTTTCTTCACGGGAGGGTTTGCACCGTCAGCCATCAGACCTTGCCTCCGGCGGGACCCGAACCCGCCTTCTCGTCACCGGGCAGAACGGGCAGCGGATATTCGGCTCCCTCCCACGGCGACAGGAAATCAAAGTTCCGGAACTCCTGGGTCAATTTGACGGGCTCATACACAACCCGCTTCTCCCCTTCGTCGTAACGCACTTCGACATACCCGGTCATCGGGAAGTCCTTGCGCAGCGGATGCCCCTGGAATCCGTAGTCGGTCAGCAGCCGGCGCAGGTCCGGGTGATCCGAAAACAGGATGCCGTACATGTCGAACGCCTCGCGCTCGAACCAGTTGGCCGCCGGATAGACGCTGATGACGCTGGGTACCGGGGCCCGTTCATCGGTCGCCACCTTGACGCGCAGACGCACGTTCCGGGTCATCGACAGCAGATGATAGACGACCTCGAACCGCTCGGTCCGGTCGGGATAGTCGACCCCGCACACATCCAGCAGCTGCTGGAAGCCGAAGCGGTCGCGCAGGACGGTCAGCACCTCGACGATACGATCACGATGGGCGACCAGGTTCAGTTCCCCGAACGAGACCTGGGCATCGACACCCAGCTCCCCGACCATCTCGGCCCCCAGCGGCGTCAGGGCGGCCTCAAGGACCGCGATATTGGCGACGGCGCTCATCGTTCGATGGTCCCGGTGCGACGGATCTTCTTCTGAAGTTGCAGCAGCCCGTACAACAGCGCCTCCGCTGTCGGCGGACACCCGGGCACATAGACGTCAACCGGTACGATCCGGTCACAACCGCGCACAACACTGTAGCTGTAGTGGTAGTACCCGCCGCCGTTGGCGCAGCTGCCCATCGACAGCACATATCTGGGGTCCGGCATCTGGTCGTAGACCTTGCGCAGCGCCGGAGCCATCTTGTTGGTCAGGGTGCCGGCGACGATCATCAGATCGGACTGACGCGGGCTGGCGCGCGGGGCCATGCCGAACCGCTCCATATCGAAGCGCGGCATCGACGCCTGCATCATCTCCACGGCGCAGCAGGCCAGGCCGAAGGTCATCCACATCAGGCTGCCGGTCCGGGCCCAGGTGATCACGTCGTCCAGCGAGGTGGTCAGGAAGCCCTGCTCGCCCAGCTGGGTGTTGACCTGCTCAAAGAATTTGTCGTGCAGCTTCGGATCATAGCCCTCGACCGTGGCGCGCGCGCCCTGACCGAAGCCCACCGGCGACGATCCCTGGTTGCCGGCACCGATCAGCGGCGTGGTGTTGGTCACTATTCCCATTCCAGCGCCCCCTTCTTCCATTCGTAGATGAAGCCGACCGTCAGCACGCCGAGGAAGACCATCATCGACCAGAAGGCAAACACCATCCCGGCCTTGGACAGGTCGAACATCGACACGGCCCAGGGGAACAGGAAGGCAACTTCCAGATCGAAAATGATGAACAGGATCGACACCAGATAGAAGCGCACGTCGAATTTCATCCGCGCGTCGTCAAAGGCGTTGAAGCCGCACTCATAGGCCGACAGCTTTTCGGAGTCGGGATTTTTGGGCGCGAGCACCCAGGCCGCCAGCATGAAGCCGAGACCCAGGACCGTTGCGATCCCGAGAAAGATCACGATCGGCAGATATTCCAGAAGAAATGCGTTCATTCGAGAAGACCTCGGCCACCGGAGCGGCGGCGGATTCGGCGCTTTCTAGCCTCAACCCGACCGGGGTTCAAACCCATGCTGACAAAGGTTTTTCTTGCGAATGGTTATCAGTTCCGTCCGGGTTCCGGCGGTCACTGGAATGAGGCTCGTAAATCCCCGATTGCGCGCTTGACAGCGCAAGTCCACCCCGCCTAAACGACGCCCCTCGCCGCGACGCACCAGCGCCGCGACGGGATGCGGGTGTAGCTCAGTTGGTTAGAGTGCCGGCCTGTCACGCCGGAGGTCGCGGGTTCGAGTCCCGTCACTCGCGCCATTTCTTCTAAAGCAGAGGAAATGGCGCGTGCCGCCCCCATCGCGACCCTGACCCGGTCGATACCCTTCTCCCCCTACCTTCCTTTCCTGTCCTCGATTTCATCCGCCCGCCCCAATCGCGCCTTATTCTGCTACATATGTAACAGGCTACAAATGTAGCGGAGGCCCCGATGATTGAATCCCTGCCCAGACGCGAACGCGAGGTGTTCGAGATTTTGTGCCGCCTCGAAGAGGGCACCGCCGGGGCCGTCCGCAATGCGATGATCGGATCACCCAGTGATTCCGCCGTGCGTACCCTGCTGTCGCGACTCAAGGCCAAGGGGCTGGTCGCCCATCGCACGGAGAACCAAGCCTATATCTACAAGCCCGTGCAGCGCCCCGAGGCCGTCGCCACGGGGGCCCTGCGCCGTCTGGTCGACACCTTCTTCAACGGCTCCCCCGCCACCGCCGCCACCGCCCTGCTGGGTCTGGCCTCACAGCTGGACCCGGAAGAACTGGCGGCCCTGCGCCGGGCCATCGACGACGCCGGGGAGCGGCAGTCATGATCGCCCTGTTCATCAGCCTCGCCCTGAAGTCCGGCCTTGTCGCCGGGGCCGGCCTGCTGCTGGCCGAACTGTTCGCCAGACGCCCCGCAGCCGAGCGCGCCGATCTGCTGCGCGCCACCGTCGGCCTGATGCTGGCCCTGCCGGTCATCGCCCTGGCCGGACCCGATCTGGCCCTGGCCGTCCTGCCCGCGGTCGCCACCGCGCCGGCCCCGATCATCCCGAACACGGTGGCCTGGGCCGGCGAGGTCGGCCCGATCGCCGGGGTTTCGGTCAGCGGCTCGGTCGGGGCCCCACCGGCCTGGGCCCTGCTGGCCATTGTCTGGACCTTGGGGGCTGTCCTGGTGCTGGGCCGATTCCTCGCCGGGGTCTGGACCCTGTCGCGCTGGAGCCTCCACGCCCGCCCGGTGATCGACACCGCCTGGACCGCCGCCCTGGAACGCCAGTGCGACGGCCAGGTCAGCCGCCCGCGCCTGCTGACCGCCGCCGGCGTCGACGGACCGCTCAGCTGGGGCCTGCCGCCCGGGACCGTCCTGATCCATCCCGACAGCCTGGCCCGCCCGACCGACGCCGACGCCGTCCTGGCCCATGAGATCGCCCATATCCGCCGCCTCGACTGGCCCTTCCTGGCCCTGTCGCGGCTGGCCCTGGCCCTGTTCTGGTTCAATCCGCTGATGTGGCGGCTGCACAGCGCCCTGATCGACCGTTCCGAAGAGGCCGCCGACACCCTGGCCATCGCCCGCGTCGACCCCCGCCAATACGCCCACACGCTGGTCAATCTGGCCGCCCGGACCACCCCCGTGGCCGCGACCGGCATGACCGGTTCCGCCCGCCCCCTCAGTCAAAGGATCGACTCCATCATGACTTCCCCGCGCAAGCCCCACGCCCGCTCCATCGCCTTGACCCTGGCCGTCGGTGCCATGGTGGCCGTCGCCACCCCGCTGGCCGCCCTGGAACTGGCGTCGCGCACTGCCGACGACAGCCCGGCCCGCGCGCCGGCAGCGGCCGGCGTCGCCGCAACGGCGGTCCTGGCCCCGGCCGCGGCCGTTACGCCGGTCGGATCGGTCGGATCGGTCGCGCCGGTCGCGCCGGTCGCCCCGACCGATGACTACAGCTTCAGCTATTCCAGCGACGGCTACACGGCAGCCCGGGTCTCACAGGCCGACGGCAGCACCAGCCGCCAGATCTACAGCCACTCGGGCGACGGCCCGCCCCCTCTGCCCCCCTTGCCGCCCGCACCGCCGGCACCGCCCGCCCCGCCTGCGCCCCCGGCACCACACGCTCACCCGGCCCCGCCCGCACCGCCCGCACCGCCGCGGCTGGTCACCCGGCTCGCGCCGGTCGACGGCGTGACCCGGGCCCGGACGGTTCAGGATCAGGCCCGCGTCGCCCAGGACCGCGCCCGGGCAGAGGCTGACCGGTGGGCCGCCTTGCGGGACCGGGAACAGACCCGCGCCGACGCCCGCGCCGCTGCCGGCGACACCGAGGCCGCCCGGGCCGATGCCCGCCGGGCCCAGGCCGACGCGCGTGTCCAGATGCGCACCGGGGCCGATGAGATGGAGCGCGGGGCCGAGACCATGCGGGAAGAAGCGCGCAAGCTGCAGAATGCCGCCTATCGCGCGGAACGGATCGCCGAGGCCCGCGCCCAGGGCCACACCGTCACCGACGCAGAGCTTCAGGCCCTGTCGCCCCGCCTGGTGACCCAGGCCGATGAACTCGTCGTCGCAGCGCGGCAGCTGCGCCAGCGCAGCGAGGACCCCGCCGCCCTCTAGTGAGGCCTCACTAGAGGGTCAGCACCCCGCTGTGAGACCTCCATCGCCGACAGGGTGCGACGGGTGATCACGGGAGCGGACAAGCCGCGCCTGACCTCGGCCCGCTGCCGGGCCGGGCTGGGACCGTCGTCGAGGTCAGGGCGATAATCAGACACAGCCGCATGGTCTCCAGGATCAGGACGGGACCCTGGCTGAGCCATAGGGCAGCGGGTGACGGGACAACCGAATGGGGATTCAGCCGATCCTCAGCAGGGCGGGCTGGCGGCCCCGTAGCGCCCGGTCACCGCATGGGCACCGGTCGGCGTCAGGGTCAGGACCGTCAGCCGGTCGTATTCACAGTCGGCCATTGCGGCTGCATCGGTCGCCCCCAGCGCCCGGGCGATCTCGGGCACCGTATTGCTGTGACCGACCACCAGCACCACCGCATCGGCCGGAACCTGCCGCACATCCGCCACCAGCCGGGCCACATGGGCCGCAGCTCCGCCGTCCAGCGACACGGCGATCGCCCCGACATCGACCGCCGCCGCACTCGGCGCAGCCGTCAGACCGGTGCGTTGCAACGGCGTGACGAAGACATGGCTCACGCCGGCCCCGGCCAGAACTTCAGCCAGGGCGGAGGCCCGGGCCTGTCCGGCGTCGGACAGCACCGGATCGGCGCTCTGTTCGGCCTTCTCCGCATGACGAACGATGATCACGGTCTGGGCCAGCGCCGGTGACGCCATGACGGCCGCCAGAACAAGAGCCAGGATCAATCTGTACATACCGGACGTCGCCTCTGTTGCGCCTGGACCCTGACCCGGCACCGCAGGCCTGTCCAGCCGCCGGGACGGCTAGGGCAGAACCTGTCGCTCTGCAGCCTGGACAAAGGCCGCCTTGCCACTGACGTCGCCATAGACAGTGCACAAATCCTCGAACACACGGTTCCAGGCGAAGCGATCGACGGTCCTGGCACGGGCCGCCCGGCCCAACGCCTCTATATCGCGCGCGAACAGGGCCTCGATCGCCGCGGCATAGTCACGCGGGTCGGCGCTGCGGGCCAGCTGGCCGACGCTCTCGTCCACCGTCTCGGCCACACCGCCGGCGTTGACCCCGACCACCGGACGCCCGCAGGCCATGGCTTCCAGCACGATCAGGCCGAACGGCTCCTTGTCATTGGCGTGGACGAAGGCGTCGCAGCTGGCGATGATCCTGGCCACGCCCCGGGGATTAGCCTCATACGGCAGGGAGATGACCCGCTCCTCGGCCGGCATGCCGGCTCCGGCCCCGACCAGCACCAGATGATAGGGCGCGCCCAATTTCTGCACCGCCTCGATCAGCACACCGATGTTCTTCTCCCGCGCCGGTCGCCCGGCGAAGCACAGCAGGCGCGCCGAATCGGGCAGGTCCAGCTTCTTCAGCAGCCAGTCGCGATCGCGCCGGTCGGGCCGGAAGGTGTCGATCTCGACCCCCAGCGGCCGGATCACGATATCGCGGACCCCGGCCTCCTCGAGTCTCCGGGCGATGAAGCGGCTGGGCGAGACCACCCGGTCGAATTGCGAGAACAGCTCGGCCCAGCGTTTCTCGACCGGTTTCTTGGCCCATTCGCCGAAATGCAGCGCCGCCAGGCCGGCCGGGTCGGAATGACAGAAGCCAACGACCGGACAGCCCGCCCTCTGGCCCGCCTCCAGTGCCCCCTGCCCGGGCGTATAGGGATCTCCGGCCTCGATCACCGAAGGCTCCAGGGCCGCGACCCAGGCCCCCCAGCGCCGCACCGAGGACGGCCAGCGATAGCCGTCGCCGAACGGCAGCTTGGTCGCATGCAATTTGATGACGCCGTCGTCCCCGGCCTCGTGATGGGCTCCCGGCACGACCAGACTGTGAGCCACGCCGGGCCGGTTCGCCTGCAGCCAGGCCTGTTTCGACAGCAGATAGCGTTTCACCCCGCCCGAGCGCGGCGCATACAGCATGGTGGTGTCGACAAGCCGGGGTCGGGCGTCCGCCGTCGACGCCCGCAGCCGGCGAAGCGTTTCCGAGACCTCCTCGTCGAGGCCGGGAATCAGCCGCAGCTCACTTTCCTCGACCTTGACCCCCACCATGCTCAGCAATTCTGCTTCGGTGGGCGGCCGGCTCCCGGTCCGGACAGCGCGATTTCTGATGCGTTGGACCCGTCGGACGGTCGCCAGTCTGGACTTCACCATAGCGTCGCCGTAGCGCCGGAAACGCCAGAGCTCAAGCCTTCCTCGCCGATGATCGGCGACCGAACTGCGGTCTTGCAAGGAAACCGCCCCGCGAGACGGACTCCGGCAACACTCGACACAGGCGATGTCGGCTCCAACATGCGGCCGACTCGACCGATTCAGGGCCTGATTCTCCCGCCAAACCTGACCGTTGAGCTCTGGTTTTGAATGCGGAACTGGCCGGCTTCGGCATCAGGGGCGCGGCATCTTTGCACCCTTAGGCCTTGCATTCGCCTCAAATTCGCGAAACTTGAGACATGCTGGCGCGGTCCCTGTTAGAGGATCGCCTGCGTCCTTGCGCGTCTGTCCACCAGGGGTATTTTTTCGAATGCGTAAACTGCTTGCGACCGCAGTGGCGATCGCCCCTCTGATGGCTGCGGCCGGCGCTCACGCCGAAATCGTGATTTCGACGACCCGCACCACGCCGATCACAACCGCCAACGCGACCGGGACCGGCCCGGACAGTATCCGCATCGCCAGTGGCGGTGCGATCAATGTCACGACCGGCAATGTCGTCACCCTCAACTCTAGTCACAACATCATCGTCGATTCGGGCGGATCGATCGGCGGCGTCAACACAGCCAACGGCACGACCGGCATTCTGGCCAACGGCGGCAACACCGGATCGATCACCATCAGCGGCAGCGTCACCGTCGGCGATGACATCGCGACCTATCCCGACACCGACAGCGACGGCGACCTGGACGGGGTCTGGGCCAACGGCAGCGACCGTTTCGGCATTCGCCTTGCAGGAGCCTCGCCCCTCACCGGCGACATCCGTCTCAACAGCTCCAGCTCCCTGGTCGTGGACGGCGTAAATTCGGTCGGGATCTCGATCGAATCCGGTCTCGTGGGCAATCTGACGACCCTCGGCAGCCTTCAGGTCTTCGGCGACAACGCCATCGGTGTTCGCACGACCTCGACCATCGACGGCAACGTCATGCTCAGCGGCACCATGGCCGTCTTCGGGGCCAATACCTCGGCCGTATCGATCCAGGGCGACGTCAATGGCCGCCTCGTCTTCCAGGGCGACATTCTCTCCTCCGGCTATCGCTACACAACCCGTCCGCCCGAGGCCGTCATCGCCAAGCTTGAGCCCGATGACATGCTGCAGAACCGCTCTGCCGTGATCGTCGCGGGCAATGTCAGCGGTGGCGTGGTGTTCGACCAGCCACCGGTCGACGCCGACCCCAACAACGCTGATGAGGACAATGACGGCGTCCCGGACGCGACCGAGACCAAGGCTTTCATCAGCAGCTTCGGCGCGGCACCGGCCGTCACCGTCGGCTCGGCGAGCCGGTCGGTCACCCTCGGGGTCGCCGGCACCGGTGATTCCGCCTTCGGCTTCATCAACCGTGGCACCCTCACGGGCCAGGGTGTTTATGACGGTATCCAGGGCAACGGCGTTCTGTTCGGCGTGCCCGGCGGCCAGATCGTCACCATCGACGGCGGCGTTCGCAATGAGGGCACGATCTCCGGACTGTCGTTCGAGGCCGACGCCACCGCCATGCGCTTCGCCACGGGTGCGACCACACCCCAGATCGTCAATACCGGCAACCTCTCCGCCGGTGCGACGTCTGCCCTCGCCAGCCAGGTCACCGCGCTGCAGATTGACGCCGGGGCCTCGGTGCCCAGCGTCTCCAACAGCGGCGTCATCCTGGCCACCGCGATCGGCAGCACCGTCAACACCACCGGCATCCGCGATCTCAGCGGTACCCTGACGTCGATCACCAACACCCGACTGCTGCAGGCGACGCTGACTCCCAATGCAGCGGGCGACCCGATCACCGGCAGCGCGACCGCGATCGATGTCCGCGCCAACACCACCGGCGTCACCATCATGCAGACCGGGCCCGTCGGAGCCGGGTCTCCGACGGACCTTGATACAGACGGCGACGGGGTTCCTGATATTTTCGAACCCGCCATCACCGGGGCGATCCGGCTTGGCTCGGGCAATGATTTCGTCGATATCCGAAACGGTGAAGTCAATGGCGACATCTATTTCGGGGCCGGGGCCGACCGGCTGACCATCACCGGCGGCGGCGTTGTCCGCGGGGCCCTGTCCGATTCCGACGGCCTGCTGGACATCAGCGTCGTCAACGGACTTCTCGATGCCCGCCAGACGAGCCCGCTGAATGTCACCAGCCTGAACATCGGCGCGAACGGCAATCTGCTGGTGACCCTCGATCCGGCGTCCGGCGGCAACTCCGGATTCGTGGTGTCGGGAACGGCGACCCTGGCCACCGGGGCCGGACTCGGCGTGAACTTCACCTCCCTGATCGACTCGCCCAGTCGCTTCACCATCATCGACGCCGCCACCCTCAATTTGGGCACGGTCGACCTGAATTCGATCCAGACCCAGGCCCCCTATCTGTTCATGGTCAATGCCGGAGCCGACGTGCCGGCCGGTGATGTCTATGTCGACGTCCGCCGTCGCACGGCCGCCGAAGCCAACCTGATTCCGGCCGAAGCCCAGATGTTCAATTCATTCTACGGGGCCCTGGGCAGCAGCAGCGCCCTGCGCGACGTCTTCCTCGCCCAGACGGACCGGACCGGCTTCATCGGTCTTTATGAGCAGATGCTGCCGGATCACTCGGGCGGCTCGCTGCTGTCCCTGGCCAGCGGCGTCGATGCGGTCACCCGCGCCCTGACCGGACGAAATACCTCGGCCGCCCCCGGTGAGGTCAGCGCCTGGGTGCAGGAAATCAATTTCTACGCCGACAAGGACAAGACCGACACCTACGGCTTCCGCTCCGAAGGCATCGGCTTCGCCGGCGGCGTCGAGCGGGGCTCGGGGCTCGGCGCGGTCGGTGTGTCTCTGGCCTTCACCTCGTCGGACATCCAGGACCCCGAGGCCGAGGCTGCGGAGGTCCTGTCGAGCAGCCTGATCGAACTGGGCCTCTACTGGCGCGCCCAGGGTCAGTACTGGACCACCTGGGCCCGGGCCGCGGCCGGCTATGCGACCTTCGACTCCACCCGCCAGTTCGTCGGCGGCGGACTGAACCTGAAAAACGCCGCCAGCTGGAACGGCCTCACCCTGGCCGCGGCGGGCGGGGCCTCCTACGAGCGCAGCTTCGGCCGCTTCGGGGTACGTCCGGAAGTCTACGCCGAATATTTCTCGCTTCGTGAGGACGCCCGCACCGAAACCGGCGGCGGCAACGGCTTCGATCTCAGCATCGATCAGCGCACCGGCCACCTGTTCTCGGCTGTCGCGGCCGTCAACTTCAGCATGGGCATGGGCGAGGACAGCTGGCTGCGACCCGAGGTCCGGGTCGGCTGGCGTCAGAACCTGTCGGTCGATCCCGGCGAAACCATCGCCCGCTTCGTCGGCGGCGGGGCCGACTTCCGTCTGACCCCGAACACCATCGAAGGTGGCGGTCCCCTGCTCGGCTTCCGTCTCAACATCGGCAACGAACTTGGCATGCTCTCGATCAGTGCCGACGCAGAAAAGATCGAGGATTACGTACGTTACATGCTGTTGTTGCGCGCCAGCTTCCGCTTCTAGGTCCAATACAAAATCAAGACACGAAAGGCCGCCGGATCGCTCCGGCGGCCTTTCTCGTGGACCCGTCGCCGCGGTGATCGTCGGCGATTGAAACGCCTCCGGATGCAGGTTCAGCGCACATTGTGAGGGGAACCCAATTGACGCTAGCCTAACCGTTCCGTCCGCTTCTGCACCTGAACGGTCGGCCCGATCCACTGACGGCTTTCGCAAGATGACCCAGATCCTGGTCGTAGACGACGACCCTTTCATCCTCGAACTGGTTCAGTCCATTCTCACACGGCCGGACCAATTCATTGTGACGGCCGACAGCGGGGCCGAGGGACTGGCCCGTCTGGCCGAAACACCGCCCGACCTCGTCCTTCTGGATCTCTGGTTGCCGGACATTTCCGGCCTGGAGGTCCTTCGCTTCCTGCGCCAGGCGAAAGGGTGGCAGCGCGTTCGCATCCTGATGCTGACCGCGTCCGATGATATCGACCACATGGTCCAGGCCAAGGCGACCGGCGCATCCGGCTACATGTGCAAACCCTTCCAGCCCCAGGCCCTGGCCGAAATGGTCGACGATATCCTCGGGCAAACCAACCTTGTCTGGATGGACGACTACACGCGGCTGCGACAACAGGGCTGACGTGACCCCTGCGAAGGCTTCAGTCGACAGAGGATCGGATGATAGAGACCTCTCTCACCGGAGCGAACGAGTAGACGCCATGACTGCATTCCAGATCACCCGGGACGGCCCCGTCGCCCATCTGCGCCTGAGCCGGCCCGAAGCCTCCAACGCCCTCGACATGCAGTTCTGGCGCGATTTCGGTCCGGCCTTGCAGGCGCTGGACGCGGGCGGCGACGTCCGCGCCCTGGTGATCTCGGGCGAGGGCCGGAATTTCTGCGCCGGCATGGACATCTCGGTGTTCTCGGGCGGTGCCATTCTCCAGACCGATACCGCCGCCCAACGTCAGGCCTTTCATCAGGCAGCGAGGACGCTGCAGGCGACCCTGACCCGGATCGAACAGGTCCGCTTTCCGGTCATCGCCGCCGTTCAGGGGGCCTGCGTCGGGGCCGGCCTCGACATGGTTGCCGCCTGCGACCTCAGGCTGGTGTCGCAGGAGGCCTATTTCCGCATCGAGGAGATCAATATCGGCATGATGGCCGACGTCGGCAGCCTGCAGCGCCTGCCGAAGGCCCTGCCCGAGGCCGTGGTGCGTGAACTGGCCTATCTGGGCACCGCCCTGACCGCCGAGCGGGCCGAGCGACTGGGCTTCGCCAATGCCGTCCTGCCCGATCCCGAAGCCCTGCTCGCGGCCGCGCTGGACATGGCCCGGGCCATTGCCGCCAAGGCCCCGCTCGCGATTTCAGGCTCCAAGGCCGCTGTGGTCTACGCGCGTGACCATTCGGTCGCCGAAGGCCTGGAATGGGCCGCGCTGATGCAGGGCTCGATCTGGAACACCGCCGACATCCTGACCGCCATCCAGGCCCGGGCATCAAAAAAGGCCGGAGAATTCCCCGACCTTGCCCCCCTCACCGAATAGCAGCCGCCGGTTTCATCCGGCCATGCGAGCCTCCTGGTAGGCGGCGACGGGTTCGAACCGCCGACCCTCTCGGTGTAAACGAGATGCTCTGACCAGCTGAGCTAGCCGCCCGTCCAGGAACGCCCGCCTGTCATGCCCGTCCCGGCTCAACCGTTCAAGACGCTTTTCAGCCCCTCACCCGGTTTGAAGCGGGCACTGCGTGAGGCCGGGACTGCCACGGCCTCGCCGGTCCGGGGATTGCGCGCCATTCCGGCCTTGCGTTCGACCGGCACGAAACTGCCGAACCCGGTCAGCCGCACCGTTTCGCCGCGCTGCAGACCCCCCGTAACCCCGTCGATAAAGCCTTCGAGCGCCAGCCGGGCCTGATCCCGGTCGATGCCGGCGGCACGAGCCATGGCGGCGATCAATTCGGTTCGGGTCATGGTCTTCCTCCTGTCAGCAACACCCCGGCAATAGACGGGCTCGCGCACCCTGCGTCAAAACCGAAAACGCGGTCCGGGTTGCCCCGGACCGCGCCCTTGTCGTTCGGTTGCAGCCGGATCAGTGGCTGACGGACACCGTGCCGCTGGACAGGGGTGCGGTCGGCACCGGCAGCGGATCGGCCACCTCGTCCCATTCGGTCGGGGTCAGGGTCCCGGTCAGGGCCCATTTCAGCGCCTCGTCCGCGGTCGAGATCGGAATGATCTCCAGCCCCGCCTTCACATTGTCCGGCACCTCGGCCAGGTCCTTCTCGTTCTCCTGCGGGATCAGCACCGTCTTGACCCCGGAACGCAGCGCCGCCAGCAGCTTCTCCTTCAGCCCGCCGATGGCCGTGACCCGGCCCCGCAGGGTGATCTCGCCGGTCATGGCGATGTCCTTGCGGATCGGCACCCCGGTCAGCACCGAGACCATGGCCACGGTCATGGCCACACCGGCCGACGGACCGTCCTTGGGCGTCGCGCCGTCGGGCACGTGCACGTGGATGTCGGTCTTCTCGAACATCGGCGGCTTGACCCCGAAGGTCAGGGCCCGGGCCCGCACATAGGAGGCGGCGGCCGAGATCGACTCCTTCATCACCTCCTTGAGGTTGCCGGTCACGGTCATGCGGCCACGGCCCGGCATCTTGATCGCCTCGATGGTCAGGATATCGCCGCCGAACTCGGTCCAGGCCAGACCGGTGACGATGCCGACCTGATCCTCCTCGTCCATCTCGCCATAGCGATATTTCTTCACCCCGGCGTATTCAGCCAGCTTGGCCGCATCGATGGTGATGGTCAGCACATTGGTCTTGGCCATCTCGCGCACAGCCTTGCGCGCCAGACCGCCCAGGGCCCGCTCCAGCGAGCGTACACCGGCTTCGCGGGTATAGTAGCGGATCAGCTCCCGAATGGCCTCGTCCGGCACGATCAGCTCGCCCGCCTTCAACCCGTGATCCGTCAGCAGCTTGGGCAGGACGTGACGCCGGGCGATCTCGACCTTCTCGTCCTCGGTGTAGCCGCTGACCCGGATGATCTCCATCCGGTCCATCAGGGGCTGGGGCATGTTCAGACTGTTGGCCGTGGTCACGAACATGACGTTGGACAGGTCGTAGTCGACCTCCAGATAGTGATCGCCGAAATTGGCGTTCTGGGCCGGATCCAGCACCTCGAGCAGGGCCGAAGAGGGATCGCCGCGCCAGTCCGAGCCCAGCTTGTCGATCTCGTCCAGCAGGATGAAGGCGTTGGTGGTCTTGGCCTTCTTCATCGACTGGATGATCTTGCCGGGCATGGAGCCGATATAGGTCCGGCGGTGACCACGGATCTCGGCCTCGTCACGCATGCCGCCCAGCGACATCCGCACATATTCGCGCCCGGTCGCCTTGGCGATCGATCTGGCCAGCGAGGTCTTGCCCACGCCCGGAGGGCCGACGAGGCACAGGATCGGCCCCTTCAGCGCACCGGTCCGGGCCTGGACCGCCAGATACTCGATGATGCGTTCCTTGACCTTCTCGAGCCCGTAGTGGTCCTCCTCGAGGATGTCCTCGGCCTTCTGCAGGTCGATCGGCTTCGACTTGGCCTTGCCCCACGGGATCGACAGCAACCAGTCCAGATAGTTCCGCACCACCGTCGACTCGGCCGACATCGGGCTCATGTTGCGCAGCTTCTTGACCTCGGCGTCGGCCTTGGCCCGGGCCTCCTTGGACAGACGGGTGCGGCGGATCCGCTTCTCCAGCTCCATGACCTCGTCGCGGGAGTCGTCGGTCTCGCCCAGCTCGCGCTGGATCGCCTTCATCTGCTCGTTCAGATAATATTCGCGCTGGGTCTTCTCCATCTGGCGCTTCACGCGCGAGCGGATCTTCTTCTCGACCTGCAGCACCGAAATCTCGCCCTCCATCAGGGCATAGACCCGCTCCAGACGTTTGGGCACGTCGGTGGTTTCCAGCAGGGCCTGTTTGTCGGCGATCTTGATCGACAGATGGGCGGCGACGGAGTCGGCCAGCTTGGCCGGCTCGACGATCTGCGGAATCGAGCTCAGGGCCTCGGGCGGCACCTTCTTGTTCAGCTTCACATAGTTTTCGAACTGCTCGACCACGGCCCGCAGCAGGGCCTCGCTCTGGGAGGGGTCGCCGGCCTCCTCGGGAATCTCGACGGCTTCGGCCTCGAAGAATTCGGTCCGGTCGGTGAATTTCACCAGCCGCGCGCGACTCTTGCCCTCGACCAGCACCTTGACCGTGCCGTCGGGCAGTTTCAGCAACTGCAGCACCGTCGCCAGCACCCCGACCGGATAGATGGCGTCGGACGCCGGATCGTCATCGACCGAATTCTTCTGGGTCGCCAGCAGGATCTGCTTGTCGCCCTTCATGATCTCATCCAGCGCCCGCACGGATTTCTCGCGCCCGACGAACAGGGGCACGATCATGTGGGGGAACACCACAATGTCCCTCAGCGGCAGGACGGGCAGGGTTTTTGACTCAGACATTGTACGTACTTTCCTCGGCCGTCCGGGACTGCGGGCTCTCCGCCTCCGGGGTCCCGGCATGATGTCGGACCCCTCAAGGCTGCCCACCGATTCCAGCGGCATTCATGGAGTATGTGGGTCGCGGCCCGTCCGGTTCAAGCGTAACTGCCAATTGCCGCGCCCCCGCGCCGGTTCATCCCCAGACAACCGCAATCACGGCTGGCCCCACCCGTCCCACGGTCACCGGATTTGCACTGCGCCACCGACAGGTCTAGGCCACCGGTGAACTCCCCCTTGAAAGGTCGCCAATGCCGGTTTCCCGCCGCAAAATCCTGCATGCGGCGTGGCGTGAGCGGATCGGCCCGGTCTGGAAGAGCCGGCTGGCCACCGGTGGCGGGGCCGTGCTGGTCGGCCTGTTCGCCTACGGCTTCGCCTGGGCCGCCGACCATGCCCAGGCGGCCTTCGGCACCCTGTCGTCCGGCTGGCCCTATGCGCCGCTGGTGATCACACCGCTCGGCTTTCTGCTGCTGGCCTGGCTGACCCGGCGTTACGCCCCGCTGGCGCGCGGATCCGGCATCCCCCAGGTCATCGCCGCGGCCCGGGACTCCAGCCAGGCCCGACCGCTGGTGTCGATGCGGACCGCCCTGTTCAAGCTGCTGGCCACCCTTGTCGCCATGCTGGTCGGCGGCTCGGTCGGCCGCGAGGGCCCGACGGTCCAGGTCGGGGCCGCCATCATGGCCGCCTCGCACCGGCTGCTGCGCGTGCCGGTCAATGCCGCCGTGATCATCGCCGGTGGGGCCGCCGGTGTCGCCGCCGCCTTCAACACCCCGATCGCCGGGGTCGCCTTCGCCCTCGAGGAACTGGCCGCCGCCTATGAGCAGCGTCTGACCCTGCTGGTCATGGCCGCCGTGGTCATCGCCGGCCTGATCCCGCTCAGCCTGTCGGGCGACTACATCTATTTCGGCGTGGTGTCCGAGACCATGTCCGCCTTCCACGCCCTGCCGATCGCCCTGCTGGTCGGCATCGTCGGCGGCGCGGCGGGCGGGCTGTTCTCGCGGATTTCCCTGAAGCTGCTGGCGCGCGGCTCGATCCTGATCCGTAAACCCCTGACCACGGCCCTGGTCTGCGGCATCGTCGTCGCCGTGGTCGGGGTCGCCGCCCACGGCCTGACCTGGGGCACCGGCTATGACGCCGCCCGCACCCTGGTCGAGGGCGGACGCCAGCCGATCTGGTTCGCCCCCGCCAAATTCATCGCCACCCTGGCCTCCAGCCTGTCCGGCGCGCCGGGCGGCGTCTTCGCCCCGTCCCTGTCGGTCGGGGCCGGTCTGGGGGGGCTGCTGGCCAATATCTTCCCCGAGGAGAGCCGCAGCGCCATCGTGCTGATCGGCATGATCGCCTATTTCGTCGGCGTGGTGCGCGCGCCCCTGACCGCCGTGGTCATCATCTCCGAAATGACCGCCAACCGCGGCATGATCCTGCCGTTGTTCGCCGCCGCCGTAGTCGCCGACGTCGCCGCCCGGGCGGTCAGCGGTCGCCGCCTCTATCACGGCCTGGCCGACAATTTCCTCACCCCCGTGCCGGAGACCGATGAGAGCGAGACCCCGGATCCGGACACGAAAAAGGCCCCGGACGCGACGCCCGGGGCCTGATCTTCAGTACGACGGTGGTGGTCAGGCCGCCCCGTCGGCCTTCTTCTTCTCGGCATAGATCAGCAGAGGCTGGGCATTGCCCTCGATCACCTCGGCATTGACCACGACCTCCTCGACGCCCTCGAACGTGGGCAGTTCGAACATGGTCTCCAGCAGGATGCCTTCCAGGATCGAACGCAGGCCACGCGCGCCGGTCTTGCGGGTAATGGCCTTCTTGGCGACGGCGATCAGGGCGTCGTCGGTGAAGGTCAGTTCGACATTCTCCATCTCGAACAGCCGCTTGTACTGCTTGACCAGAGCGTTCTTCGGCTCGGTCAGGATCATCACCAGGGCTTCCTCGTCGAGGTCCTCCAGCGTCGCCAGAACCGGCAGACGGCCGATGAATTCCGGAATCAGGCCGAAGCGCATCAGATCGTCGGGCTCGACCCCCTTGAGGATGTCACCGGTGCGCCGCTCGTCAACGTCCTTGACCTTGGCCCCGAAGCCGATCGAGGCCCCGGCACCGCGCGCGGCGATGACCTTCTCGAGGCCGGCGAAGGCCCCGCCGACGATGAACAGGATGTTGGCGGTGTCGACCTGCAGGAACTCCTGCTGCGGGTGCTTGCGGCCGCCCTGCGGGGGCACGGAGGCGACCGTGCCTTCCATGATCTTCAGCAGGGCCTGCTGCACACCCTCGCCCGAGACGTCACGGGTGATCGAGGGATTGTCAGACTTGCGCGAAATCTTGTCGATTTCATCGATGTAGACGATGCCGCGCTGGGCCCGTTCGACATTGTAGTCGGACGACTGCAGCAGCTTCAGAATGATGTTCTCGACATCCTCACCCACATAACCGGCTTCGGTCAGGGTGGTGGCGTCGGCCATGGTGAACGGCACGTCGATAATCCGGGCCAGCGTCTGGGCCAGCAGCGTCTTGCCCGAGCCGGTCGGCCCGATCAGCATGATGTTGGACTTGGCCAGCTCGACGTCGTTGTTCTTGGCCGCGTGGTTCAGCCGCTTGTAGTGGTTGTGAACCGCAACGCTCAGCACCTTCTTGGCGTGCTTCTGCCCGATCACATAGTCATCAAGGACGTCGCGAATTTCCTTCGGGGTCGGCACCCCGTCCTTGGTCGTCTTGAACGCGATCTTGTGCTCTTCACGGATGATATCCATGCAGAGTTCGACGCATTCGTCGCAAATAAATACTGTCGGACCGGCGATGAGCTTGCGCACTTCGTGCTGGCTCTTCCCGCAGAACGAGCAGTACAGGGTGCTCTTGGCGTCGCCACTGGCTGCTTTGGTCATAGACCTTCTCACTCCGACGAACGGCCTCGACATGAGGCCGAGCGCGTATCCCACGCGTTTAATCCTGAACCCTAGGCGCGAAGGTCTTCAAAAATTGACAATCACCCATCATTGCCGTGACGACAAGCCCAACAGGGCCCGAAGGGCCCGTGAAAACGGCCTGAGTTCACAATCGATGAGGATCACGGCGAATGTCTGACATGGGCACCGATTCAATGATTCGCCAGAGGCTTGAGCTGAAAGGCCCGATTGTCGCGTTCGACTTTGACGGCACCCTGACCGTCCGCGACAGTTTCACCGCCTTCCTGCGTTGGCGGGCCGGGCCCGTGCGTTGGGCCACGGGACTGGCGAAATTGACCCCGGCAGTGCTGGCCTATGTCGGTGACCGGGACCGCGGGCGCATCAAGGCCGCCTCGGTACGGGAATTTCTCGGTGGAGTGGAGCGCGCCACCCTCGAAGCCGAGGCTGAACGGTTCGCCGAATTCATCTGGCCGCGCTTCATCCGTCCCGACGCCCTTGCCTGCTGGCAGGACTGGGGCCGCAAGGGGGCGCACCGCGTCATCGTCACCGCCTCACCCGAGATCACCGTGGCCCCCTTCGCCCGTCGCCTGGGGGCCGAGGCCCTGCTGGGCACCCATATGGCCTTCGACGCCGCAGACCGCGTCACCGGGGCCTTCAACGGTCCCAACTGCCGGGGTGAAGAGAAGGTGCGTCGCCTGCGCGCCACCTATGGCGACGATCTGCACCTGGCTGCGGCCTATGGCGACACCAGCGGCGACACCGAAATGCTGGCCTTCGCCGCCGAGCCGGGCTTCCGGGTGTTCACGGCCCGCCCCTGAAAAGAAAGGCTCTAGCGGCCGTCCGCATCCACGTCGAACACCATCGCCTTGCCGCGCGACGTCGGATTCCAGCCCGCCTCGATCGCGGCCGTCACGGAATTTCGCACTGCGTCAACGTTGACGCGCTGCTTCTCCATGTCCGGTCGTCCGTTTGGGCGCAGCGGCATGGGAAACTGGACAATCGCCTCGCGCTTGAAGTCCTTCAGGCGCAGGGAAATGGCCATGCCGTCCCATGACCCGTTGGCCAGGGGCTGAGGCTGCCTTCGCAGTTCCCATTCATAGGTTTCGCCGTCGATCTCGACCACGCCGCGGGTATCACGTCCGTACTGCATCAGCGGCTCATAGCACAAAAAGAAAGGCGCGCCGTCAATGGCGCGCCCTCTTGGGAATCCGATAATCCTTGCCGGGTCAGACGGTCTTGATACCGTCGTCCTCAGCTTCCTCGCGCTTCTCGTAGACGTGATCGATGATGCCCCAGTCCTTGGCCTGTTTGGCATCCATGAAATGGTCGCGATCGAGGGTTTTCTCGACCTCCTCATAGGTGCGGCCGGTGTGGTGCACATAGATTTCGTTGAGCCGCTTCTTGGTTTCGACGATGTCCTCGGCGTGGCGCACGATGTCCGAAGCCTGGCCGCGGAAGCCGCCCGAAGGCTGGTGAACCATGACGCGGGCGTTCGGCAGGGCGATACGCTGGCCCGCCTCCCCGGCGGTCAGGATCAGCGAACCGGCCGAGGCCGCCATACCCATACAGACGGTCGAAACCGGGCTCTTGATGTACTGCATGGTGTCATAGATCGCGAGCGCCGAGGTCACCTGACCACCGGGGCTGTTGATGTACATGCTGATTTCCTTCTTCGGGTTCTCCGACTCCAGGAACAGCAGCTGGGCGCAGATCAGCGACGCCATGCCGTCCTCGAACGGACCGGTCAGGAAGATAATTCGCTCGCGCAGCATGCGCGAGAAAATGTCGAAGGCTCGCTCACCGCGGCTGGATTGCTCCACCACCATCGGCACGAGGTTGCTTTGGATGAAATCGATCGGATCGCGCATTCGGTGGCCTTCTCGGGATGCTTGGCGGGTGCGACTCACCGGTCGCACACCTGTTGAACAGGATATCGCGTTGCAGAACCGTTGACGCAAGCCAAGACCGGAAAAAGCAAATCCCCGCTCCGGTGTCCGGAACGGGGATCACTGTGGTCGAAACCGGTCGGACCGATCAGCCCTCGTCGTCTTCCTTCAGCAGCTCTTCCTTGCTGATCGGTGTGTCCTTGACCTTGGCCATGTCGAAGATCAGGTCGCAGACCTTCTCCTCATAGATCGGCGCGCGCATCGAGGCGGCGGCGTCCGGATTCTGACGATAGAAGTCCAGAACGGCCTTTTCCTGCCCCGGATAGTTGCGGGCTTCGGCCATGATGGCGTTGTTCAGTTCCTGATCGGTGACGCCGACATTGTTGGCCCGGCCGATCTCGGCCAGCACCAGACCCAGGCGCACGCGGCGCTCGGCGATCTTGCGGTACTCGTCCTTGAGCTTCTTCTCGGACTTCTTGGCGTCTTCCGGCGGCAGGTTGCCGGCTTCCTTGTCGGCCTCGACCTGTTTCCAGATTCCCTCGAACTCGGCGTCGACCATCTTGGGCGGCAGGTCGAAGGTGTGGGCCTTGTCCAGCTCGTCGAGCAGGGCACGCTTCAGCTTGAAGCGGGCAGCCCCCTTGTATTGCTGGTTCAGATTGTCGCGCATCAGCTCCTTGAGCTTGTCCAGCGACTCCAGACCGACGCGCTTGGCGAATTCATCGTCGACCTTGGCCTCGACCTCGGCCTTGATGGCCTTGACGGTGACATCGAAGGTCACGGCCTTACCGGCCAGATGCTTGGCCTGGTAGTCCTCGGGGAAGGTCACGTTCAGCACCTTCTCCTCGCCGACCTTGGCCCCCTTGAGCTGCTCCTCGAAGCCCGGGATGAAGCGGTTCGAGCCGATCACCAGCTGCGCGTCCTCGGCGGCACCGCCCTCGAAGGGCTCACCGTCCAGCTTGCCGAGGAAATCGATGGTCAGCTCGTCACCGTCGGCGGCCTTGACCGTCTTGCCGGTCTTGTCCTCGTAGGATTTAGCCTGGCCGGCCAGTTCCTTCAGCGCCTCGGCGAGATCGGCGTCGGACGCCTCATAGGTCGGGCGCGACAGCTTGATGGTCTTGGGGTCGACCGGCGTGAAGTCAGGCATGACTTCCAGCGACATTTCATAGACCAGGTCCTCCTGGCCGACGATGACCTTGTCCATGTCGGAGGTCAGCTTCATCTCGGCCGGGGCGGCGGCGCGCAGCTTGGCGTCTTCCATCGCCTTCTGGCTCGACTCATTCAGCGCCGTATTGATGATTTCACCCATCATGTCGCGACCGAAGGTCTTGCGCACATGCGACACCGGCACCTTGCCGGGGCGGAAGCCCTTGAGCTTCACCTGCGGCGCGACCTCCTTCAGCTTGGCGTCGAGCTTGGTGTTCAGCTCGGCGGCAGGAATGGTCACCGCGAGGACGCGGCTGAGGCCTTCGTTCGACTTTTCGACGACTTGCATGGACAGAATCTGACGCTCTGGGGCGGCACCCGGGAAACAGGTGCGCACGGGGATTGAATAATGCAGAAAGGCCGCCCCCTTCGGGAGCGGCGCTCGAAGCCCGCCCTTATGTCGAGAAGGGCCCGAAAGGTCAACGCAGGCGACGGTTTCCCGACGCGTCCGCCTCGCCTATGTGATGCACATGAACCAGTCCGCCTCCCCCATCGGTGTCTTCGTCACCCCGGTCACACCGCTGCAGCAGAACTGCACCACCGTCTGGTGCACAAAGACCGGCAAGGCCGCCGTCATCGATCCCGGCGCGGGCGTGGATGCGGTGCTGGGCGAGATCGCCCGGCGCGGCCTCACCCTTGACGCCATCTGGATCACCCACGGCCACCTCGACCACGCCGGCGGCGCGGCCGAGATGCAGGAAAAGTCAGGCGTCCGGATCACCGGCCCTCATCCTGACGACCAGTTCTGGATCGACGGCATTCCCGAACAGGGGCGGACCTATGGCCTGCCGGACGCCCGCAGTTTCACGCCCGACCGCTGGCTGGAGCACGGCGACACCGTGACCCTGGGCGAGACAGTCTGGGAGGTGCTGCACTGCCCCGGTCACACGCCCGGTCATGTCGTCTTCTTCAACCGTCAGGCCCGCTTCGCCCAGGTCGGCGACGTCCTGTTCCGCGGCTCGATCGGTCGCACCGACTTCCCGCGCGGCAATCACACAGATTTGCTCACCGCGATCACCACCCGGCTCTGGCCGCTCGGCGATGACGTCACCTTCGTGCCGGGACACGGCCCCACATCGACCTTCGGAGCCGAGCGGCGGGACAATCCCTATGTCTCCGACGCGGCCATGAGCCGGGCCCCGATCGCGCGTCCGGCCTCGGGTCCGTCCTGACGTCACAGGCGACGCCGGGACCTGTCGGAACCGCTGAAATACCCGTGTCAGGGGAAATCTGTTGGCGCTACTCTCGGAACTTCCGGGGTCGCACCGGGTTCAGATGACAGTCGTCTACTGTCGTCAGGAAAGGTCCTCTCCATGGCCGAAGGTAAGCCCACCCGTCCCGCAGGCACGGCCAAACGAGGCTTCGCCTCGATGGACCCCGAACGCCAGCGCGCCATCGCCCGCAAGGGCGGGGCCAGCGTGCCGAGCGAGAAGCGCAGCTTCTCCCAGAACCGCAGCCTCGCCGCCCAGGCCGGACGCAAGGGTGGGGAAGCCTCACACGGCAGCCGCAAGGATGCCGACGCCGACGCCGGCTAGAGCGAAATCGGTTGGGTTGGACGCAGTCCAACCCGGCTCAGATTTCGCTCCAGTTTGAATCTGGACCATTTTTTGGATTCAGGTCGATTCGACCTGAAACAAAAATGGTCTAGGGGCGTTTTGCTTCTGACCGGGTCCGGACCGTCAGGCCTCAAGCAGGGCCAGAGCCACCGCCGGGGCCGGACCGGTCTCGAACCGTGACACCGTCCAGCCGGCTGCTTCAGCCATGGCCCGCAGCGTCGTCTCGGTGAATTTCCGCGAGCTTTCAGTGTGGATCGTCTCGCCGCGGGCAAAGGCGATCCGCTGACCGTCCAGATCGACCGCCAGATCCCGCCGTGCCGTCAGATGCATCTCCATCCGTGACCGGGTCGCATTCCACACCGCCTGATGCTCAAAAGCGTCCAGGTCGAAATCCGCGTCCAGCTCCCGGTTGGCGCGGGCCAGCAGATTCAGGTTGAACGCCGCCGTCACCCCCTGGCTGTCGTCATAGGCGGCGATCAGGGTCTCGGGCTCCTTGACCAGATCGACGCCGAGGATGAACAGGGCCTCGTCACCCAGCAGGGTTCGCGCGGCCTTGAGGAAGGCGATCGCCTCGTCGGGCTGCAGATTGCCGATGGTCGAGCCGGGAAAGAAGCCGATCCGCCGCCCCCGGCCGGCCGTCTCCGGCAGTGCCTCCAGATGCAGGAAGTCGCTGACCAGCGGGGCTACCGTCAGATGTGGATAGGCCTCGGCGATCCGTTCCGCCGCCTCGCCAAGGGCCTCGGGACTGATGTCGATCGGCACATAGGCGAACAGGTCCCGGCCGGCGTCCAGCAGGATACGGGTCTTCTCACTGGCACCCGAACCGAATTCCACCAGCACCGCACCCGGCCCGAAGGTCGCCGCCCAGTCGGGCGCGACCCGCTTCAGCAGGGCCGCCTCCTGTCGCGTCGGATAATATTCCGGCAGCCGGGTGATGTCCTCGAACAGGCGCGAGCCCTCGGCGTCATAGAACCATTTCGGTGACACGGCCTTCTGCGGCTGTGACAGACCCTCGATCAGCGCCTGACGAAATTGGGCGTCATCATCACCGTCCGTCGTCACCGTATCGGGCTCGGTATCCCTGGCCAGTCGCAGTCCCATGAACGCCCACCTTTGATGCGGATAGTAAAAATTCCGGTACGTGGCACGGACATGGTCAACCGGTGTGGCAAAGGCTCCGCCGCGCAGGACCATCTGGTTGGCCATGAACTTGCCGTTGTACTCCGAGGCCGTGCCCTCCGTGGGCCGGAACCCCGGATATGGGGTGTAGGCGCTCGAAGTCCACTGCCAAACCTCGCCGAACAGGTTGGAGAAGGCGTCGGGCATCGTAAGCGCGGCATGTTCCCACTCAGCCTCGGTCGGCAGTCTCCTGCCGGCCCAACGGGCATAGGCGTCGGCCTCATAGAAGCTGACGTGGCGCACCGGTGCCGCCGGATCCACACTCTGACGGCCGGACAGGCTCATGACGTTCCAGCCGGAGTCGTCGCGTCGCCAGTACAGGGGCGCGTCCCATCCCCCGGTCTGCACGGCCGTCCAGCCGTCCGACAACCACAGCTCGGGTCGGCGATAGCCGCCATCCTCAATGAACGCGATCCAGCCGGCGTTGGTCACCAGATCATGGGCCAGCGCATAGGGCTGCAACCAGACCGGATGGGCCGGCTCCTCATTGTCGAAGGCGAAGGTGTCCCCCCTGGCCCCCAGGCTGACCTGTCCACCCGCGAACCGGGTCTCCCCGCCCCGCGGTGCCGCGACCGGTGCGGCCCGCGGTTCAACGGCACAGGCAACCGGGTCCAGCGGCGAACAGGACATCAGGTGCAATATGTCCATCAGGAACAATTCCTGATGCTGCTGCTCGTGGTTCAGCCCCAGGGCCAGCAGATAGCGCTGACGGCCGTCGCCCGCGCCCTCGCCCAGCAGGCCGGTCATACGCCGGTCGATTTCGCGCCGGTAGGCCATCACCTCTTCCAGGGACGGCCGGGTCATCAATCCGCGCCGGGGCCGATCCACGCGGGGGCCCAGCGCCTCATAATAGGAGTTGAACAGGGCATGGTAGCGCGGATCCACCGGCACATAATCCGGCTGCCGCGCCAGGATCATCGCCTCGAAGAACCAGCTCGTATGGGCCAGATGCCATTTGCCCGGGCTGGAATCGGCCATGGACTGGGCCCCCAGATCCTCGGCGGACAGGCCCTCGGCGAGGACGGGCAACACCGAGCGCACCCGGCGATAGGCCCGCACATCCACGACTTCACCCGTCTTGATCCCGGCCGGTGCGTTCATCGGCGATAATTTCCACGACAGGATAACGTCACAGACGACGCTCCTTTCCGCCAATGCGGAGACGAGGTCCCGGTTCCTGCTTCCATGCCGGCTCGCCACCTTGTCCGCATTGAATCCACCAGCCTCCGGTTCCCGTCCGGCCTGCCCTCACGCAAGACCGGCGATGACGTCCAGCAGCTCGTCCACCGCCTCGACCACCGTGGCCCAGGAACAGACAAACCGCACCGAGCCGTCATCGAAACGGTAACAGGCCCAACCCAGTTCATTCAACCGTCGGAGTGCCGACTCCGGCATTCTCACAAACACCGCATTGGCCTCAACCGGGTGGGCCAGCGTATAGGGCGAGCGGGCGACGATCCCGGCCGCCAGCCGCTGCGCCATCAGATTGGCGTGGGCCGCCCCGTCTTCCCAGGCCCCGGATTCCAGCAGGCCGAGGAACGGTGCCGCCAGAAAACGCGCCTTGGACGCGGTCTGCCCGGCCTGTTTCAGCCGGTTGTCGATGCGCCGCGCCAGCGTCTTGTCGAAGATCACCATGGCCTCGGCGCAATTGGCTCCGGCCTTGGCCCCGCCGAACACCAGCAGGTCAACACCCAGGCGCGGGATTTGGGTCAGGTCGAACCCGGCCGCGGCGGCATTGGCCAGTCGCGCGCCGTCCATATGCACGCCATGACCCCTTGCCTTCACCGGCTCGATCAGGTGACGCAGTTCTTCCTCGCTGTAGACGGCTCCGTATTCGGTCGACTGGGTCAACGACAGGGCGGCGACCGGCTGACGGTGCCCGACCTCCGGCTCATCCAGCGCGGCGAGCAGCGCCTGCGGGTCGATCTTGCCGGAAAACCCGGGCAGGCCGATCAGGCCGACGCCCTGGCCGAAAAACCCGGGTGCCCCGGTCTCGTCGGTGCAGATATGGGCGGCGTGGTGGGCCAGCACCGCCTCATGCGGAAAGGCCAGCATCGACAGGGCGATGGCGTTGGCCGCCGTGCCGCTGAACACGAAGCGCACCTCGGCGTCCGCATCCAGTCGACCGCGAATCTGGTCAGCGGCGCGGGCCGTGATGTCATCCGCCCCATAGGCGCGGGCGAATCCGTCATTGGCCGCGACGATGGCATCCAGCGCCGCCGGGGCCATACCGGCCGTATTGTCAGACCCGAAGTCGTAGCGCACCCGTCAGTCTCCCTGGGTTTCGTCCGCCGGCGCGGCGACGATGCGGGCGAATGACGCGCCCTTGGCCGGTACCTCGACCTGGTGCGGGAACGGAATCTCGATCCCGGCGGCGTCCAGCGCCTCCTTGCCGGCCTGCATCAGGTCCGCCTGGGTCTGCCACCAGTCGCCCGACTTGACCCAGGCCTGCAGGGTCACCTGCACGGCGCTGTCCAGCAGGCCGGTGACCCCGGTCCACGGGGCCGGGTCCTTCAGGACCTTGGCATGCGCCCCGGCCGTGGTCTCCAGCACCTGCCGGGTCTGGCCCAGGTCCTCGCCGTAGCCGACGGTGAAATCAATCTCGATACGCCGGGTCGTCTGGCCGGACAGGTTCAGGATCACATCGCCCAGCACCTTGCCGTTGGGCACCACGATCTTGTGATTGTTGGCATTGGCCAGCTGGGTGGTGAACAGGTCCAGACGTTGCACCGTGCCGCTCGCTCCGCCGATGTCGATCACATCCCCGACCTTGTAGGGGCGCAGGATCAGCAGGACCACGCCGGCGGCCACGTTCGCCAGCGTCCCCTGCAGCGCCAGACCGACCGCCAGCGAGGCGGCCCCGAGCACGGCGATGATCGAGGTGGTCTGCACCCCCAGCCGCTGCAGCACGGCGATCAGGCCGATGATATAGACCACGACCCGCACCACCTGGGCCGCGAAGGTCAGCACCGTCTGGTCGTCCTGGAAGCCGCGGACCCGCGACAGGGCGCGGCGGGTAACCTTGGACGCCCATCGCGACAGGAACACCGTGGCGATCAGGATCAGCAGGGCAATGACCAGACTGATGGCCAGATTGCCGGCCATGTCGGTCACCTTGACCAGCATGGCGGCGTCGACCGTGATCGCCTTCTGGCCGGCGGCCACCGCGTCATTCAGGGGAGTCTCGAGGTTGATCATGCGCCGGGTCTAACGCCCTGTGCCCGGATGTGAACCCCGGGACCGCAATTCATCTCATCCGGTCACCCGAAACTGACTTCAGGCTGCCGCCGTCTTGTCAGCGACCTTCGAAGCGTCCTGAAGATTCTCGCGGCCGTTCCCCAACCTGTTCATGAGCTGGGCCAGAAGCAGGAAATCGATCGGCTTGTTCAGGTAGGCGTCCGCACCGGCCGCCAGACCCGCTTCATGATCCTCGGTCCGGGCCGAGGCCGACAGCACCACCACCGGCGTGTCGGCGTTGAGACCGTCTCCGTCGCGAAGCGCCCGGGTCGCCGTCAGCCCGTCCATCACCGGCATGTTCACGTCCATAATGATCAGATCAAAGACCTGGACCGACGCCATTTCCAGAGCGATCTGGCCGTTCTCGGCCGAAACCGAGGCATGTCCGGCGGACCCCATCCAGGCCTCAAGGATCATACGGTTGACCGGATGGTCCTCGACCACCAGGACCGACAGTTTGCGACCGTCCTCGACCACGGCCAGGATCGGCTCTGCGGCCTCTTGCCGTCCCCAGTCGACCACCTCGGCCTCCAGGTTGAAGGTGAAGATCGACCCCTTGCCGATCGTCGAGGTCACCCTGATGTCGCCGCCCATGATATTGGCCATGCGGCGGGAGATGGTCAGACCCAGACCGGTCCCGCCGAAGCGGCGCGTCGACGACGCGTCCACCTGGGTAAACGGCTGGAAAAGTCGTTCAAGATCAGTCGCTTCAATGCCTGAGCCGCTGTCTTCAACCACATGCTCGAACCGAACCAGCTTGTCCGAAACCCGCTCGGCCCGGACCGTATAGGTGATCGTACCGGTGTCCGTGAATTTGACGGCGTTGGACAGCAGATTATGGACCACCTGACAGACCCGCAGCGGATCACATTTGACCACTGACGGCAGCTCGCCCTCGAACCGGGCGACAAAATCCAGACCCTTGGCTTCGGCCTGGGCCTGGAACGGCCCGGCGACGCGCTTGTGCTGGTCTTCGACCTGAACCTCGACGCTCTCGAACGTCATCTTGCCGGCCTCGATCTTGGTCATGTCGAGGATGTCATTCAGCAGCGACAGCAGGTTGTCGCCCGAATTGCGGATGATCGACAGATACTCCCGCTGGGTGTTTTCAAGTCGGGTGGCGCTCAACAACTGGGCCGCACCCAGCACGCCGTTCATCGGCGTCCGCAGCTCATGCGAAATGACCCCGAGGAAGTTGGACTTGGCTTCGCTGGCGGCGTCGGCCTTGTCGCGCGCCGCCTCCAGCTGTCCGATCAGGTGCGACTGGTGCGCCTGGAACGCACGAATGCGTTCCTCGCGCAGCATGGTCATCATCACCAGAACAAACAGGCCGGCGGCACTGAGCGGAATGACGGAAAGGAAGGACCAGAACAGCGGTGACCCCCAGAGGGTGGTCAGAATGATCAGGGCAGCCAGGCCGTAAGGCGACGAAATGACGATCGCCTGCCGGGGTGAACTGCGCAGCTGCGAGAACACCAGCACATAGCCGGAGACCAGCAGCGCCATGGCCAGGCCCTTGCCGAACGGTTCGTTCGAGAACCAGGCCAGCAGCGGGGCCGATGCCCAGACGGCGGTGGTGATCGTGGCAACGGCCGGAAAAACCAGCCCCCAGCCGGTGCCGACTCTTTCGCTGATTCGTTTTTCGACGGCCCCGCGCACATAACCGGCGGCTAGGGTCCCGACAAACCAGAACAGGGCCTTGGGCAAACCAATGGTGCCCAGCAGGCCCAGACCCCAGCTCGCAATGATCAGATAGCGCAGATACTGTGTCTGCAGGATCGCCTTCAGCGCCTGCGCGGCTTCGCCGGGACTGTGCTGTCCCGCGAAGACGTCGTCGATACCGTCGGTCTCAACCATTGAACCCCCCGACCCTTTTACGTCGTCGCGTGACGTTAGGTTGAACTGGCTAAGACGATATGAAGATCGGCCCCCCTCCCCTCTAATTGAGGTGGGGATAACTCAATTTTCGCCCCGGGCCTCCTGGGGGGTGAGCGCGCGAATCGACAGGGCATGGACCGGGCCGGCCAATTCTTCACGCAAGGCCGCATTGACCGCGCGCTGCCGCGCCAACCGTCCCTGCCCCTCGAACGCGCTTGAAATCAGGGTCAGGTTGAAATGGCTTTCGCCGCCCGGACGACCGTCCATACCCCCCTCATGATGGTGGCCGGCATGACGACCACTGTCATCGATGACCTCAAGAGACTGCAAATCGAAGGCCGAGGTCAGTTTTTTGCGAATAATTGTCGCTATCGGGCCTTCCGGCATCGCTAGTTCCTTGATGGTGACCAATTCCGCCCTACACTTGCGACCATGCCCGCTTCATTTCAATACACGCCCCGTTTCAAGGATATGCGGATCAAGCCGCAACGCGCCGAGGAAGAGGCGGCGGAGAAAGACGTCCTGCGTCTGAAGCCCGGCGAGAAACCCTGCAACTGGCCCGACTGCAGCAAGGCGGCCACCGCCAAGGCTCCCAAGTCACGCGAGCGGCTGAACGACTTCTATGATTTTTGTCAGGCCCACGCCGGGGCCTACAACAAGAACTGGAACTTCTACGCCGGCATGAGCGAAGGCCAGGTCCGCGCCGCCCAGGAAAACGAGGCCATGACCGGTGGCCGCCCGACCTGGGACATGAAGGCCAGCAAGAATTCACGTGAGGCCGCGGGCGACGCCGCCAAGCTGGGCAAGGCCCACACTGGTGACGCCGGCTCCTGGCGCGACAGCTACGGCCTGTTCGGTCGCCGCACCCAGGAACAGGTCAATCCGGCCGACGACCATCGCGTCGGCAAGCTGGAACGCATCGCCATGGCCGACCTCGGCCTCGAGCCGGGGGCCGAAAAGTCCGACATCAAGGCCCGCTACCACGAGATGCTGAAGCGGTTTCACCCCGACACCAACGGCGGCGATCGCGGGGCCGAGGTCAAGCTGCAGAGCGTGATCCGTGCCTGGAAGGTCCTGAAGAAGGCCGGCCTCGCCTGAGCCGACACGGATCCCGGTCCGGGCGGCCGCGCCGCTCAGTCGAGGGTCGTGCGGTAGCGAATCATCGCCAGCGTCCCGACTGCCAGCAGGAAGGCCGCCAGCGCCGCCAGACTGGGCCAGGAGTCCATCACCCCGCTGCCCTTCAGCAGTGAGCCGCGCGCCACACGCAGGATATGGGTCACCGGAATGATCGTCCCGATCACCTGGGCCCACTCCGGCATGCCGCGGAACGGAAACATGAAGCCCGACAGCAGGATCGACGGCATCATGTAGAAGAACGACATCTGCATCGCCTGCAGCTGGGTGCGTGACACGGTCGAGATCAGGAATCCCAGCGCCAGCGAGCCGACGATGAACAGCAGCAGGCCCAGACTCAGCGCCAGCCAGCCCCCGCTCATCGGCACCGCGAACAGCAGTCGCGCCAGCACCAGAATCAGCGCCGCCTGGATCACGCCGACGAGGACATAGGGCGTCAACTTGCCGACCATCACCTCCAGCGGCCGCACCGGCGTGGCCAGCAGCGCCTCCATCGTGCCCCGCTCGCGTTCACGCGCCATACCCAGCGCCGTCATCATCACCAGCGTCATCGACAGGATGATGCCCAGCAACCCGGGCACCACATTGAAGGCGGTGATGTTCTCGGGATTGTAGCGACGGTGGACCACCACCTCGAACGGCGGCGCGCGTCCCGTGCGAGCCAGCGGCCCGGTCAGCTCCCGCGCCAGCGCCTGCCCCGGCAGCCCCGCCAGCGCCGCCACGGCCCCGCCGACCGCCGAGGGGTCCGAGGCATCGGCCTCGACCAGAATCTCGGCCGCCTGCCCGCGCACCACCTTGCGGCTGAAATCGGCCGGGATCACCACCGCGAACTGCACATCGCCCCGCGCCAGGGCCCGGTCCAGCTCGGCCTGGCTGTTGGCGGCGACGGTGATGCGGAAATAGCCGGTATTGGTCAGGGCGCTCAGCACCGGCCGCGCCATCACCCCCTGATCCTGTACCAGCACCGCCGTCGGCAGGCTGCGCGGGTCGCTGTTGATGGCGTAGCCGAACAGCAGCAGCTGCACGATCGGCATGACCAGGATCATCGCATAGGTCAGCCGGTCGCGGGTCAGCTGGATGAACTCCTTGGACATCACGGCCCAGGCGCGGCTCAGCGACAACATCAGGCGGCCTCTTCCTGTCTCAAACCGGCGATCAGGTGGATGAAGACATCCTCCAGCGACGGCCGCGTCTCGGTCCATCGGATCGGGTCCTGACGCAGCGGGGCGATGGCCGCTTCCAGCGCCGCCCGGTCGCGACCGGACACATGCAGGGTGGTGCCGAAGGCCGTGGCCATCTCCACCCCCGGCTGCCCGCGCAGCCGCGACGCCAGCCGGTCGGCACCCGGCCCCTCGGCCAGAAAGGTGACCAGCTCCGCCCCGTCGATAATTTCATCGGCCGACCCCCGGGCCAGGGTCCGTCCAGCGGCGATATAGACGATCTCGTGGCAGCGCTCGGCCTCGTCCATATAGTGGGTCGAGACCAGCACCGTCATGCCCGCCGCCGACAGGGCGTGGATCTCATCCCAGAAGGTGCGCCGCGCCTCAGGATCGACCCCGGCCGTCGGCTCGTCCAGCAACAGCAGGTCCGGCTCATGCAGCGTCGCCGCCGCCAGCGCCAGCCGCTGTTTCCAGCCGCCTGACAACGTCCCGGCCAGCTGTCTGCGCCGCTCTGCCAGCCCCAATTTCACCAGAGCCGCATCGACCCGTTCACTGCGCCGGTCCAGCTCATGCACCCGGGCCATGAACACCAGATTCTGCTCGATCGACAGGTCCTCATAGAGCGAGAATTTCTGCGTCATATAGCCGACCCGCCGCTTGATCGCCCGCGCCTCGCTCAGCACGTCCAATCCCAGCACCGTGCCCTCGCCGCTGTCGGGCTTCAGCAGGCCGCACAGCATGCGCAGGGTCGTGGTCTTGCCCGCGCCATTGGGTCCCAGAAACCCGCAGATCCGGCCCTTCTCGACGGTGATGCCGAAGTCACGCACCGCATGCAGGGCCCCGAACGATTTGTTCAGCCCGCGCACGTCAATCGCAGGACCATCATCGGGCAGCGTCCGGTTCTCACTCACCGCGCCGGTTCCAGCGGCACCACATCGACCGGCAGGCCGGGGTTCAGCGACGTCGGGTCCTCCGGCGTGGCCTCGACCATGAACACCAGCCGGTCACGGCTGCCGCGGCTGTACAGCACCGGCGGCGTGAACTCGGCCGTGGCGCTGACCCACGTAATCCGCGCCGTGCGCAGGCCCGTACAGCCGTCACAGCCGAACTGCACCGTGCCGCCCGGCCGATACAGATTCACGGACCGCTCCGGCACGAAGAACCGCACCTTGATCCGCGCGTCAGGCAACAGGGCCAGCACCGGCTGGTTGGCCGGGGCCCATTCGCCCTGGCGGAAGAAGATCTGTTGCACCCGCGCCCCGGTCGGGGCCAGCGGCGACAGGGTCCGCAGCACCGCCTCGGCCCCGCTCAACCCGCCGCGCGCCTGGGCGGCCTGCTGGTCGGCGGCGATAATCGCGTCTGCGCGTGCGCTCAGGGCCCCGACCGCGCGCTGGCGGCGCACCGTCTCGACCTCGGCCCGGGCGGTGTCGCGCGCCGCCCGCTCCTGATCCAGCCGGGCCGGGGCATAGATGCCGCGTGCCACCAGCGGGGCGATGCGGTTGTAGTTGGCCTCCGCCTGACGCAGCCGGGCTTCGGCTGCCGCCATCTGGGCGTCGTATACGGCCTGTTCCTGGGCCCTCTGACCTTTACGCAGGTCCTCGGCATGGGCCTCGGCCGCGGCCAGCGCTGCCGCCGCCGACTCGGCCTGGGCCTGCGGCACCCGCGGATCGATCAGGAAGGTCGCCGCCCCGGATGCCACCCGGTCGCCCTCGCGCACATACAGGGCCTCGACCGCACCCGAGACCGGGGCCGCCAGATAGACCAGGTCGCCCTCGACATAGCCCGACAGGGTCCGCGCCTCGCCGCCGCGCAGGAACAGGCCCCACACCAGCAACGCCGCCAGCGCCACCACCCCGACGATCCCCACAACCGGTCGAATCCGCTTCATGGCCGCATGCCTCCCAGCACCGTATCCAGATGTTGCGCCGCCAGCGCCTCGATATCCACCGGCTCGGCCCCGACCGGTTCGAAGGTCTCGCGCCACAGCACGCCCAGCAGCATCGGCCCCATGATCCCCATGGCGAACAGCCGGGGATCGCCGGGCCGGATCTCGCCCCGCGCCTGTCCGGTCCGAATCAGGCCGGTGATCAGGCCCAGCGCCGGGACCAGCACCGTCTCGTGCCAGATGGTCGCCAGCTCGGGCAGGTTACGGCTCTCGACGATGACCAGCCGGATCACGCCCGACACGCGCCGGTCGCTCGCCAGGGTCCGCGCCAGCAGGCCGACCCCGGCCCGCACCGCCGCCTCGAACGGGACCCCGGCCCCGGCCAGATCCTTCAGATGCGCCAGATTGCCGCCCATGGCCGTGCCGACCACGGCCCGGAACAGGTCTTCCTTGGTCTCGAAATACAGATACAGCGCGCCCTTGGACACGCCGGCGCGCTTGGCCACGTCCTCCAGCCGGGTCGCGGCATAGCCATTGGCCGCGAACACCTCCAGCGCCGCCGCCAGAATTTCGCCCGGCCGCTCGGCCTTGCGTCGTCGCCATTTCGGTTCACCGGGAGGCAGCATGGCTTCACTTTTAATAACTGACCAGTCAGTTATTAATCGCAATCACAGCCGCCGTCAAAGCACCATTCCCGAATTCCGCGACCACGGCGCTGGACCCCGCCCCTGCGGTTTCATAAGTGTCTGTGCATGACCTCTCCCCTCGACGCCTCGCCCGATCCGCTGCTGATGCTGGAACCGCACCGCAAGGTGACGGTGCGCGAGGCTTTTGGGGTCGATTCCGACATGATCGTGCCGATGTTCGAGACGCGTGACAGCCACGTGCCCGAGCTCGACGACGCCTATCGCTTCGACCCGCAGACGACCCTGGCCATCTGCGCCGGCTTCGCCTTCGACCGGCGGGTCATGGTCCAGGGCTATCACGGCACCGGCAAGTCAACTCACATCGAGCAGGTCGCCGCCCGGCTGAACTGGCCGATGGTCCGGGTCAATCTCGACGCCCACGTCAGCCGCATCGATCTGGTCGGCAAGGACGCCATCGTCCTCAAGGACGGCAAACAGGTCACCGAATTCCGCGAGGGCATGCTGCCCTGGGCCATCCAGCGTCCGATCGCCCTGGTGTTCGACGAATATGACGCCGGCCGCCCCGATGTGATGTTCGTGATCCAGCGCGTGCTCGAGGCCCAGGGCCGCCTGACCCTGCTGGACCAGAACCGCGTCATCCGCCCGAACAAATTCTTCCGCCTGTTCAGCACCACCAACACCATCGGTCTGGGCGACACCTCGGGCCTGTATCACGGCACCCAGCAGATCAATCAGGGCCAGATGGACCGCTGGAACATCGTCACCACGCTCAACTACCTCGACCACGACGTCGAGGGTGAGATCGTCGTCGCCAAGGTGCCCGAGTGGAACGACGCCGAGGGCAAACGCCGCATCGCCGCCATGGTCCGCGTCGCCGACATGACCCGCAACGCCTTCATGAACGGCGACATCTCCACCGTCATGAGCCCCCGCACCGTCATCACCTGGGCCCAGAACGCCATCATCTTCAACGGCGACGTCGGCCTCGCCTTCCGCCTGACCTTCCTCAACAAATGCGACGAGCTGGAACGGCCGACCATCGCGGAATTCTACCAGCGCGCGTTCGGGGAGGATCTGCCCGAGGCCGCGACGCGGGTGAAGGTGGGGTAATTTTCCTTCTCCCCTTGCGGGAGAAGGTGGCCCGCGTAGCGGGTCGGATGAGGGGGCACTCCGGCGGTGCTAATCAACCCCGGGCCAGCTTCGCCTCCGCCGCGGCGAGGATCGCACCCACCACCTCGTGTCCACGATTCTCAATCTGCGCGTTGGGAAACCTCAGCACCCGGAAACCCTGCGTGGTCAGCCATTCGTCGCGCGCGACGTCCTCGGCACGATCTTCGTGCTGCGGCCCGTCAGCCTCAACGATCAGCCGGTGTCTGAGGCAGAGAAAATCGACGATGTATCGCCCGATAACCACCTGGCGACGGAATTTGAGCCCGGCCAGTTTCCGATCTCGCAGCAGCTTCCATAGTCGCCGTTCGTAAAGAACCGGATCGCGCCGCATTTCCCTCGCACGTTGCCGAAACCACTCGTCCATAGGTTATGGAAACACTGCTGGCACCGTCTGTCGAGAGGTCGGTGCGACCCCTCATCCGACCTCGCTTCGCTCGGCCACCTTCTCCCGCAAGGGGAGAAGGACGATCCTCCCTATCCCCCCGCCACAAACCCCGCCGCATAGTCCCGCACCGCCTCCGGCCAGCCCGCCGTCGCCGTCGCCAACCCGTCCGCATCCCCCGCGAACAGCGCCCGCGTCGCGGCCTCATAGCCCGGCAGGTCCCCGGCCACGGCGGTCATGAAGCGATAGGCCGCCTCGCGCCCCTTGCGCACCCGGTCCGGTCCCTCAGACGCCCGCGCCGCCGCCTCGACCAGTTTGCGCAACGCCACCGAGGCCCCACCCGGCTGGGTCGCCAGCCAGTCCCAGTGGCGCGGCAACAGGGTGATCTCGCGCGCCGTCACTCCCAGTTTCGGCCGCCCCGGCCCGCGCTTTGGCGGCTCGGCGGCCACCGGGGCCAGCCGCGCCCGCACCGCCGCCAGGTCGCCGCGCAGATCGAACTCCAGCGGCCGGGCATCGGCGTCATCGAACACCAGCACCCCGGCCTCGCCCGCCTCGCTCGCCGCCTTGACCGCCGCCACCACGTCGCGGGGTGCGCCCCGTCCGAGAAGGCGATGGCCGGCGAAGGCGGTACAGGTGATGTCAGGAGCCTGGGTCATGCCCCGGATTTACCCGGATGAAACCACCTCGTCAATATTACCCGGATGAAACAGAGTGCCCTCCGCTAACGCTGTCGTCATCCCGGGGCAAGCGGCGCAGCCGCGCAGACCCCGGGACCCAGCGGCGCGCGCCAGCGCGATCTGTTCAGGCAGGGATCGCTCCCCGCGTCCTTCTCCCCTCGAGGGAGAAGGTGGGCGGCGGAGCCGCTCGGATGAGGGGGCCGGTTCCGTTCGCTCATCATCAGCCGGTCGTGTCCGGATCGGGCATCCCCCTCATCCGTCTCGCGCTGCGAGCCACCTTCTCCCACGAGGGGAGAAGGACGCGCACCATCCGAATTCCCGCCCCCCAATCCCTTGCCCCGCACCCCCTTCCCCGTTTCTCCACCCCATCTTCCCGCCCCCCTTCCGGCCGCACCGATAATACCCCCGTCCCGTCGCAAGGAAGGGCCGCCTGGCCTG
>TARA_R110002012_G_scaffold233652_3_pt1 | contig 43341 bp, 43 predicted proteins | sample TARA_R110002012 | Tara Oceans TARA_R110002012 (sample SAMEA4396515) | marine metagenome | biome: Westerlies Biome; feature: [DCM] deep chlorophyll maximum layer (ENVO:01000326); material: water (ENVO:00002006), including particulate matter (ENVO:01000060) such as... | depth 40 m
GGGCCGGGCCTTTGTGCCCGGTCTTTTTTTATCGCGCGGTCGTTGACCCCGCCGATTTCTTGATGGCGGCTAGATGCGGTTTCGGGGTAGGGTGCGCACGATTTCGCACCAAGGGAGCCTTAGATGTCATTCAGTCTTGCCACATGGAACATCAACTCGGTGCGCTTGCGTGAGCCGATTGTCCTGAAGTTGTTGAAAGAACAGGGGCCAGATGTGCTGTGTCTGCAAGAATGCAAAAGCCCGGTTGATAAGATACCGACAGCGGCTTTCATCGAAGCGGGCTATACCCACATGGTTGCACGCGGACAAAAAGGCTATAACGGCGTTGCGATTCTTTCCCGTTTGCCCTTGGTCGATGCGGGAGATCAGGATTTCGCTGCGTTGGGGCATGCCCGTCACATCGCCGCTAAGCTAGAAAATGGTGTGACAATCCATAATTTCTATGTGCCTGCGGGCGGCGATGTTCCTGACCGTGAGGTCAACGAGAAGTTTGGTCAGAAGCTTGATTACCTTGCTGAAATGCGTGACTGGTTTCGAAATGAAAAGCCGGAAAAATCTATCTTGGTCGGGGATCTGAACATAGCACCGCGCGAAGATGACGTCTGGGGGCACAAGCAGCTTCTCAAGGTTGTCAGTCATACGCCTATAGAAGTAGAGAAATTGGCGGAAACCCAAGATGCGGGTGGATTTGTCGACATCACGCGGCAGGACATTCCGCAGGGCAATCTCTATAGCTGGTGGTCTTATCGTGCCAGAGATTGGGACGCGGCAGACAAGGGCCGCCGCCTTGACCATGTATGGGCCACGGCAGATATCTCGAATGCCGGTCATTCCAGTCGTGTATTAAGGTCGGCACGGGGATGGGAAAAGCCCAGCGATCATGCGCCGGTATTTGCAACATTTGACCTTTGAATTAACTATAGACGCCCTCATATAAAGGGTAACTCCAAATGAGGATATTGATATGATGGATTTGAACCTTTCCCCTGCTCCCGCGGCCGATGCCGACCTGATCAAGGATACGTCTGAGGCTACGTTCATGGCAGACGTGGTCGAAGCGTCACAGACAGTTCCGATCATAGTTGATTTCTGGGCTCCGTGGTGTGGGCCATGTAAAACCTTGGGTCCCATGCTTGAGGATGCTGTTCGGGCCGCTAAAGGCACGGTAAAGATGGTTAAGATCAATGTGGACGAGGCCCAGCAAATTGCTGGCCAGTTGCAAATTCAATCGATTCCCACGGTGTATGCGTTTTTCAAGGGCCAACCGGTTGATGGGTTCACGGGCGCACAACCGCAATCCGAAGTGAAGGCGTTTGTGGATCGCGTGGCCAAAGCCGGGGGCGGTCAAGCGCCCGGTGAACAATTGTCCGAAGCCGTGGCTGCTGCAGAGGATATGTTGACTGAGGGTATGGGGCAGGATGCCGCAGACACATTCGCCGCCATTCTGGGCGAAGATCCGAACCACACCGGTGCCTATGGTGGTCTGGTGCGCGCGTATATTGCGTTAGATCAGCTTGACCAGGCCGAAGCCCATCTTAACGGTGCGCCGATAGAAATTTCCAAATCTCCGGAGCTTGAAGCAGCCCATGCACAGTTATTGCTGGCGCGGCAGGCTGCCGATGCTGGCCCCGTGGCCGAGTTGCAGGCAGAGGTAGAAGCCAATCCTGAAAACCTTCAGGCTCGATTCGATCTGGCGCTGGCTTTGCAGGCTCATGGCGATACACAGGCGGCTGTCGATCAATTGCTAGCCCTGTTCACCAAAGACCGCGAATGGAATGACGGAGCGGCGAAAACACAGCTTTTCACCATTTTTGAAGCATTGAAAGCGAACGATCCCATTGCCTTGAACGGACGCCGTAAGCTGAGTTCGATGATATTTGCCTAAGGCACCCGGCGGTCTAGATAGGATACTATGATAAAGCGATCCGAACTGCCCGATACCATTGCGATCTTTCCGTTGTCAGGGGCGCTGCTGCTTCCGCGGTCACGATTGCCTCTGCACGTCTTTGAACCTTGCTATCTTCAGATGATTGAAGACAGTCTCAAGACGTCTGGCAGGTTGATTGGGATGGTACAGCCAAACGTTGTCCCCGGGCGGAGTGGTCCCGGGCTGCAAACCATCGGATGTGCCGGGCGGATCACCCAGTTTTCCGAAACGGAGGACGGTCGCTATATGATAACTTTGGGCGGAGTATCGCGGTTCAGGGTTATAAAAGAAATTGAAGGTTTTACCCCTTATCGTCGGTGCGACGTGAATTGGGGTGGGTTCGAGCGGGATCTTGGCAGTGATGAAAAGGATACATGGTTTGATCGGAAGAATTTCCTCAATACATTGGGGAGATATTTTGATGCCCGTAATCTGTCTGCTGACTGGGACACCTTGCAAGAAGCGGATGATGAATTATTGATCAATTCGCTGTCGATGATGCTCGACCTTGAGACAGAAGATAAACAAGCCTTGCTTGAAGCACCGTCACTCGCCACACGGCGCGAAACATTATTGACGTTGATTGAATATACCCTTCGGGGCGGAAACGAAGGGGAGATGATGAATTGAGCACGGAAGAAATCCAGTTCGACCGGCGGATGCTTGAGGCCTTGATTTGCCCGCGCACCCAGACACGGTTGTCGTATGATTCAGCTAAACAGGAACTGGTATCAGAGGCGGCAGGGTTGGCTTATCCGATCCGCAACGGGATTCCTGTGATGTTGGTCGACGAGGCGCGAAAGCTCGATTGAGGCTGCTATAAAACCTCGCCGCGCATCAAGCGGGGGAGAGTGCCTGTAAGGCCAGCTGCCTCACGGATAAACCCCCGACGCACGCTGGGAATAGCATTAAGTGCTGCCATGCCTATATCACGGGCAAGGCGCAATGCGGGATTATCGTTTGAAAATAGCCTGTTAAAGGTATCGGTAGCCAGTGCAAGGGCTGTATTGTCAAACCGGCGCCACAGTTGATATTGGTTCAATACAGTGGCGCTTCCAACGTCCTGGCCCCGGCGATAAGCGTCCGCGACAACTTCGGCCAAAGCCGCGACATCACGCATCCCTGCATTTAACCCCTGTCCCGCGATCGGGTGCACCCCATGTGCCGCGTCACCCAAAAGGGCCACCCGGTCTGCAACCATGGAATGTGTCAAAGACAGGCTTAACGGATAAGTATAGCGGGCCCCAGCCAACGAGATTTCACCAAGGAAATCGCCAAAGCGAGGTCGAAGTACGTCAAGGTAAAGTTCTTCCGAGAGCGCATTTATCCGAGCCGCATTTGCTGTTGTTTCGCTCCAGACAATGGAAGATCTGTTTTCTGTCAGCGGCAATATGGCTAACGGCCCGGGGGGCATGAAAAACTGATGCGCTATACCTTGATGAGGCCGGTCGTGGGCAATTGCACAGACCAGCGCAGTTTGCCCGTAGTCCCAGCCAATACGCTTGATACCTGCACGCTGTGCCGTGCCCGAACTGCGCCCATCGGCCCCGACAATTAACTTAACCCTTAATACCTTGCCACTCGCCAATGCTAATCGGGCACCCATGCTATCGGTTTGTTGTGCGGTGACGGTTTCCCCATCCATCAAGGTGATATTGCTTTCTGCTTTCACAGCTTGGGACAGCGCTTGGCGCAGATGGCGGTCTTCGACCATTTGGCCCATCGGACCTTCTTCTATTTCAGCATGGTCAAAATGCATGAAGAACGGCGACGCCCCTTCGCCCGCGCGCCCATCTGTGACTTTGATTTCCAGCATTGGTTGGGCATTTTCTTGTACTGCGTCCCAGACACCTATGCTTTGCAACAGGCGCACGGACGTCAACGCCAGCGCATAAGATCTACCGTCGAAATTTTCGGCTGCGCGCGTGGTGGCGGGTAAACTGTCGATCACCGTGACGCGCAAGCCAATTTGCGCCAATGCCAATGCCAAGGCTGGGCCATTCAACCCGCCACCTACAACTGCTATGTCTGCATCAAAATCCATAGCTTTAGATATGGGTGCGTTGTGGGGATTGTCCATGCAGACATCCGCCGCTACCGTCCTTTTAAAGTGAATATTCGAGGAAAAGACATGCAGGACTGGCTGACTATGACCGCGGCAGATTTGGGGCGAGGTATCGGCGAAGGCCAAATCGACCCCGTGACGCTATGCAAGACCTATCTAGATGCGATTGAAGCGCACCCTATGCGTGATCGAATTTACGCGCGAGTGACACCGGACCGTGCACTTGCCGAAGCGCAGGCCGCAAGTGTGCGGGCCAAGTCCGGGCATCGATTGTCGCCGTTAGACGGCGTACCAGTTAGCTGGAAAGATCTTTTTGACACAGCCGGTATAGCAACCGAGGCAGGCACAGCCTTATTGAAGGACCGAATTCCCGAAGCCGATGCACGGGTATTGGCTAATGCGACTGCGATGGGGCTGGTGTGCTTGGGCAAAACTCACATGAGCGAACTGGCATTCTCGGGGCTTGGGTACAATCCGATTACGGCGACACCTCCTTGCATCAATGACGAAGAAGCAGTTTCAGGGGGGTCTTCTTCTGGGGCAGCCGCGTCGGTTGCATTTGGTTTGGCGGCGGCGGCGATAGGGTCTGATACGGGGGGGTCTGTGCGCGTTCCGTCAGCGTGGAATGATCTGGTCGGGCTCAAGACCACTGCGGGGCGGTTGTCGCTTGAGGGGGTAGTACCGCTGGCGGCGAAGTTCGATACCGTTGGTCCGTTGTGTCGTTCTGTTGAAGACGCCGGATTACTGTTGGCAATCTTGGAAGGCACAAAACCTGCTGATCTAGCGGGTGCCGATCTTGAGGGGCGGCGTTTGGCTATCTTACAGACTGTCGCCATGCAGGATCTGGATGATGCGCCTGCTTTGGCTTTCAGTGCTGCCGTGCAAAAGTTGCGCGATGCTGGCGCAGATATAGAGGAAATCGCGATTCCCGAAATTGAACAGGCCATGCCGCTGAGCGGCTGCCTGTTTACCGCAGAGGCCTATGGCTTGTGGCGCGACGTCATCGAGGCAGATCCAGACGCAATGTATGGCGAGATTCTCGAAAGGTTTCGTTTGGGTAGATCCTACTCTGGCCCTGACTACGTTGCGGCTTGGGCCAAGCTTGATGCGATTCGGAAAATTTATGCCCGTGCAGTTGCCGGGTTCGATGCGGTGATATTGCCGACAGCCCCGCTTTTGCCGCCACAACTTCACCGATTGGAAACGGATCACGACTATTACGTTTCGGCAAACCTAATGACCTTGCGCAATACGCGCATCGGAAACCTCATGGGTACTTGTTCTATTACCCTGCCTTCAGGGACACCGTCGTGTGGAATTTTGCTTATGGCTCCCGCTGATCACGAAGAGAGCTTGTTGCGGGTTGCCGCAGCCGCTGAGGAAGCATTGGCTTAAAAGACACAAAACTCGCCTCACGTCCCGGATGCTCTGGACGCGAGGCAAGCCCTTGGGTACTCTGGAACAAACGGGGCATTAATGATCCCGAACCCGAGGCAGTGAAATGATGTACCCTGAGCGGTTTTCGAACCTTCCGGCCCACGCGTGGCCGCGCCTGCGCGCATTGCTAGATGCGTATGAGGGCGGTGGCGTGCCTATTCATATGACCATCGGTGAACCTAAACATGCGTTTCCGGCCTGGGTCACAGATGTAATCGTCGAAAACGCCGCCGGATTTAACAGCTATCCGCCAAATGATGGATCACCCGCATTGCGGGGTGCTATCGCTAACTGGATCAAGCGGCGTTACGAAGTTGATGTCGATGCCGATACGCAAGTCATGGCGCTGAACGGGACACGTGAAGGATTATATAATGCAGTAATGGCCGTTTGCCCTGAAACAAAGAACGGCCATAAACCTGCGATCTTGATGCCGAACCCCTTCTATCAGGTATATATGATCGCCGCGATCTCGGGCAACGCAGAGCCGATCATGGTTCCCGCCACCCTGGAAACCGGGCATTTGCCAGATTACATTAACCTACCAGAGAATGTGCTGAACCGTACGACGGCTGCGTATGTCTGTTCGCCTGCGAACCCCCAAGGGGCGGTTGCCAGCCGCGCATATTGGGCCGCTCTTCTGGCGCTGGCTGAAAAATATGATTTCAAGATATTCGCAGATGAGTGTTACTCTGAGATCTATCGCGACGTCGCCCCCGTAGGGGCGATGCAGATTGCACAAGAGATAGGTGCCGACCTTGACCGGGTGGTGATTTTCCATTCGCTTTCAAAGCGGTCGAATCTGCCGGGGTTGCGCTCGGGTTTTGTCGCCAGCGGCGCGAACACAATGCGAGAAATCAAACAGCTTCGCAATTATGCTGGTGCGCCGTTGCCATTGCCCTTGCAAGCCGCCGCAGCCGCGGTCTGGGCAGACGAAGATCATGTAGTGGCAAACCGTGCGCTATATGTCGAAAAATATGAAGTAGCGGACCGTATACTGGGCAATATACCGGGTTACCAAAGCCCTGTGGCGGGGTTTTTCCTTTGGTTGCCGGTCAAAGATGACGAAGCTGCCGCACTAAAGCTTTGGCGTGAGACCGGTGTCAGAGTGTTGCCCGGTGGCTATTTGGCGCAAGATGTAAACGGGATAAACCCCGGTAAGTCATATATTAGGGTGGCGATGGTCGCCCCAAAAGAAGAGACAACGCGGGGAATCGAAGCGATCCGCGCCAGTCTTTATCCAGAATAAGACGAGGGACCAGAGCAATGGCATATCAGACACGTGGGCGCGACCCTTTGCTGGACACCAATATGGCCGAGGCCATTGAAAAGCGTGGGAAAGAACTGCTTGGATTGGTGCTGATCGTCATGGGCTTGATGGCCGCAATGATGATTGGAAGCTATACCCCGGACGATCCAAATTGGATGGTGGCCACAGATGCACCAGCGCAAAACTGGCTGGGCCGCATGGGGGCTTCGCTCTCGGCACCATTATTCATGATCGTCGGGTGGGGGGCTTGGTCCGTAGCTGCAATCTTGCTGGCATGGGGCGCAAGGTTCGCGCTTCACCAAGGCGAAGAGCGTGCCATGGGGCGATTGATTTTTGCCCCGATCGCAGTAGCGCTCTGTGCGATATACGGAGCAACCCTGACACCGGATTCCAATTGGCTTCAAACCCACAGTTTTGGTCTTGGTGGGTTGTTCGGCGATACTGTGATGGGGCTTATCCTTACAATTCTACCGATCGGCTCAACCTTTACGATAAAGTTAATGTCATTGCTGATGGGCATTTCGATCCTTGTGTTTGGCGCTTTCGTTCTGGGATTTACAAAGACCGAACTGCAACGGATTTTCAGATTTATGCTCGTCGGGGTGATTATGGCCTATGCCGGGCTCATGAGTTTACTGGGCCGGGGCGCATCGGGGGCCGTAACGGCCGCCCAGGGCATTCAGGCACGCCAGTCGGAACGTCGTGATCGCAGTCGGGCACAAGCTGCGGAAAACGCTGAAGCTTCTGCGGCTCAAGCCTATGCCGACCCTGCGGATTACAATCGCGGTGGTGTCAAGGTACCGAAAACTGGTTTGCTATCAAAGATGCCCGCGTTGGTGAAACGGGCCGATTCATTGCCGGAACCCGAGCTGGTAGAGACATGGCCCAACGCGCAGGTCGACGAAACCCCGAGCGATGACCGCATCAGATCTAAGATTGCAGATGTAATCAAAAGCCGGGTTCGTTCGGCCAATGCTGTACATACTCCTACGACCGCCCCTTTGACCCGGGGTCGCGGCCGGGGCCCTGATCCGCTCTTGCTTGATACGACCCCGCGCAGTGCGTTCCGCGAAGAACCTCCGCTTACCGGCGCGGCGACATCCGCTGCGGGCGCGCGGGCGGAGCCGCCTCTTACTGCGGCGCGGTCGGCGGGCGTTGTTTCAAACGCCGCTCCGATGATGACTGACGAAGACATTGACCTGCTGGAAGATGAGCGTTTGGCAGAGCCCGACATCTTGCCATTGGAAGATGCATCCGCAACTGACGATATCCATATTCCCGTGGCGCTGCCCCGTAAAGTGGTCCAGCAACCAATCAGAAAAGCAATCCAACCCAGCAAAAAGGCGCAAGCCGAAGCGCAGCCTGCGTTGACCTTTGAGGACACGCATCCCGGCTTCGAGCTTCCGCCGCTGAACCTGCTGGAAAGCCCTGATACCGTCGAGCGCCTGCATCTGAGCGATGATGCCTTGGAAGAAAACGCCCGAATGCTGGAAAATGTGTTGGATGACTATGGGGTGAAAGGCGAAATCGTCGCGGTGCGCCCGGGGCCAGTGGTCACCATGTACGAGCTTGAACCTGCACCCGGGCTCAAGGCGAGCCGGGTCATCGGTCTTGCCGATGACATTGCCCGGTCAATGGCGGCGCTCTCCGCTCGTGTCTCTACGGTGCCAGGTCGCAGCGTGATCGGTATCGAGCTGCCCAATGAAAACCGCGAAAAGGTCGTGCTGCGCGAAATTCTGGCCGCACGTGATTTCGGAGATAGCACGATGCGCCTGCCCTTAGCGTTAGGCAAGGACATTGGCGGCGACCCGATTGTTGCCAACTTGGCAAAGATGCCCCACCTGCTGATCGCGGGGACCACCGGTTCAGGTAAGTCGGTCGCAATCAACACAATGATTCTTTCTTTGCTTTATAAACTGACACCGGAAGAATGCCGGATGATCATGATCGACCCCAAGATGTTGGAACTGTCAGTCTATGACGGCATCCCACATCTGCTTTCACCCGTTGTGACCGACCCGAAAAAGGCCGTTGTCGCATTGAAATGGACAGTCGGCGAGATGGAAGAGCGCTATCGCAAAATGTCTAAGATGGGCGTGCGCAACATCGAAGGCTATAACGGGCGCGTCCGTGAAGCGTTGGCCAAAGGCGAGATGTTCAGCCGCACCGTTCAAACCGGCTTTGACGATGATACCGGCGAGCCGATCTTTGAATCGGATGAATTCCAGCCCGAAACTTTACCTTATATCGTCGTGATCGTCGATGAGATGGCCGATCTAATGATGGTTGCCGGCAAAGAGATCGAAGCCTGCATCCAACGGCTTGCCCAGATGGCGCGGGCCTCTGGCATTCACCTTATCATGGCGACACAGCGCCCGTCCGTCGATGTCATTACCGGCACAATCAAGGCGAACTTTCCAACGCGGATATCCTTTCAGGTTACCTCTAAAATCGACAGTCGTACGATTCTGGGTGAAATGGGTGCCGAACAACTGCTTGGCATGGGCGACATGCTGTATATGGCGGGCGGATCAAAAATCGTCCGGTGTCATGGCCCGTTTGTGAGCGATGAAGAAGTCGAGGAAATCGTAAACCACCTTAAGGCTTATGGTGCCCCGGATTATGTATCCGGTGTGGTCGAGGGCCCCTCGGATGATCAAGAGGGTAGTATCGACGCAGTTCTGGGCCTAGGCGGCAACACCGATGGTGAAGATGCGCTATACGATACTGCTGTCGCTATCGTGGTTAAGGATCGCAAATGTTCTACTTCCTATATCCAACGTAAGCTGGCCATCGGCTATAATAAGGCCGCGCGATTGGTAGAACAGATGGAAGATCAGGGGCTTGTGTCCCCTGCAAATCATGTGGGCAAACGTGAAATCCTGGTTCCCGAACAAGGCTGAACGGAACAAAATTGGTGTTAAAAGGGTTGGCTCGGGAACGTGCCAACCCTTTTTTGTTGACTGACGGTGGGTTTGTTTTGCGTATGGCGGGGGCTATTTTCAGCGTGATATCGCATAACATCATGCAAACACCTATGTCTTGGTCGAGGCACTGAATTAAAAAATAGGAATATACAGATGCGTTTTATCACTACTACGGTTCTTGCCATCGGCCTTGGCTTGGCTGCTACGCTTCCCGCGTCGGCCGAAAAATTGGCCCTTAACGCGATCTCGGCTTATCTGAACGGGATGAAAACTGCACAAGGGGATTTCACGCAAATCAATGATGATGGGTCGATCAGTACTGGAACGATTTACATTAAGCGTCCCGGTAAGGTCAGGTTTGAATATAACGCTCCTGATTCAGGAATCGTGATAGCGGGCAGCAACACCGTCGTTATCTATGACAAGAAATCTAACCAGGCCGCAGAAACTTATCCGTTATCCAAGACGCCATTGTCGATAATATTGGCCGCAAATGTAAATCTTGGTCAAGCTAAAATGGTGACAGGCCACGGGTATGACGGCACCGCGACGACCGTACGTGCGCAAGACCCTGCTCATCCTGAATACGGGAATATTGAGCTAAAGTTTACCGACAACCCCGTTGAGCTTCGACAGTGGGTTATCAACGACGGTAACGGCAGCCAGACGACAGTCGTCTTAGGCGGGTTGAAAGTGGGCGGGAATCTGTCGAACAGCTTGTTCGATATCACTAAAACGCCGTCTTCAGTAAACCGCTAACATGCGAAAGGCCCGTCGCTTTTGCGCCGGGCCTTTATTTTTGACGTGATTCGCGCTTTACCAGCGTGATAAACGGCAACTTGCGATCTGGTACTGGTACATATCAGCCCGCATTTTTACCTTTTTCGCAACTCCGACAAGCCATGGCTTAGAGTTATAGCTTTGCCGCGCAAACCCTGTATTGCCTTCATGATAGGCGAGATATTGGTTTTCAGCATCATGAAGCGGAATGCCGTTTCTGTCGCGGCTCTTGTTCATGTACCAGCCCATGAAATCTGACGCGTCTTTAATTCGATCGCGTTTGGCTCTACGTCTGCCCGCTTCGGCCAAGTATTCGTCCCACGTAGCATCAAGCGCTTGGCTGTAGCCAAATGCGCTTGATTGCCGACCCATAGGAATCACGCCAATCACGTATTTGAACGGGGTGCGGGCATCCGCAACAAATTTGCTCTCTTGGTGAATCGTTGCCATTTGAACATGGATAGGCACACCCCAGCGACGCTCGGCCGCGCGGAAGGCTTTATAATATTCGGGGCGCTCCTTAAGAATCGCACAGGCGTCATCAAGGTCTCGTGGGGCGCTGGTTGGGCCTCCACTACATGATGCCAAAAGCACTGCAATAATCAGGGCGCAAAAGGTTCTGCTCATCGGCCTCTCGCTATTTTCGTGTTTTTATTAAGGGTAGGTTATCAGATTTTCGGAAAAACGCACACGAAAAGTTACGAAACTTGGTGGCAAAATAAGGACGGCTGACGCTTACCAGTTCGCGGGCAGGCCTACACATCCAGCAGGGCGGCCCAAAAAGTGAATTCTCCTCAAATTGAGTATGGGGATATAATTTTGGGGATTGTAATGGTTGCGTTCACAGACTGTTTCCTTTGATCTGACCCATGTGATTGGACAAAAGGCACTTGAAGCGACTACTAACGAAAGGTAGGTGCTTCGAATTATGATTAGAACACGCGCAAAATATTTTCTGGGCCAGGTTGTTCGGCACAAAAAGCATCCTTTTCGGGGGGTGATCTTTGATGTGGACCCTGAGTTTGCAAATACCGATGAATGGTACAATGCGATTCCAGAAGACAGCCGGCCCATCAAGGACCAGCCTTACTATCATCTTTTGGCTGAAAATGATCAAAGCTATTATGTCGCGTATGTCTCTGAGCAAAATCTAGTGGCCGATTATTCCGGCGAACCGGTAGACCATCCTGACATTCCCGACCTGTTTGGGCCATTCACCGATGGTGCCTATCCACTACATTTTCAATTGAATTGAAGCGGCTGGCAGGGCGCAGTTTCGGTGTGCCCTGCCAAACTTGCTCAGTACCCCAAAGCACATCCGTCTTTGCGCGGGTCGCTTGCACCTTCCAATAAGCCGTCAGCACGAAGCTTGATCGCCTGCGCGCCGCCGATCGCGACGCGCGGGATTTCAACCTTGTGTCCCATTTCGGTAAGCTGGGCGCGGACTTCGTCGCTATAGCCACGTTCTACATTCAACACCCCCTTGTCGGCAAAAGCACGCGGAGCATCGATGGCGGTCTGTGTGTCCATGCTGAAATCTGTCAGGTTCGATACAAAACGTGCATGCCCATTCGGTTGATATGCGCCGCCCATGACGCCGAACGGCATCATCACCTTGCCGCCGTCCTTGATCATGCCAGGGATGATTGTGTGCATCGGGCGCTTACCGCCTTTCAGTTCGTTTACATGGCCTTCCTCAAGGGTGAAGCCCGCCCCGCGATTCTGTAAAAGGATTCCAAACTTATCAGACGCGATGCCCGACCCAAAACCATGAAAAATGGAATAGATTAGGGAAACTGCCATCCCGTCGCGGTCGACTACGGTAATATAAACGGTATCTTTGTGCACGGCTTCTGACATTGTTTTTGCTGACGTCATCGCCTTATCAGGGTTGATAAGCCCGGCTAGCCTTTTCGCGGTTTCCTTCGACAGCATATGGTTCAGCCTGGATGTATGATCGGGATCGGCTAAAATGCGGTCGCGTGCGTCATAGGCCAGCTTGGCCGCCTCGGCTTCAACGTGCACGCGTGCCGCGCCAAAGGGCGCCATGGATGCGATATCGAAATGTGATAGGATATTCATCATAAGAAGTGCGGTTGCACCTTGCCCGTTCGGCGCATGTTCGACCACTTCTAGATCTTGATACGTTCCCGAGATGGGGTCACTTGTGTTGCACGCAACATTGCTAAAGTCCTCGGCTGAATGCACCCCGCCTACGGCATTCAGCGCGGAGATCATGTCATCAGCAATTTCACCGTTGTAAAACGCCTCTCGACCATCTTTTGCTATACGTCGCAACACTTCAGCCTGACCAGGAGACCGGAAAAGCGCCCCCTCTTTCGGGGGCTGCCCGTTGATCAAATAGTGGTTTCGAGCATTCCCCTGCAATGTGGCAGCATTATTGGCCCAATCAAATGCAACCCGAGCAGCGATGGGCACACCCTCTTCGGCATAACGGATACTTGGTGCCAGGATTGCATCCAGCCCCAGCGTTCCGACCGTGTCAGACAGGTGGCAAAAAGCATCTATTGCACCGGGAATGGTCACAGCGTGAGCACTGCGTAGGGGCACTGTGGTTTCGCCAGCATCGCGCAAGAGCGACCCATCTAATCTAGCCGGTGCACGACCTGATCCGTTTAAGGCAACAACGTCTTCGCTACCCGCGGGGGAGTATAAGACAAAGCAATCGCCGCCAATTCCAGTCATTTGCGGTTCGCAAATACCTAGCAGTATCGCCCCGGCAATCGCCGCATCCATCGCATTGCCGCCACGTTCAAGAATATCGATGGCTGTCTTGGCCGCGAGCGGATGCGACGTCGCGCACATCCCGTTATAGGCAAGGACAGGCGAACGCCCTGGAAGTTGAAAATCGCGCATATGCTAATAGTCCTCGGTGAGTTTTCTTACTCTCAGGAAACTAGCGCGTGATAATGCCAAACACCATTTCTTTTAGAAGGGGGAATATGTGCCTCAGTGTCGTGTACTGGGTGGGGGCTAGGAAACGCGACACTGAGGGAAGCCATATGCAGCTACAAGAACACTTATGCCGATCAACTGGGGCGAAAATGTGATCGGCGCGTGGCGCATCAAAGGTAATAAGGTGCGGCAATTGTGAAACCGGTGGGAAGCGTCATTTAGGGTTTTCCCTTCACGTAAACCCAACTGGAATGCGCATGGTCAAACAGTTCAGAGCTCCAGTTCGGGAATAATCTAGGTTATCGGTAAGGCGTTTGATCAGGCCCATGCCGAATCCACCTTCGGGAAGGGTTGACGGGTCAACGCAAAGGATAGCGTCTTGCGATGCTCGCAGGGCAGACCGTGGCATGGGCTTCCCCAAATCTGTGAAGCGAAATTTCAACCCGTCTGGCCCATACGATCCATGAATTCGAATAGACCCGGGGTGAGGGTGGTCGTCAAAGGCATGATCAACGATGTTATTGAGCACTTCTGCCACGATTAGTTCAACAATACAGAGCTCTTCTCGCGGGAGGGCAATCGGCGCCAAATTTTCGCGGATTACGGATAGTGCACCACGTATCGCAACATGTGCACCCTCCAGCGTTACCTCAAATATAAGCGGTGACTGCGAAGTGAGAGCGGGGCGGTGGTTGCGTGACCCGGCGTTCACGCGATCCTCCGATCTGCGATCGCCGCATCCAAAGACGGATATATTGAAAAGACCCTGTCCATCCTAGTGAGGCGAAATACCCGGGCCACCGGCCCGGTTAGCCCGGCCAATAACAGTTGGCGGTCAGGCGCAAGATTTTTCATGATAGCGATAATCGCGCCCAACCCGCTAGAGTCGATGAAGGTTACCTTCTGTAGGTCTAGAATGACGGAACCCGTGCCGTCACCTGTAAGGCGGCGCATGTTATCCTTGAAGACGAGCGCAACAGCGGCATCAATCCTGTCATCAACAACCGAAACCAGCTGTAGTGGCCCTTCAGTTCTGGCTAAAAGTTCCATATGCTTCTTTCAACGAAATGCTTAGCTCACTCAGCGATAGCAGGTATATCTTACCAAATAGTGTTGAGGCTTCAGGGAAAGTTGGGATGAACAAAGTCGTGATAGCGGGTGCCGCGCGTACGCCAATGGGTGGGTTTCAGGGCGCATTGGCGCAAATGACGGCGGCTGATTTGGGCGGGCATGCCATTAAGGCAGCGCTGAAAGGCGCAGGGGCCCCGACCGTCGATGAAGTGGTGATGGGCTGTGTGCTGCCTGCAGGTCAAGGTCAGGCACCGGCGCGCCAAGCTGGATTCAAGGCTGGTTTGGGCGAAGAAGTGCCCGCCACCACCATCAACAAGATGTGCGGTTCGGGCATGAAAGCCGCAATGATTGCATTTGATCAGATTGCATTGGGCGAAAGTGATGTCGTGGTCGCGGGCGGCATGGAAAGCATGACAAATGCCCCCTATATGCTGCCGAAAATGCGCAGCGGCGCACGGTTGGGGCACAACCAAGTAATCGACCATATGTTTCTCGATGGGCTTGAAGATGCCTATGACAAGGGTCGCCTGATGGGCACTTTCGCCGAGGATTGTGCTGAAACCTATCAATTTACGCGCGCCATTCAGGACAATTACGCGTTGGCGTCGCTATCTCGTGCAATCCAAGCCCAGGAAAGCGGGGCGTTTGACGACGAAATTGCGGATCTGGATGCGCCCTCACCCAAAGGCGATGTACATATCTCCACCGACGAACAACCTGGCAAGGCACGTCCCGATAAAATTCCCCTTCTAAAACCCGCATTCCGTCAAGGGGGCACTGTGACTGCGGCTAACTCTTCCTCTATCTCGGACGGGGCAGCAGCTCTTGTGCTTGCATCTGAACAGGCGGCCAAAGCTCAGGGGCTTGAAGTACGTGCCCGTGTCATGGGGCACACCAGTCACGCCCAGGCCCCGGGCCTGTTCACCACCGCCCCCGTACCCGCCGCCAAAAAGCTGCTTAATCGTTTGGGCTGGCAAAAAGACGATGTCGACCTGTGGGAAGTAAACGAAGCTTTCGCCGTTGTTCCTCTCGTCTTTATGCAGGAAATGGGGCTTTCCCATGACATTGTTAATGTTAACGGTGGTGCCTGCGCTTTGGGTCATCCGATCGGTGCGTCAGGCGCGCGGATAATCGTCACGTTGCTGAATGCGCTGGAAAAACGCGGACTGAAACGGGGCATTGCTGCAATCTGCATCGGTGGCGGCGAAGGTACTGCTATCGCAATCGAACGCCCCTGATTTCCAAATGGACATATATCCTCGGGGGTCGGGCGGCAGACAGCCCCCCGGGGTATCATCAAACAAAGGTCCCGCTTATGCGCGTTGACTACTCTACTCTTTTCAAAACACTTCATGCGTTGACCGAAGGTGAAGTTGACCCGATCGCGCTAATGGCGACTGTTGCATGCGAAGTACATCATGCAGACGACCGTTTTGACTGGACGGGTTTTTACCGTGTTACCGATCCCGGGGTCCTTAAGATTGGTCCCTATCAAGGGGGTCACGGGTGCTTGGTCATTTCTTTTGATAGAGGCGTCTGCGGCGCGGCTGCGCGCACAGGTCAAGTCCAGCTTGTCGATGACGTTGACGCGTTTCCCGGCCATATCGCCTGCGCCACATCAACACGCTCAGAACTTGTGTTGCCGGTGTGGAACGGCGCGGGAAAGCTGCTGGGTGTCTTTGACATCGACAGTAACCAACCTGCTGCCTTTGACGCTCAAGATGCCGATCAGCTTATGACTATTTTACGGTCCTGTTTCGCCAACGTGAAATAATACTGTATTTTTTCACAAGACTGATCCAGTGTGAAGAAATTAGGTATTTTTTCACGGAGCGGTGAGCCCAGCATGTCAGATCTCGCATCTCTTTCTCAGTTGGGGGCCGACTTGCGTACCTTGCGCAAAGCGCGCGGGTTAACGTTGCATACCCTCGCCGATAGACTTGATCGATCTGTGGGCTGGCTCAGTCAGGTTGAACGTGACATGTCCGTCCCCTCGATCACTGATCTGCGTCATCTGGCGCGTGCCCTTGAGGTCCCTGTGTCGATGTTGTTTCGTCACGCCGGTGCCGCAGCCCATGAGGCAGGGTTCGTCGTACGAAAGAACGCCCGCAGGTCGATCGGTTCTTCAACGGAAGGGTTGACCGAGGAACTCCTCTCGCCTGACCTGACCGATGATTTCGAGATGGTCCACTCCACCTTTTTGCCACATAGCCGCATCAAAACTGTCGTCACGCGCCCGACACAAGAGGTCGGATATCTTGTCTCAGGAACACTCGAGATAGAGATCGCCGGTAACAACCATACCCTTGGCCCCGGTGACAGTTTTCGCATACGCGGAGAGCCGTTTAGGTGGTCCAACCCCTATCCTGACCCCGCTGTGGCAATATGGGTAATAGCCCCGCCGGTGTATTGATGAGTCTGGATGCATGGATCATCTTTGCGCTTTTCTGGGTGGTATTTGTCACTACCCCGGGGGCAAACGCGGTAAATTGCATCAGCAATGGCATGAACCTCGGCTTTCGACGCGCTATGGTTGGGGTGTTGGGGATTTTGACACAAGCTGCCCTGTTTCTGGTTCTTTCCGCCGTTGGGGTCACCGCTTTGCTAACTGCATCGCCGACGGTGTTCTTCATAGCGAAACTCGTCGGGGCCGGGTTTTTGATTTATCTGGGCGTACGCGGATTGTTGATGGCAGGCAAACCGGTGGTGATGAAGCCACTGCCAGCAGCGTCGGTATATTGGCGTGCCTTCGCTATTGCGACGATCAATCCAAAATCGGTGGCCGGTTATCTTGCTGCCTTCAGCCAGTTCGTGCAGCCAGAGGTGCCGATCTGGGAGCAAATGCTGGTGATCGTCCCCACAGCGCTGGTGCTCACTACCTTTAGCTATAGCGGCTATACCGCACTCGGTGCTGGGCTGGGTCGTGCCGCATTAGGGGCAGTCTTCAACGTCTGGTTCCGGCGGGTGATGGCGGTTTTCTTCATTTTATACGGGGTGCTGCTAGGCGCATCCTCAACGCCGGTAGGGCGGGTTTGAAATGCATATGGGTGCAACGACAGCGTATTACCGGAAAGCACCTGAAGGCTGGGAAGCCGCGCGTAGCAGGTTGAAACGGGCTTGGGGGATGTCCCTCGATATTTTCGGCGGATTGCCACAAAAAGGAGTAGAGTATGGCTGAGTTCCCTACTACGGCACGGGTTGTCATCATCGGCGGAGGAGTAGTGGGCGTTTCATCGCTCTTTCATCTCGCCAAGATGGGTTGGACAGACTGCGTATTGCTTGAAAAGAACGAACTTACTGCGGGTTCGACTTGGCATGCCGCGGGAAACTGTCCCAGTTTCAGCACATCTTGGGCAGTAATGAACATGCAGCGTTACTCGCTTGATCTGTACAAGGGGTTGGCCAACGAAGTCGATTACCCGATGAACTACCATGTTACCGGTTCAATCCGACTGGCGCATGGAAAAGAGCGGATCATGGAGTTTGAGCGCGCATGTTCGATGGGACGGTATCAGGGCCTCAACCTGCAAATGATGGATCTTGCCGATATCAAGCAGAAATATCCCTTTATCGAAACCCATGATCTGGCAGGTGGGTTATATGACCCCGATGACGGCGATATAGACCCTGCGCAACTGACCCAGGCTCTGGCAAAAGGGGCCCGCGACATGGGCGCTCGCATAGAACGGTTTTGCCCCGCGACCGGCGTGACCCGTGACAAGGGCGAATGGATCGTACACACGCCCAAGGGTGATATCCGCTGCGAAAAGGTAGTGAACGCAGCGGGATATTACGCACAACGTGTGGGGGAATGGTTCAAGCCCTACGGCGGGCGCACAGTCCCTATGGCAACGATGAGCCATCAGTATTTCCTGACAGACGAGATACCCGAACTGAAGGAATGGACCATTGCACAGGGCCATAAGGTTCCGCTGCTACGCGACGTTGATAGTTCCTACTACCTGCGGCAGGACAAATACGGTCTGAACCTTGGCCCGTACGAGCGCAACTGCAAGGGCCATTGGATGACACCCGACGACCCTATGCCTGATGATTTCTCCTTTCAGCTATATCCCGACGACCTTGAGCGCCTTGAATGGTATATCGAAGACGCGATGGCGCGGGTACCGATATTGGGCACCGCCGGGGTCGGGCGTGTGATCAATGGTCCGATCCCCTATGCACCCGACGGGCTGCCCCTGTTGGGACCCATGCCCGGTGTCCCGGATGCCTTCGAAGCATGTGTCTTTACCTTTGGAATTACTCAGGGGGGCGGTGCCGGCAAAGTGTTGGCCGAATGGGTAATTGAGGGTCAGACTGAATGGGACATGTGGTCGACGGACCCGCGCCGCTATACCGATTATGTCGATCAGGATTATGCTGATCAAAAAGCGATCGAGGTGTATGGCCACGAATATGCGATGCATTTCCCGCACCACGTGTGGCCCGCTGGCCGCAACAAGAAATTATCCCCGGTGCATGATCGTATTATCGCCGCCGGTGGTGTGATGGGGGCGTACAATGGGTGGGAGCGCGCAAATTGGTTCGCCCATGCCGAAGATGATTTGTCACATGCTGCGACCCAGACTTGGGACCGAAACGGGCCGTGGGCGCAGCGGGTTAGGCAAGAATGTGAAGCCGTCCGCGACAATGTGGGCGTTCTGGACCTGCCGGGGTTTTCTCGATTCAATCTATCTGGTGATGGTTCCGCCGAATGGTTGCGCGGGCGGATTGCGGGCGCATTACCCAAGGTCGGTCGCATGAACCTTGCCTATTTTGCAGATCAACGGGGTCGCATTCTGACTGAAATGTCAGTGCTGCGCCATGCTGATGAAAATTTTACATTGATCACTGCGGCAGCGGCACAATGGCACGACTTTGATGTGTTGCGCCCCGCGCGCCAAGCTGGGTTGTGCCTGACTGACCATACAGCGGATTATTCGACGTTGATTGTCACGGGCCCGAAATCGCGGGATTTGTTTCAAAGCTTGAATACGCGGGCAGATCTTCATGCGCCGTGGCTTAGCCACCAGATGGCAAAGGTTGCTGGGGTGGACTGCGCACTTGCTAGGGTCAGCTTTGCCGGAGAGCTGGGGTGGGAAATTCACGCCGCCAATACGCATATCCCGGATCTCTATGCAGCGGTCGTCGGGGCAGGGGCAAAACCCTTTGGCATGTGGGCCTTGAACGCGCTGCGCATGGAAAAAGGGTATCGTGCATGGAAGGGTGATGTGTCGACCGATTATACCTTGTTGCAAGGCGGATTGGACCGGTTCGTCAAGCTGGATAAGATACAGGATTTTCCCGGCAAGACCGCGCTGTTTCATGAACAGCAATCGGGACCCACCAAACGTTTTGTCACCTTGGTCATTGAAGCCGGGGATCAGGATGCCCCCTATATGTCAACGGTATCGTACAAAGGCGAGGTCATCGGTGAAACGACCTCGGGTGATTGGGGTTACCGGGTCAACAAATCCATAGCGTTTGCAATGGTTCGCGCCGATCTTGCACTGGCCGGTACCAAGCTGGAGGTCGATATTTTTGGCGTCACCCGTCGCGCCACCGTGCAAGCCGACGCGCCGCTTTGGGACCCCGAAAACAAACGATTGCGTGCATGAAAACTCACACCCTTTGACCCCATTCATACATTGCTTTTGCCCTGCGAAATTTCGCGCTGCAAAATCGTTTTAAGGACACTCAGATATGGCTCTTCCTTCTCATGCGCGTGTTGTCATCATAGGTGGTGGCGTAATCGGTTGTTCTGTCGCTTATCATTTGACGAAACTTGGCTGGACAGACGTCGTTCTGTTGGAGCGTAAGCAGCTTACCAGCGGCACGACTTGGCATGCGGCTGGGTTGATTGCGCAGCTGCGGGCCAGCGCCAATATGACCCGGCTCGCAAAATATTCTCAAGAGCTTTACGGAAGTCTGGAGGACGAAACCGGGGTCGCTACCGGTTTCAAGCGATGTGGTTCGATTACCGTGGCGTTGACCACGGAACGACGAGAAGAGATATATCGTTCGGCCGCAATGGCGCGGGCCTTTGGAGTGGATGTCGAAGAGATCGACCCCAGTGAAATCAAAGCCCGATACCCTCAACTTAACACCGAAGGCATCATGGGTGGGGTGTATCTTGATAAGGATGGGCAGGGGGACCCAGGCAATATCGCGCTTGCACTGGCAAAAGGCGCACGTCAACGCGGCGCACAGATTTTCGAGAGGGTCAAAGCCACACGTGCGTTGCGCAATGGCCGGCAGGTAACAGGCATTGCCTATGAGGCCGAGAGCGGACAAGCGGGCGAGATAACTTGCGATCACGTCGTAAATTGTGCCGGCATGTGGGGGCATCAGGTCGGTCGTATGCTGAACACCAACGTGCCTTTGCAGGCTTGTGAACACTTCTACATCGTGTCCGAACCGATAAAGGGGCTGGAGCAGCTTCCGGTCCTGCGTGTCCCGGATGAGTGCGCTTATTATAAATACGATGCGGGCAAGATAATGCTCGGTGCGTTTGAACCCGTATCAAAACCATGGGGGATGTCGGGCATTCCTGAAAGCTTTGAGTTTGACCAACTTCCCGAGGATTTCGACCATTTCGAACCTATTCTGGAAGCGGCAGTGCACAGGATGCCGATGTTTGCAGACGCAGGTATTCATACCTTTTTTAACGGACCGGAAAGTTTTACCCCCGACGATGCTTATCATCTGGGGCTTTCCCCCGAGATGGACAATGTTTGGGTCGCGGCTGGGTTCAATTCTATCGGTATACAGTCAGCGGGTGGCGCGGGGATGGCATTGGCCCAGTGGATGGAAGATGGTGCAAAGCCGTTTGACCTAGGCGACGTAGATATCTTGCGTATGCAGCCATTTCAGGCCAACAAGTCTTATCTGGTAGAGCGCTCCAAGGAAACGCTCGGCCTGCTTTATGCGGATCACTACCCGTTCCGTCAAAAAGTCACCGCGCGGGGTATTCGCCGTACGCCTTTCCACGCGCAGCTTCTTGAGAGCGGGGCAGTCATGGGGGAACTTGCGGGCTGGGAGAGGGCGAATTGGTTCAGCAAGTCCGGCCAGGACCCGACCTATGAATATAGCTGGAAACGGCAGAATTTCTTTGACAACGTTGCCGATGAACTGGCTGCAATACGTACGAACGTCGGCATGTATGACATGTCGTCGTTTGGCAAGATCCGTGTCGAAGGGCGCGATGCCACGGCGTTCATGAACCATGTCGGCGGCGGGCAATACGACGTCCCGGTGGGTAAGATCATCTATACCCAGTTCTTGAATGAACACGCGGGGATCGAGGCCGATGTGACCGTAACCCGCCTGTCAGAGACAGCCTATCTGGTGGTCACGCCGGCTGCCACCCGTCTGGCCGATGAAACCTGGATGCGTCGGCATCAGGGCGATTTTAATGTGGTGATCACCGATGTGACCCCGTCCGAGGGCATTTTGGCTGTCATGGGCCCGAACGCCCGAAAGCTTTTGCAAGCCGTTTCGCCGAATGATTTTACCAATGTGACCAACCCTTTCGGAACGGCGCAAGAGATCGAATTGGGCATGGGACTGGCGCGTGTACACCGGGTGACCTATGTCGGCGAACTTGGCTGGGAGATTTACGTAAGCGCCGATATGGCAGCGCATGCCTATGAAACGCTTATGTCAGCGGGGCAGGACCTTGGGCTAAAGCTGTGTGGTATGCATATGATGGACAGCGCGCGGATAGAAAAAGGCTTTAGACATTTTGGTCACGACATCACCAGCGAAGACCACGTATTAGAGGCGGGTCTGGGGTTTGCTGTGAAAACCGACAAACCGGTTTTCATCGGGCGCGACGCGGTGCTGCGCAAACGCGAGACAGGTCTGACAAAGCGGCTGGTGCAGTTCAAATTGACCGATCCAGAGCCGATGCTTTATCATAATGAACCGATCTTAAGGGATGGCAAAATCGTCGGTTTCCTGACGTCGGGTGCTTATGGTCATCACTTAGGTGCGGCCATCGGCATGGGCTATGTGCCCTGCGCCGAACAAAGCGCGGCAGACGTCCTTGCCTCAAGCTTCGAGATCGACATAGCGGGAACGCGTGTACCAGCCGAAGTGTCGCTGAAACCCATGTACGACCCTGCTGCTGAAAGGGTTAAAGTTTAATGCTGGCAGCTTGCTCGTAACACGGCTAAGCACCGCGCAAGGAGTAAGCCCATGCGCAACCCAGATACGTTGTCAGCCGGTCAGACGACCCGGAATGAGGACACGCCCGAAGGTCTGGCATTTGCAATCGGTGCCTATGGCCTTTGGGGTTTTCTGCCGCTGTACATGAAGGCAATCGCCCATATCCCTGCGGCGGAAATTGTGGTGCACCGGATAATCTGGTCCGTTCCCGTGGGTGCAATGGTTCTGATCATGTTGGGGCGCACCGCGACGCTGCGCGAGGCTTTCCGATCGCCGCGCACCCTGCTTATGGGTTGTGTGACAGCGTCGTTGATCTCGGTGAATTGGGGCATCTACATCTGGGCCGTCAACTCGGGTCACGCGCTGGATGCGGCGCTAGGGTATTACATCAATCCCTTGTTCAGCATACTTCTCGGGGCGCTTGTGCTTGGGGAACGCATGGAACGTTTGCAGGTCGCCGCAGTCGCTCTTGCAGCGGTAGCGGTGGCAATCCTGACGCTCGAATCCGGCCGACTTCCTTGGGTGGCATTAAGCCTGACATTCACCTTTGGTCTTTACGCGCTCGCCAAGAAGCGCTTGCCGATTGGACCAAATCAGGGGTTTTTGCTTGAGGTTTTGATCTTGCTCGCCCCTGCGTTGGCGTATCTGGGTTATCTGGTTGCGTCCGGGCAGAACCATTTTGGCGTAGGCGTGCCCTTTGATACATGGATGTTGGTGGGCTGCGGCGTGGTTACTGCGGTGCCGTTGATATTTTACGCCAATGGGGCAAAACGCCTGCGTTTGTCAACCATCGGCATACTGCAATACATCGCTCCCACGATGATCTTCCTAAACGCGGTATTCGTCTTTGGCGAACCTTTTGGGCGTTCACGGATGATAGCATTTCCGTTGATCTGGGCGGCATTGGTGATCTATTCGATTTCGCTATTCAGGCAAATGCGGCGTCGGTGACTGACGCCGCAGATGGGGCCGTGGACTATACGCGGCTCATCCGCACTATCATGATAACGCGTCTTTGAACGCGAGAAAGCTTGGGTCTTTCATCACCCGTTCGTTCATCGCATCGCGCAGCGCACCAATGGATTTATGAGGGCGCATAGCGACTTCGAATTGGGTGATCAAGCCGTCGTCGCCCAAGGTGATCAGATCAACGCCAACCGCGTCCAAATCGTTGACTTTGCACTGGAACTCGAGCGCCCAGTCGTTGTCTGCCCCCATAATGCGGCGGTACCTGAAGTCACTGAAAACTTGGCCGACGTGGCCCAACACTGCTGCCACAGGCGCGCGCCCCGTCCATGTCTTGTAATAGGTAGGCGGCAAGAAACGAACGTCTTCTGCCAGTAGCGGAGCGATCTTGTCGGCTTCACCCTTGGCTACGACGTCGATCATCTTGGTGATAGTGGGGTGCATCATAGATCCTTTGCATCAACTGGCTTGAAAACCCACCCTACATCTGAGAGTCACAGCTATGGAAACAGAATATTGCCCGCCGCAAGAACCATTGGTCATCTTGCATGAAGACGCCGAAGTTTTACTGGTTGATAAACCGGCTGGTTTGCTGTCGGTGCCGGGCAAGGGCCCACATCTGGCAGATTGTCTGATTGCACGCGTGCAGGCGGTGTTCCCCGATGCGCTATTGGTGCACCGGCTAGACCGAGACACCTCGGGTGTGATGATTTTTGCGCTGACACCCTACGCGCAGCGGCATCTGGGGTTGCAGTTCGAAAAGCGGATGACACGCAAGACCTATGTCGCGCGTGTTTGGGGCGTGCCCGAACAAAAAACAGGAACTATTGATTTGCCTTTGATAGTGGACTGGCCCAACAGACCACTTCAGATGGTATGTCACGACACCGGAAAAACTGCGCAAACCGACTGGCGCTTGCTGAAAGACGAAGGCGAAACGGCGCGCGTCCGTCTTAGCCCTAGAACGGGGCGCAGTCACCAGCTACGGGTGCATATGTTAAGCCTAGGACACCCTATTTTAGGTGACCCTTTTTATGCATCAGGGCCGGCGCTGGATTACCCCAGGATGATGCTGCATTCAGAAGAATTGCGGTTCAACCACCCACAAGGCGGCCATTCCACCAAGGTGCGGGCGAAAGCCCCGTTCTAAGTCTGCGGGCCAAATGAAAAAGGCCACCCCGCGGGAGGGTGGCCCAGTATTTTGCAACAATGATGTCTATTGCGGTTATTCGGCGGCCCAACCAGACACCGCTTTGATTTCGGTGAAATCCTCGATGCCGTATAGCCCGCCTTCGCGACCATTGCCCGACTGCTTCATCCCCCCAAAAGGTGATCCCGCTGCGCGGCCTTGACCGTTCATTTCAACCATGCCGGACCGTAGCTGGCGCGCCAGTCTGTTGCGGCGTTCACCGTCTTGGCTTTGAACATAGTTGGTCAGTCCATAAACCGTGTCGTTAGCGATTTGCACAGCCTGTTCTTCGGTGTCAAATTTCATGATCGACAGAACCGGCCCAAATATTTCTTCGCGTGCGATGGTCATGTCTGGCGTCACATCAGCAAAAACCGTGGGCTTTACAAAGAAACCTCTATTCAACCCGTCGGGGCGACCCGTGCCCCCTGTGACCAGACGCGCACCTTCGTCGATGCCCTTTTGGATCAGATCTTGGATTTTGTTGAACTGTGTTTGGTTCACAACGGGCCCGATATGCCGCCCGTCTTCAGATGCCGGGCCAACGGTCACCTTGGATGCGACAGCACCTGCTTCTTCAACGGTTTTGTCATATACATCTGACTGCACCAACATTCGGCTGGGTGCGTTACACGATTGCCCTGTGTTTTGCATCATGTGCAGTACGCCGCGCTTGACGGCCTTATCATCGGCGTCGTTGAATATGATATTGGCACCTTTGCCACCCAGCTCAAGGTGAACTTTCTTTAGGGTGTCAGCGGCCGCTTTCGAAATCAGGGTTCCCGCGCGGGTGGACCCGGTAAAGCTGATCATATCCACGTCTTTATGGGATGACAGTTGGCTGCCGACGCCGACCCCATCGCCGTTTACTAGGTTAAACACACCTTTGGGAAAGCCAGCCTCGTCCATCAGCTCGGCAAAGATAATAGCATCAAGCGGGCTTTCCTCGGACGGTTTCAGCACCATCGTGCATCCTGCCACAACGGCCGCTCCGACCTTGAGGGTGATCTGGTTCATCGGCCAGTTCCATGGGGTGATAAGGCCAGCAACGCCCACAGCTTCGCGGATGATACGGTCATTTGGTGCATGGTCACCCAAGGGTTGTTCAAACTTGAACTCTTTCGCGGCCTTGATGAAATTGCTCAGATGCCACGCACCTGCACCGACCTGCGAAGTCCGCGCCAAATCCATCGGGGCACCCATTTCGGTACTCATCGCTTTGGCAAGATCTTCTGCACGGGCCTGATAGACTTCGAGCAGCTTTTCAAGCAGCGCGATGCGCTTTTCAGGAGGGGTGGCCATCCATCCAGGCAAGGCGGCCTTGGCTGCCGCAACCGCGGCATCAGTGTCGGCCTGGTCGCCCAGGGAGATTACTGCGCAAGGTTCTTCGGTCGATGGATCGATAACGTGATGATCTTTCGGCGCAGCGGGTGAAACCCATTCGCCATTGATATAGAATTCGCGCTTCTCCAGCATGGAAAACTCCTTTTATCATGCAGTGGCGGGGGCATTCCCCTTCCACGTTGCGCATACCATGTCACCACACTATCGCACTCGCAAGTGAGGGGGTGAAACTGGATGCGCTTACACCTACATAAGTGGAGAGCGACAAACTGAAACCTCAACTTGGAGAATAAAATGGCTTTGCGCATAAACGATACGATTCCGGAGATGACAGTCGAAACCGATCAGGGATCAATCAATCTGCATGATTGGGTCGGCGATGGTTGGGCAATTCTCTTTTCCCACCCCAAGGACTTTACCCCTGTGTGCACGACCGAATTCGGTGCCGTAGCTCAGTTGGCGGATGAATGGGAAAAACGTGGCACGAAAGTGATGGGCATTTCCGTTGACGGTGTAGAAGAGCATAAGAAATGGAAAACTGACATCGAAACCTTCGGCGGGGCAAAGGCCGGTTTTCCGATCATCGCCGATAATGACCTAAAAGTCGCCAAGGCTTTTGATATGCTTCCGGCCGAAGCTTATCTGCCCGATGGGCGCACCCCGAACGACAGCGCGACGGTACGGGCCGTATTCATCATCGGACCGGATAAAAAGCTAAAGCTGTCGATGACGTATCCGATGACTGTAGGCCGCAACTTTGCCGAAGTTCTGCGTGCACTGGACGGCTTGCAAATGTCATCTGGCAAGGGCGTTGCGACACCCGCCAACTGGAAAGTAGGCGATGACGTAATTATCCCCGCGACGCTGTCGGACGAAGACGCCAAGGCCAAGTTTGGTGATTTCGAAAAGATTTTGCCCTATTTGCGGACGACAAAAGCCCCGAACTAAGAACGCTCAGACGCGCTGCGGTCGCATGGCGACCTGCATGCGGTACCTTCCACGGTTCAATTCCCGCATCAGCTTGCCGCTGGTGCGGGTTTTCTGTTGGATCGTGGAACCGCCGATCTGATGTGCGATCTCGCTCAGTCCATTGGGCAACAAAGCATGCAGCTTCTGCCCCGTGATCCAATGCATTTGTAACCACGTATCAACAGGTCGGTCTATCTGCTCAGACCCCTGCAAAAGCTGCTTTGCAGCTTCGCGCCCCACCACCTGACAGCAGCATTGCAGTCCGATAACTCGAGGCAGGATAAGCGCCATCTCGCCATCATAGGCGATGACCGCCGCCGGTTTTTCACGCATTTTCGGTGGCAGGCGCACATACATGTCTGGCGTCATGTGGTCAGCGATCAACGCCTTTGCACGGGTCATCTCGGGCGATGATACCGCAAGATCATCTTCGGCGATTATCGCGTAGTCCCAACCCTGATCAATGATCATTTGCCAGCATTTACGATGACTTTGGAAAACGCCAATTTCAGCGGGGGTCAGGGGAAAAGGATAGGCCGGGCGGTGCAAGTTGCCCGGATGGGTCCTGATACCCGCCACCTGCGCGGGGTCGCGGCCGTTGACTGCGTCGACCACCTGCGCGTCGGGCAGGTCTTGCAGTAACCGCGCGACGTTGGGACGGCGCGCGGCACTTGAGGACATATGGATGATCAACGAGTTCATGACATCTGATACCCTGTCCCGTCGGGCTTTCAAACCCGCTTGATCACTGTTCAGCGTTGAAGGTGAACAGCTTTTCGCCATTGATCGTATAGCTATCAATCAGCTCTTTTGCCCGGTCGCTTACCAGCCATGTTTCAAGCTTGGCCGCGGCATCCTTGTTTATGTGTTCAAAGTTTTTGGGATTCACCGGAATATACGCATATTGGTTGAACAATACCGGATCGCCAGAAAACAATAGCGCCAAGTCAGCTTTGTTGGCAAAGTTCAGCCAGCTTGCGCGATCGGACATGATATAAGCGTCAAGCCCTGCCGCAGTGTTCAGACTTGCCCCCATGCCCGCACCGACGGCCTTATACCAATCTCCGAACGCCTTGGGGTCTTGGTCGGCAGTAGCCCAGAGGGCCAGTTCTTTTTTATGCGTTCCGCTATCGTCCCCACGGCTGACAAACGGTGCCTTGGCGGTTTCGATCATCTCAAAGGCCTGCTTGGCGGTCTTTGCATCTGCGATGGCGGCAGGGTCGCTGTTGGGCCCGATCAGCACAAAATCATTATACATGATTTCGCGTCGATGGGTGCCGTAACCTTTAGCTACAAACGCTTCTTCAGCTTTTTTGGAGTGCACCAAAATAGCATCGACATCACCTGCTTCACCCAAGCGCAAGGCCTGACCGGTACCGACGATCAGAAGCTGAACGTCTAGATCCAGGTCCTCCTTGATCGCCGGCAATAATACCTCGGATAGACCCGAATTGTTAAATGAAGTGGTGACTGCCACTTTCATTGTATCGGCTTGCACCGCAGTGGCACCGATAGCGATGGCAAGAGCTGTTAGCAGGGATTTCATACTAAGATGTCTCCGTTTAGGAAGGATTTGAATTCCGAGGTCTGAGGGGCGTCAAATGTTTGGGGTGCCGGACCTACCTCGTGAATACGACCCTTAAACAGAAAGAGTATTTCAGTTGCAAGACGCCGCGCCTGGCCAAGATCGTGGGTCGCCATCACGATCCGAGTTCCCGCGCGATGGGCAGCTTGCAACAACCCTTCGATCTCTTTCACTGAGCGTCCATCCAAGTTTGAACATGGTTCGTCCAGAAACAGAATTTCGGGATCGCGAATCAAAGCGCGGGCTAATGCCAGCTTTTGTTTTTCCCCACCCGATAACCGCGTGGCCGGACGGTGAAGCGCGTCCGACAACCCGATCCGATCTGCCCAAGTCTCAATCGCGTGGTCTATCCGGTTTTGTGGGTACGACAGGATACTAAGGGGGTAGGCAAGGTTCGCGCGGACTGACCGGCGCAACATAACCGGGCTTTGGAACACATAGGCCTGTTTGGTGCGCGCCACGTTATCGGAAGCCGACCAAGTGACGGTACCAGTGTTCAGTCTTTCCAGCCCGTGCAAAGCCTTGAGTAACGTCGTTTTGCCCGCTCCGTTCGGGCCTAACAAGATAGTGAAGCCGGACGCCCCCAAGGTAAGGTCGATCGGCCCCAAGAGGTTTTTCCCACCTTTTGTTATGCTGACGCCACGCATGTGCACGGGTAAAACGGTGGTCACCATCTACCTCTTCTTTCCGTGCGGGACAGGGCGTGGATAATCAAGTTTACCGAAAGCGCTAACCCGATCAGGACAAAACCCAGTCCCAAAGCCAAGGCGAAATCGCCCTTGCCGGTTTCAAGTGCGATAGCGGTGGTTAGCACCCGCGTGGCATGGTCGATATTCCCACCCACAATCATAATCGCGCCGACCTCGCCTATTGCACGGCCAAATCCGGCCAATGCCGCGGTTAGCAGTGCCCGCCGTCCATCGGTGATCAATGTCAGGATACGGCGCATCGGCGTTGTATTAAGAGATATAAGCAAGTCGTGATATTCGGCCCAGAGGTCGCGCATGGCCTGATGGGTGATAGACGCTATTAGTGGCGTGATGATGACCACCTGTGCAATAATCATGGCCGTCGGGGTAAACAATAGCCCGAAAACGCCGAATGGTCCTGCGCGCGACAGCAGCAGATAGACAATCAGGCCGACGACCACAGGGGGAAGGCCCATCATGGCGTTGAGCACTGCGATTGCAGTCCGTCGGAACCGGAACCGGCGGATCGCCAGCCAAGTCCCGAGCGGTAATGCAATTAGTGACGCGATAAATAAAGCTGACAGGCTGACCTGAAGGGACCGCATAGTGATCTCAATCAGGTCAGCATCGCCGGTCGCGATTAGCCAGAATGCAGAAGTGAGGCCTGCCCAGATGTCATTCATTGGGCAGGGCGTGGATTTGGATACTCATTATTTACTGTCTTCAGTCGCCCAGTCGTACATTTCTGTCGGAAGTCATGTTGGCAGACGAAAACCCTGCATTGTCGAGCGCGAGGTTCACCCCGAACGCGATGATGATCAGGGCCACGTTGGCTGCTAGGAAAGCCTTCATTTGGAACCTCGCTGTTGTGCGCTTGAACGCAGGTTACGGAACGGCTGATAATACTTCATATCATTCGGCCGGCTGCGCGCCAGAGGCGGGTTTGCTTTTGTCGGCAACCACCTCTTCTGCCCAGATGCTATGGTGTTCACGGGCCCATTGCAGATCGACATCACCGGAACCCATCGCCTCGAATGCGCCTTCCATGCCTAGCGTACCGATATAAATATGCGCGAGGATTACGGCCATCAGCGCAAAGCTGATAATCGCATGCCACAGTTGGGCGTACTGCATTTCTTCTTGGGGCGTCAATGAAGCCTCGATCGGACCAAAGCCCAGTAGTTGCGGTACACCCATATCGTTGAGCTTGGCAAAGGTGGGACCGAACATCGTTATTTCGAATGGAAACAGCAGAGACAAACCGGATATAGAAATTGATCCGCCGAGAATAATGACGGCCCAGAAAATCAGTTTTTGTCCGGTGTTGAACTTTTTGGCAGGGGGGTGACCCTTGCCGAAGATGCCGCCGCCCTTGAGGATCCAGTTTATGTCGGTGCGGTCAGGTAAGTTGTGTGCGATCCACATGACGAACACCATTACCAAGCCCAGAATAAAGGCCCATGCGACGTTGTTGTGAATCCACTTTCCTACAGTTGCATATGCCGAATACGCCTCGAGACCGAAAACTGGGATCAGCAACTTACGCCCAGCAAGAGAAATCAACCCCGTCAACGCGAGCAAGATGAACGAGCTGGCAATCAGCCAGTGGCCAAAGCGTTCGATGAATTTGAAACGCGCAATGGTGATCCCCGCGCGTCCATGCTCAATTTTAATGCGGCCTCGGATCAGATAGAAAATCGCCAGCAGGACAACGGTGACCGCAAGCGCGGCGCTTCCGTAGGTCAGCAGCGGGCCACGTCGAAAGTCTAGCCACCAAATGCCGCTTTCCTGCATCAGCACGGTAGGAGCCGGACCCCGGATGCTGGCTGACATCGAGGTCCCTGTATCGGCTCTAATGTCGCGCCACAGATCAGCGTCAGAGGCACCACCCAATGTTCCGAGTTGGCTGGAAATTGGGGGCGCTTCCTCTTCTATGGGAAGCGGGATTTGAGCGCCAAAGGGAACCTCTTCGCCGCGTTGACGGGCAAGGATGTCTGCAAGGGACTGTTTGCCGGGTTGAATTCCCACCGTGTTTTCAGTGGTATTCTGCGCGGCCGACAGGCCAGCAAATGAAACGAGGAAAACGAGGGGCAACAGGATGCGCAGCAATGTCATCGGGACCTCCGATATAATAAAGATAAATTGGCCCGCCAGCATGTGCCAGCGGGCCAAGGAACGCATTATTGTGCGAAAGGGGCCTTAGCCGCCTTTACGCTCGTACGCCGTACCCCAGCCCCAAGCACCTGAGCCAAAGCCACGCGCTACAACACGTTCGCGGTAGATGCCTGATACGACATCTCCGTCGCCTGCTAGCAGGGCCTTGGTCGAACACATCTCGGCGCAGATAGGCAGCTTGCCTTCGGCGATCCGGTTACGTCCATACTTTTGGAACTCGGCTTCGGAGTTATTCTCTTCGGGGCCGCCGGCGCAGAAGGTACACTTATCCATCTTGCCACGTGACCCAAAGTTGCCAGCCTGAGGGTACTGCGGCGCGCCGAACGGGCAGGCGTAGAAGCAGTAACCGCAGCCGATGCACAAGTCTTTGGAGTGCAAAACAATGCCGTCGTCAGTTTGATAGAAACAGTCTACCGGACAAACGGCCATGCACGGCGCGTCGGAACAGTGCATGCAAGCAACTGATATGGACCGTTCGCCGGGCTTGCCGTCTTGAATGGTGACAACCTTGCGGCGATTGATGCCCCACGGTACTTCGTGTTCGTTCTTACAAGCCGTGACGCACGCATTGCATTCGATGCAGCGTTCGGCGTCGCAGAGAAACTTTGCTCTTGCCATCTTGTTGGTCTCCTTACGCTGTCCAGATTTTGCAGAGGGTCGCTTTGGTCTCTTGCATCTGAGTTACTGAATCATATCCGTATGTCTGTGCCGTATTGGTGGATTCACCAAGCACATAAGGGTCGGCTCCGTCAGGGTATCTGTCCCTCAGGTCGACGCCTTCCATGTGGCCGCCAAAGTGGAACGGCATAAATGCAACGCCGCTTTCCACTCGTTCAGTTACCATGGCCATGACCTTCACCTTGCCGCCTTCTGGGCCTTCAACCCAGACTTGTGCGCCGTCACGGACGCCCAGATTGTTGGCATCGCGGGTGTTGATCTCGACGAACATGTCTTGCTGAAGCTCGGCCAACCAAGGGTTGGACCGTGTTTCGTCACCACCGCCTTCGTATTCAACCAAGCGACCAGACGTCAGAATTATCGGGTAATCCTTTGAAAAATCGTTTTCCTGAATGGATTTGTACATCGTGGGTACACGCCAAAACTTCTTGTCGTCGTAGGTTGGATAGTCTGCGACCAGATCACGCCGATTGGTATAAAGTGGTTCGCGGTGAAGCGGAACAGGATCGGGGAAGGTCCAAACAACGGCACGGGCCTTGGCGTTACCAAAGGGTGCACAACCATGCTTGATCGCAACGCGCTGAATGCCGCCGGAAAGGTCGGTCTTCCAGTTTACGCCCCCGGTTTTAGCCGTATAGTCAGACGGTGTTTCGCCGGTTTGCGATGTTTCTCCGACTTCTTCGGTAGGCTTTTCATCGGCCTGAGGACGCCCCTCGGGGAAGCCCGCGACATAATTGATAACGTTCATTTCGTCATCTGTCAGGTCGCTGTCCCATCCCAGCTCTCTGAGCATGGCCATGGTGAATTCGGGATAGCCGTCCTTGATCTCTGACCCTTGGCTATACACGCCTTCGGCCAGCAGGTTTTCACCATCACGTTCGACCCCGAAACGAGCCCGGAAAGTCAAGCCACCTTTGGCGACAGGCATGGACATGTCGTAAAGGTTGGCAGTGCCGGGGTGGTTCATTTCGGGTGTGCCCCAAGCAGGCCATGGTAAGCCGTAGAAATCACCGTCAGCGGGCCCACCCATGGCGCGCAACGTTGTGCGATCAAAGGTATGCTGGTTCGCCATGTGCATTTTCATGCGCTCTGGGCTTTGGCCAGTATAACCGATGGTCCACATACCGCGGTTGAACTCGCGGGTGATGTCTTCGACAACGGGTTCATCACCCTCGATCGCAATGTTCTTGAACATACGGTCGCTGAATCCGAACTTGTCAGCGAACAACTTGATAATGGTGTGATCTGGTTTGCATTCAAACAGCGGTTGGACAACCTGATCCCGCCATTGCAGCGAACGGTTCGAGGCGGTTACAGAACCGCGTGTCTCAAACTGTGTCGCAGCGGGGAGAAGGTACAGGCCGTCTTGACGGTCTTGCATGACTGCCGAAACAGTCGGGTAGGGGTCTACTACGACCATCAGGTCGAGCTTCTCCATCGCGGTGACCATTTCCTTTTGACGGGTCTGCGAGTTGGGCGCGTGGCCCCACAGAACCATCGCACGGGTGTTGTCTGGCTGGTCGATGTTTTCCTTGTCTTCCAGCACACCGTCAATCCAACGGCTAACGGGAATACCCGTCAGGTTCATCATCGAGGTCTCGTTAAAGGACGCATCAGAGAAACGACCCTTGAGCCAGTCCAGGTCTTCTTCCCACACACGTGCCCAATGCGCCCAAGCACCTGCGCTTAGGCCGTAATAACCGGGCAGCGTGTCTGCCAGAACGCCAAGGTCGGTTGCGCCTTGGACGTTGTCGTGACCGCGGAAGATGTTCGTGCCGCCGCCGGCGGTGCCCATGTTGCCCAAGGCCAACTGCAAGATACAATAGGCGCGGGTGTTATTGTTGCCGTTGCTGTGCTGCGTGCCACCCATACACCAGATGACAGTGCCGGGACGGTTGTTGGCCAAGGTGCGTGCAACGCGCTCAAGCTGCGAACCGGGCGCGCCTGTAACACGCTCAACTTCTTCGGGGGTCCATTTTGCAACTTCGTCGCGGATCTGATCCATGCCCCAAACGCGGGTACGGATGAATTCTTTATCCTCCCAGCCGTTCTCAAAGATGTGCCACAAGATACCCCAAACCAGCGCCACGTCCGAACCGGGCCGAAAGCGTACATATTCGTCGGCATGTGCAGCTGTGCGGGTAAAGCGAGGATCACACACGATCAAGGGCGCGTTGTTTTCTTCCTTCGCTTTCAGCAAGTGCAGCAGGGAAACCGGGTGCGCTTCGGCAGGGTTACCACCGATTACAAAGATCGCTTGGCTGTTGTGGATATCGTTGTAGCTGTTGGTCATGGCACCGTAGCCCCATGTGTTGGCTACGCCCGCAACGGTGGTCGAGTGGCAAATCCGCGCTTGGTGGTCAACGTTATTGGTACCCCAGTATGCCGCGAACTTGCGGAACAGATAAGCTTGCTCGTTACTATGCTTGGCAGAACCGAGCCAATAGACAGAATCCGGACCGCTTTCTTCGCGGATCACGTTCATCTTGTCGCCGATTTCGTTGATGGCCTGTTCCCAGCTGATGCGGATCCATTGGCCCCCCTCTTTTTTCATCGGGTACTTCAGGCGGCGTTCTCCGTGGGCGTGTTCGCGTACCGAAGCGCCTTTGGCGCAGTGCGAGCCAAGGTTGAACGGGCTGTCCCAACCGGGTTCCTGACCTGTCCAAACGCCGTTGGAAACTTCTGCGATGACCGTGCAGCCAACCGAACAGTGGGTGCAGACCGATTTGATCGTGTCGACCGCACCATCAACCGCTGACGCCGCCGAGGCTTGGGTAACAGAGCCTGCCGTTGCGGCTATGGCAGCCAAACCGCCGATGGCAAGGCCCGAGCCCCGCAAAAATGAACGACGATCGACCGATCTTTCGGCGATATCGGACACAATGCCAGTTCTTTGGGGCCGCCGTGCAACCCCATTCGTCTTTTTCCGAAGCATAGTACTCTCCCTTGAAGCCCGCGTGTCATGAACAATTGGTTCAGGTCGGGGCTGTTTTTCCACTGCGCTTGTTAGACCCGCAGAGTTGTTCGTTTGATTAGAAACGCGTACTTTCAAAATACGCGCGCGTATGTGCGGTGTCCTGCATTGTATCAGATTGCAAATCGACGGGCTGCGCCTCTGCCGAAGTGCCACTGGCAGCAACGGCCACGGCCGCTGCTGGGGCTGCGGAACCTGCCAGTTTTAGAAAATTTCGGCGATTGGTGCCGGTGGTTTCCTGGGTCATGGGTTTAATCCCTTTCCTTGGTTGTGCGGGCGTGACCCGCGTTTAATGGCGCGGGTTTAACGCGCAGTCATACGAAAAGCTTCGCGTTCGATGTCCATAAAGGCACTGCCAACTGCACCGACGCCGGCATAGAGGACAGAATTTTTAGCACTTTGCAGGTCGGTGAAAAAGTGACCTGCCCATGGCGCAATGTGTTTGTTGAAGAATCCCCGCTGAGTAGCGTCAGAGGCAGCATCACCAAAGCGACCTACGATCATGCCGCCCATCATCTCCATGAGCGACGCGATATTGTCTTCGGGTTCGAATACGTTGGGCGCACGAGATATGCGCTGCGCGGACATGTCTGTACGCAGTGTGGCCAACGGTTTTTCGTTCAGAAAACCAGTGAGGTAATAGCTGGCGTAAGGCAGCAGTTCCCCGCGGCCCAGACCAATGAACAACGCGTCGAATTCCGTTTGGACCTGCTTGGGCGTCACGGCTTTTGCAACACGCGCCAAACCGTTTATCGCTTCGCCCAATGCGCTTGCGTCACCGGTCAACGAAGCGGTCTGGTCCAGCATCGCGTCTTCGGCCGGCCGTGCCAACATTACGCCTAGATAATTGTATAGATCAGCGCGAAGGTGATCTTCTGGGGAAACCTTGGCGACTTCGGCGGTGACATTCATGAGTTTTGGTCCTCGAAATGGAAAGCCATACGGCGCGGTGGCAATTGCACATCATCCGGTACAGCATCAAGTGCATCTGTCTCGATTTCTGCGTCAGGTCCTGGGGCGGGCTCGGTTTCTTCGACAGGAGAAGCAACAGAGGTGGGTGTAGGCTGCACCATAGCAGCCACTTCTTCGGGCGTGTCCACAAGGGGTGCATCTGGAGCCGATGCCTTTGCCGATTTGACCGCCACATCCTTGATATGTTCGCGCAGGCCTTTTCCCACTTGGTAGCTGGTGGTAAAGTCGGTGACGGCCGATACTTGGGTGTAATCGTCAGCGTAATCGACCAAGTCGTCAAGGCAGGCAAGTACCGGGTCGGACACCCAAAGCTTACGCAGCGCACGACGGCGTAAATGGTCGGGGATCGCTTTCGCCATGAATGCCGTGAAATCGTCACCGGCTTTCATCGTGTCTGGATCGGGCAGGTCGAACTCGGCCAACAGTTCCTCATCAGACTTTTCGGCAGTCATAACCTGCTGGTCGGCCAGCGCCTGTTCTTCAGCTGCTTGCTGGGCCGATACTTCTTCGGCTTTTACGCCAGCGCGGCGTCGTTCCCAGAATGAGGCTCTGCGGGTCATTGCGCGGACCCCGTTCTTGTCTTGCGGGGCGCACGATATACGTCGGTTGTCTGCGAAATACGCGAGTCACCAACGCCGTCTTGCTCATGTTCGCGATGTTCGTCGCGACGGCGTTTAATAAAGGCTTCTTCTTCGTGGTGTTCGTCCAGATAATCCGAAATCCAAGCAAGGACCTGAGGAGGAATCATAACTTTTTCGACGATATCCTCACCGTTGTCGCCGTAATCCTGTGCCTCATAAGGCGATGCGGTAACTGTGACGATATCAAGCGGTTTGTCAGCTTCTTGCGTGTCACGGCAAATCACATAGAGACAAGGAACATTTGCGGCAAGACTGTGCGCGTACGCTTCGGTATCGGAGCGATAGAGCGTTAAGGGAACGGTCGCCGCGTGATATTCCGAAACGTCACCTTCGGTACGCAAAAGTTTCCAGTCAGCTGGCGCTGCTCCTGGCAAAACACAGACCGCACGCCACACAAATTTCGCCCATTTGGTTACCCCGGGCGATTTGCGAAGCACCACACCGACCGGCATGGATTGTGCTGTTTTTAGAATTGCGTTCAACTGGAACCCTGAAAGATGATGTATGCCTGCGTGGCGGTATACTGACGTATTCCGCAGCGTTATCAAAGCAAAATCTGTTTAGTGAGTGTTCTTATGATCACATGTTGCAGCGCAGCAGTGACGTTAGGTCGGATATCTTGAGGTTTGTCCGGGTGAATCGCATTCCCGACTGTTTTTATTGGATAAATTTCGCTGCACCTGCGAATATTGATTCTCTGGAAACGATACTTAATTTGGGGTTTGCGGCGGGCGCAGAACATCTCTAGCTTGGCCGGCGAATGATGACAGCACAGCCGCCAAATCTCCAAGTTGTCACGAGGGAGCCATGAATAAATCACTCTTGCTTTGCGATTGCTTAGGCAGTCAGAAAATCGACGTGGACGCGTTATCCAAGACAACTGGTCTTACGTGCTCAAAAGTACATAGCTGCTTATGTACTGATCAGATCGGCGTTGCTGCCGAAGCTATCAAGGCGGGTAACGTCACGGTCGCTTGCCAGCAAGAACGCCGCCGGTTCGAAGACCTTTCGGTAGAAATCGAAGCAGAGATGCCCGAGTTTGTCGACATTCGTGATCGTGCAGGCTGGCATTCGGGCAAGGGGGACGCTGCCCCGAAAATGGCTGCGCTGGTTGCAGAAGCGCATCTACCTGCCCCGGCACCACGCGTGCTTGATGTGTCATCTGAGGGCACGTGTCTGCTGCTTGCTCCGCCCGATCTTGCCATCGAAGTGGCAGCGCAATTGGCAGATACGCTTGCGATTACCGTTCTGCTGGATCAAGGGGCAGATGCCACCGCCGATCCTCGGTATGACGTGGTGCGGGGCAGACTTCGCAAAGTTTCGGGGTCGTTGGGCAACTTCACGGTAACGTTTGATCAACTCGAGATGCTAATACCCGGCGGACGTGGTGCCCCGGGGTTTACGCCCCAGCGTGACGGCGCGGTATCTGAGTGTGACATTATTTTGGACCTTAGCGGTAACATGTCCCTGTTCCCTGCACCTCACAAGCGCGACGGCTATCTGCGCGCCGATCCCGGCAGCTCGAACGCTGTGGCGGATGCCGTACGGCAAGCGATGCAGATGATCGGCACGTTCGAGAAACCGCTATATGTGCGTCTGGCTGAAAATCTCTGCGCTCACTCGCGGGCCGAACAACCTGCTTGTTCGAACTGCTTGGACCTGTGCCCGACGGGGGCTATCACGTCTGCTGGCGACCATGTTGCGATTGATCCGCTCATCTGTGCGGGTTGTGGTAGCTGTTCGGCGGTGTGCCCGTCTGGGGCTATTACTTATGATGCCCCGCCGGTGGATACGCTATTCAGGCGGCTTTCTACGCTAGCTTCTACATATCGCAAGGCCGGTGGCAAAATACCCCGTTTGCTAGTCCACGACGAAGAACACGGGCTAGAGATGGTGCGGCTTTTTGCGCGGTATGGCGCAGGATTGCCGGTAGACGTCATCCCGTTTGCCGTCAATGCTTTGGCCGGTTTCGGTCATGCGGAAATGCTCGCGGCGCTGGGCTGTGGTTTTGGTCATGTCGATATTTTATTGTCCCCCAAAACCGAACGCGATGTGATCGAGGTTCAGGCCGAGATAGCCCGCGCTATTAGCGGTAGCGATGCGATCCGTCTGCTTCAGGTGTCAGACCCTGATGCGTTGGAAGCAGCATTAGATACGGACGCCTTGCAGCCCGAACATGAAACGTTGTTGCCTATGGGGTCGCGTCGTCAGGTTGCGCGGCTCGCAGGAAGAACCTTACAGCCAGATGCCAAGCTGATCGAACTACCCGCCGGGGCACCCTATGGTGCCGTGCTGGTCGACACCGATGCGTGCACCCTGTGCCTTTCATGCGTATCGCTGTGCCCGTCAGGAGCGCTTGGGGACAACCCGGATCTTCCTCAGTTGCGCTTTCAGGAAGATGCCTGTTTGCAATGCGGCCTGTGCGCCAACATTTGCCCAGAGAATGCTATCACCTTGAAACCGCAACTAAATTTATCGGATGAGGCGTTCACGCAAGTCGTCGTGCACGAAGAGGAACCCTTTGCATGTATAGAATGCGGATCCTTGTTTGGGGTGAAATCAACGGTGGAAAAGATCACCGAAAAACTGGCAGGCAAGCACGCCATGTTTGCTTCGTCCGAAGCGGCGAAGATGATCCAGATGTGTGACAATTGTCGTGTCAACGCGCAGTATCACGCGCAAAATAATCCGCTGGCCGGCAAGGAACGCCCAAGGGTACGCACGTCTGAAGACTATTTCAGCAAGCGAAAAGACCACTAGGCCCTTCGCCAATGTCAGCAATAAAAACCAGGAGAAGATCATGAGCGAAGAGTTCAATATGTCCATGCGTAAATTCTTGAAGCAGGTCGGCGTTACCTCGCAACAGGCCATCGAAGACGCGATGCGTAAACAGGGAAACACCGAAGGGAAAACCTTTGAGGCCAAGGTTGTCTTGACCGTTGATGGGCTTGAGATAGAGCACGTCGTGACCGGAAAAATCCAAGGGCAGTCAGAAGCGTGAGCATAACCCGAGACGCCGTTCTAACCTGCCTGAAGACCCTCAAAGACCCTATCTCGGGGAAGGATATCGTAGAGCTGGGCCTAGTGAAAGCACTGACTGTCGACGAAGGTACAGTGCGCTTTGTGCTTGAGGTAAATCCTTCTCACGCCGAGGCTTATGCCAAGTTGCGCGATGAAGCAGATGCCGCCGTTAAGGCATTAGAAGGGGTTTCGGCAGTTTCGGCGGTGCTGACCGCGCACTCCAAGCAGGCACCCCCACCGGATCTGAAAATGGGCCGCAAATCCGAACCTACTGGCCCGGAAAAGATTCCCGGTGTTGATCGAATAATCGCGATTGCTTCGGGTAAGGGCGGCGTCGGGAAATCCACGGTCGCTGCGAACCTCGCCTGCGCGCTGGCTGCGGAAGGCCGCCGTGTCGGAATGTTGGACGCAGACGTTTACGGGCCTTCGCAGCCTCGTATGCTTGGCGTGTCTGGGCGGCCTGCCTCACCCGATGGCAAAACCATCTTGCCGATGCGTAACTTTGGCGTGACGATGATGTCTATCGGTTTGATGACAAATGATGATCAGGCGGTTGTCTGGCGTGGGCCCATGTTGATGGGCGCGTTGCAGCAGATGATGATGCAGGTGCAATGGGGTGCCTTGGATGTGTTGATCGTCGATCTTCCTCCGGGCACCGGTGACGTACAAATGACGCTTGCGCAAAAGGCGCACTTGGATGGTGCGATCATCGTCAGCACTCCTCAGGATATCGCGTTGTTAGATGCCCGAAAGGGGATCGACATGTTTAACCAGCTCAAGACCCCTATAATCGGCATGATCGAAAACATGAGCACGCATATCTGTTCGAACTGTGGTCATGAAGAACATCTCTTTGGTCACGGTGGTGTCGCTTCCGAGGCCGAAAAGCTGGGCGTGCCCTTGTTGGCGGAAATCCCGCTGCATCTCGATATTAGGGTCGCCGCTGACGGCGGGGCACCGATTGTGGTGTCGAAACCTGAAAGTGTTCAGGCAGAAGCGTTCCGAATGGTCGCCAGAGCCTTGATCGAAAGTGGCCATGCATGACCGAGGCCCCGGTACTACCGCCATTGCTGAAGGGGTTACAATCTGACAGCCCGTTTGCGCAGGCCTGTGCCGAGGCGCATCAGGGCTGCGATGCGGGACTGGTGCTTTACGATCTGGGGCCAAGCATTCTAGAGGCTGCCATTGTATTTGCGCCCGAAGTCCCGTTGTCCAAGGCGATTGCGATGCTTCCGCTTTGTGCGGTCGGCTTTCAAAGCGCCCTTGGGGCGCTGGCCCCGCCCGAGGTCGGGCTGCACCTGGCGTGGAATGGCGACTTGCGATTGAATGGTGCGGTGTGCGGACATATGCGTGTGGCGGCATCTGACTCTGAACCACACCAGATCCCTGATTGGCTGGTCGTGGGCTTTTCGATAAACATCTTGCCGCAAAGCGATACTCCCGGCGATACGCCTGACGATACCACGCTGTACGGCGAAGGCTGTTCCGATGTGAACCCAGTGACGCTTCTCGAGGCGTGGGCGCGGCACACGTTGGTTATGCTGCACCGCTGGTCTGACGAGGGATCAGGACCCATACACAAGTACTGGTCGGGGCTGGCTTGGGGAATGGGTAAGAACGTTACTCAGGGTGACCTGACCGGTGTTTTCATAGGTATCGACGAAAATTTCGGTTTGCTGCTAAAAACCGACGATACTACACATCTTATCCCCTTGACCGACCTGTTGGAGCCTGCCTCATGAGCGACCTTTACCTCGCCCGCGCGATCCATTTCGACGAAAGCGATCGCAATGTATTCCATGTTCCCGCCCGCACTGGTGAATGGTGCGTATCTGGGGGGTTTGAGTTTTCAAATTGGTCTGAAGGCGATTTAACCGGAAAAGCCCGTCAAGCTTTTGCCAATGGCTGGATGGGCGTGGAAACCTTTGGACGCGTGACGTTCGTTGCCGTGACCAAGGCCGAGCCGTTCGAGGTCGAAGCGATTACCCGACAACTGGTCAAGCATTTCGTCGAGATTTACGGTGCCCCGTCGTCTGAAGCCGCCCGGCCCGTGGCCGAAGAAGAGGTGAGCCAGATGATGGAAATTTGCGCAGAGCATGCGCCAAATACGCTGTTAACAGTGGGGCGGGAGCTTACTGAAAGCGGAGTGCGCGAAGGGTATCGGTTTATCGAACCACAAGATGCCGGGATCGATCAGTTCGCTGTTCATGGATCATTGGACGAAGACGACCACGGTGGCCACGGGCATTCGCATTGATATCGGTCGTAAGCCCTACGTCGTCGATTGAGACCGACGCAAAGACTGGCCACTTTTAATGAACAAGCGGGCCAGGATGAATACCATCCAAAAAGCGATCAAGCCGAGGTATCGTTCATAGATGCCATCAACATCAGTTGGTAAAAAATAGAATATCGGCGCGGAAATGGCCCAGACAATCGCGATGGTGATCAAGGCTGTGGCATAGCTGCCAGCGATGCGATTTGCACCCTTTGACATCGCCCAAGGTACGAAAACCATCAATAGGCCCAGCCCGTAGACAAGATATGAATGGATTACGAAACCATCACTATCTTGGTCGCCATATTCGTTCCGAGCACCGATCAGAAACACCAGCAGCCCGATAATGGAGAGACCAATTATACCACCGCTCCACCGCCAGCCGCCCATGTGGAAATGGGCGGCCCCGATAGCGACAGCCAATAGCGACGCCGAAAAGGCATAAATCCCTATGTCGACGATATATTCGTATTTACCCGCCCCCAGATCGCTGATCGTGTCCGCGATCCAGTCATGCTGCGGTACTACAAAATCAGCGATTAATATTGTTACCGCAAAGATCAGACACCCCGCAATTGCGTACCATCCAAGTACGATCAGCAACATCGGTTGCTCTTTTGTCATCGGAGTACGCGTTTGTTGGTTCATCTGATGTTATCCTGATAAGACGCTCCGTTCGCGTCAAGATGGTAACACCTGAATAGGTCATTCCGTTCATTTTCCCAAATTCTGTCGCTTGGCAAAACAAAAAAGCCCCGGTGTTTCCACCGGGGCTTGATCAATCAGTAGCAGCCAAAGGATTACTCCTCTGCGCCTTCTTCCTTCTTAACTTCTTCACCAGTTTCTTGATCGACAACTTTCATCGACAAACGGACCTTGCCGCGGTCGTCAAAGCCCAGAAGCTTCACTTTCACTTCCTGACCTTCCTTCAACACATCCGAAGGATGGTTCAGGCGGCGGTTCTCGATCTGGGATACGTGGACCAGACCGTCGCGCTTGCCAAAGAAGTTCACGAAGGCACCGAAATCAACGATCTTGACCACGGTACCGGTGTAAACCGCACCTTCTTCAGGCTCGGCTACGATGGACCAGATCATGTCATAGGCTTTCTTGATCGATTCACCATTTGGCGATGCAATCTTGATGATGCCTTCGTCGTTGATGTCGACCTTTGCACCGGACACTTCAACGATTTCGCGGATTACTTTACCACCGGAACCGATAACTTCACGGATCTTGTCGGTTGGGATTTGCATCGTTTCAATGCGTGGTGCGTGAACCGAGAATTCACCCGCGCC
>TARA_R110002012_G_scaffold94354_7_pt1 | contig 43326 bp, 33 predicted proteins | sample TARA_R110002012 | Tara Oceans TARA_R110002012 (sample SAMEA4396515) | marine metagenome | biome: Westerlies Biome; feature: [DCM] deep chlorophyll maximum layer (ENVO:01000326); material: water (ENVO:00002006), including particulate matter (ENVO:01000060) such as... | depth 40 m
CACTTTTTGGGTAAGTTTATATTCGGGGTCTAATATGTTCTTAATGTTAAGCTTTAAACTTAAGTGCTCGTTAAGGCGTATTTTATTAATGAAATCTAACGTAGGAATTGCAGAAAGTACAATGTTGTTTTTACCCGAGCCTGGGGCGGCATCATCGCCTCCTGTTCCTAAGGAATAAATACTTTCACTGTTGTAATTGAACACTACAGAACTTGTTAGTCCCATATTTCTATTCTTTAAATTCAAAGTCAAATCTGATCCTAAAATAAATGGAGAAGAACCTTCTAATTCATCTTCATCGTTTGTAAAGCGAACGGTCAAATTATCTGTAGGCACATCTTCCAGCTTTTGGTTTGAATATAAATAAGAAGCATTTATGCCAAAGGTCAAGGTCTTTTCAGAATCGTTGTCGTTTGAAAGTTTCAGGATATTCTTTCTCAATTCTACTTCTACACCGGCAATGTTGGCATCACCAGTATTTACGTACGAAAGTTCACCCGCAGCAGAATTTACTTCAATGCGGTTAATGGCATTTTTTATCTTTTTGTAGAAGCCCGTAACCGCAACGATTTCACCCGGGCTGAAATAATATTCATATTTCAAATCTAGGTTGTAATTATCAGCAGTCAATAAATCTGGGTTACCGAAACTGTTAAAGCTTACATCTTCATATAGAAAAGGTGCAACTTCCTTAAACTGGGGAAGGGTATAAGTTTTGCTGCCAGCCAAACGAATGATGCTGTTTTCGTTAAAGTTGTATTTTAGATTAAAACTTGGCAACACAAAACTTTCGTCTATAATAGAAGGATCAGTATTCGGGTTGTTTGTAGAAGCAAGGTTTGTATCAAACAGAACTTCTTGATTTACCATTTCATAACGGACACCAACATTAGCCGAGAAACTTTCTGAAAAATCATAGCTTATCTCTCCCAGACCAGCATGAATTGTCCTTGTGCCGTCATAAGAAAAAGGTATGAATGGATTTTTTCCATCGCGGCCATCACCCCGGTTTGTGGTAAGTCTGAAAATTTCTTGATTTAAAGATTGTTGGTTGAAGAGTGATGTGTCTGGATTGTCAATATCAACTAAAGCAGGACTATCAAAGATGTAGTTTAATTGTGTATAATTGAAAGTTCTGTCTGTATCCCTGTAATTATAACCTAGACGGATTCGACTATTGTTGCTGTCTTCGTTTTTACCATTCAATTCATAATCCAGATAAAGCTTTCCGGCCAGATCATCTTCCTCCAAATTTGAATAGAAGCGATTGTTCAAAGCGCTCCCAGAAGCAGCGCGGGCCTCGTCGGCGTTTACATCAATAACATAGGTGTTGGTTCTGCGGTCTGGCTCGTAGCCACGGATTGTATTGTACGAAGCGCCTGCTTCAAGACTTAATTTTTCAGAAAGTGTTAGCGAAGTAAGTAATTGATTTACAAAAAGGTTGTTTTCGTTTTCCTGTTGTCTTCTTATTAAGGCACGTATGGGGTTGCCGGGTTCGTCATTTTCGGTAAGACCGGCTTTTAGTCCATAATAATCCGCAACGCTTTGATTATTATTTTTAATGAACATACTGTTGATGGCAATGTAATCTCCTTCCTGAAATTTGAATTTTACATTCGCCATCGCCAATTTGGAAACGTTATAAGTATATTCCGTACGCTCAAATTCTTGATTGAACCCTCCAGCAGCGTTTATGCGGTCTGAAGTGCCTTGTCTGTATTCATATTTATTGTCAAAACTACCTACCAAGAAAACACTCAAACTGTTGTTGCCAAGGTTAAAACGTTTTCCGCCAGAAAGGGAATAGCTGCCGTTTAATTGAGCATTTTGGGTGTTTGGCTTAAAATTGTTATCAAAATTGTGAACGCCTAGATTTGTAATTGGGACGTTTGTATTATGGATATTTCCTATATATTTTGCATTGTCCATAATCAAGAAATCTTTTCCGATAGCTCGAGAATTTACTTCGGGGCCAACAGCAAATTGCAAATTGCCAGGACCCGTAAGTTCTTTGCTAACGATATTTATATTTGCGCCCGCAACATCACCATAGAGCGGTACCGAAAATGTTTTATTGATACCCACACTTTCTATGATATCACTTGAGAAAAAATCCAAGGAAATATTTTTGTATTCCGGATCTTCTGAGGGAAGCGGAAGCTCATTTAAGGTTGTGGAGTTATAGCGATCGCCCAAGCCACGTACAAATACGTTTTTAACGCCAGCCTGTTTTTTAATTCCGGTTACTTTGGTAACGGCACCTTCCGCATCACCTACTCCTTTTCGTGATAAATCTTCTGCACCAATAGCTTGTGTTATGCCCACTGCCTTTTTCTGTTCTAATAGCAACGCCACAGCACTTTCACGACGCGTAGTTGTTTTTATTACTACTTCATCCAGTGCTGCTGCACTGGCACCCATCGGAACATCAATATTTGTAACTTTATTTGCAACTACCTGTACATCTGGAATTTCAACAGTTTCATACCCTACAAAACTAAAAACGACAGTATACGTACCGGGTTTTAAATTTTCAATGGCATAAAGCCCGTCCATATCTGAGGTTACACCTATAGTTGTGCCTTTTATAAAAATATTAGCAAATGGCAATGGTTCATTATTGTAGTCTGTATCAGTTAATTTTCCTACTATGGAGCCACTTTCTTGCGCGAGTGCCAAGACTGTAAAAAGGAAGAAAAAAAGTTTTAAAAAAGTTTTCATTTTTGTCGTTTGATTTATTTGTGCAAAGAAACTGGGCTAATGTAAAGCGGGTGTTAATAGGTTATTACCAATTCGTCATCTTAGGGTTACTTAAATGTTAAGCAGCTGCCCAAAAATTATTATTGCTTTACTTTCTGAAAATAGTATCTTGCTCCAAAATTTTTTAGAAATATGATGCAATGGGAACAGTTGCTCTCTTTAAGAAAGCATGGCGATAAAAACAAAAGGCTTAGAAAGGAAGAAAATGAAACCCGCCTAGGTTTTGAAGTAGATTATGATCGCGTAATTTTTTCTTCTGCATTCCGAAGTCTTCAAGATAAGACCCAGGTCATTCCACTTTCAAAAACATCATTTGTGCATACGCGTTTAACGCACAGTTTGGAAGTTTCGGTAGTTGGGCGCTCACTTGGAAGGAGCGTTGGCAAAGCAATTCTTAAAAAACATCCGCACTTGCACAATGTTCACGGATATCAATTCAACGATTTTGGCGCCATTGTGGCTGCCGCAGCCTTGGCACATGACATTGGAAACCCTCCCTTTGGGCATAGTGGTGAAAAAGCCATGGGCGATTACTTTCTTAATGGAAACGGCAAGCGTTTTAAAAATCAACTTACTGAAAAGGAATATCAAGATTTGGTTGCCTTTGAAGGAAATGCTAATGGATTTAAAATCTTAACTGAGTCCAAAAACGGCGTTGAAGGAGGGCTGCGATTGACCTATGCTACCTTAGGAGCTTTTATGAAATATCCCAAACAATCGCTTCCCAAAAAACCTACTTCACACATTGCCGATAAAAAATTCGGCGTTTTTCAAAGCGACATTGAATTTTTTAATGAAATAGTCCAGGAACTTGGTCTTTTAAAAAGAGGAAATAACGGTTATTCCCGCCACCCCCTTACATTTCTTGTAGAAGCTGCAGATGATATTTGCTATACAATAATTGACTTTGAAGACGGTATAAACTTAGGTTTGATTGAAGAAGATATTGCGCTGGAATATTTGATTAATCTGGTTCGCAATAGTTTGAAAAAGGATATTTATTCACGTTTGCAAACCGTACAGGATAGGTTGGCCTATCTGCGATCCTTGGCTATTAATACTTTAATCGCCGAAGCAGCATCTATCTTTATTGAAAATGAAGAAAAAATTCTGAGAGGAACTTTTTCCGAAGCATTGTTAAATAAAAGTCAATATAAAGCCCAGATTGCTGATATAATAAAGATTAGTGTTGAAAAAGTTTACCAAAGTACAGAGGTGATGGAAAAGGAAATAGCTGGTTATACCATATTGTCAACTTTGCTGGAAACTTTTACTGTTGCATATGAAAACTACCAAAGCGGAAAGGCTCGACACTATGATAAAATTATGATGCAACTTATTGGTTCCAATGCTCCTCAAAATCAATCTGTATATGAATATTTAATGGAGTGTTGCAATTATATTTCAAGGTTAACTGACGGGAATGCACTTCAAATTTTCCAAAAAATAAAAGGGAACTTGTAGTAAAATCAGGATTATAGGGTTTAAAAATGTTAAAAATTGAAATTTAGAGGGTTATATTGTCAATTTTATGATATTTTTAGCAATCCTTTTTTTTGGAATAAAAAATCAATATTTTATAGATAGATCTTATTCTACACATTAATTACCTAAAAACTTAATTTAAAGCTTATGAAAAAAGTTCTTTACTTAATTATCATTTTTGCTGTAAATGTGTCTTTTGCACAGGATTACAGCAATTTGGTAAAAACGTATCTTCAGCAAAACCGATCGATGCATTCTTTGCAGCCACAGGATATTACAGATGTAACTATTTCCTCGCAGAGTTTTTCAAAAAGTATGCAGGCCCATAACGTATATGTTGAGCAACGTTATCAAGGCATTGAAATTTTTAACTCAACCTCTCCATTCGTTATAAAGGATGGGGCTGTTTATAGTGCTAAAATTTCTTTCACAGAAAACGTTTCGGCAAAGGTTAATAGTACTGCGCCATCAATATCGGCAGTGGGTGCTATTGGAAAGGCAGCCAACGCACTTGGCTTGCAGAGTCCTTCAAATTTGAATTTGATTGAAACCCTTTCAGACCACAATTACATTTTCTCTAATGGAAATATTTCTTTGGAAAACATTCCAGTAGAACTTGTATACCAAAAAATGGAAAATAATGGCAACTTGAGATTAGCTTGGAATTTGAGCATTTATCTTTTGGATGCATCGCATTACTACAGTGTTCGTATTGATGCTATGACTGGGGAGTTGTTGGAAACAATGGACTGGGTTGTAAGCTGTAATTTTGGTGCAGAAGCACATTCGCACTCAAACGAGCAAAGTGTTTTATTTGCCAATAAAAGTGAAGCTAGTGCCCTTGTTACAAGTGCCGCCGCAGCCTATCGCGTATTTCCTTTACCACTAGTTGGGCCCAACGATGGCGCAGATCAATTAGTGAATGATCCAGCAGACCCTGTAGCTTCTCCATTCGGATGGCATGATGTTGATGGGGCTCCAGGGGCAGAATACACATACACACGTGGTAATAATGTTATTGCACAAGAAGACAAAAATGGAAACAATGGATCAGGGGCAAAAGCCGAAGGCGGTCCAACACTTACTTTTGATTTTCCTTTTAACTTACCTCAAAATCCAAATTCATTTACCGATGGAGCCATTACCAATTTATTCTATATGAATAATATGATGCATGATGTTATGTTTCATTATGGATTTGATGAGGCTAGTGGAAACTTTCAAATAAAAAATTATACAGGGGCTCCAGGTGCTGGTGATTTTGTTTTTGCCGATGCCCAAGATGGTAGCGGAATAAACAATGCAAATTTTGGTACTCCTCCAGATGGTGGTGCGCCAAGAATGCAAATGTACCTTTGGACTGCTCCTGGTACTGTATTGGGAACCTATTTGACAGTAAATAATGGTCCGTTGTCAGGTCAATATTACGCAATGGATTCCAATTTCGCAGATCCATTGACAAATACTCCAATAACTGCAGATCTTGTAGTGGTTGAAGACGATAACTCAGGTAATTCAACAGATACTTATGATGGATGTGATAATATTACAAACGGATCAAGTATTTCAGGAAAAATAGCTGTTGTAAGAAGAGGTGAGTGTAACTTCACCGTTAAAGTATTAAATGCACAAAATGAAGGTGCAATAGCTGTAATAATTGTGAACGATGTGCCTTTAGAGCCAATTGTAATGGGCGGAAATGGCGCTCAAATTAATATTCCTGCAGTAATGATTTATCAATCTGATGGGGAAGCTTTAATTACTTCACTTTTAAATGGAGATACAATCAATGCAACTTTGGTAGATGATGGATCAGGAACTGACAACTTTCAGCGCGATGGCGATTTAGACAACGTAATTGTTGCTCACGAATATGGTCACGGAGTTTCAAACCGTTTAACTGGTGGGCGTCTTCAAGCAGGATGCTTGCAAAACCAAGAGCAAATGGGTGAAGGTTGGAGTGATTATTTAGGATTTGTACTTACAATGAAACCTGGCGATACCAGAAACGATCCTCGAGGAACGGGAACTTATGCTTTGGGTCAAGGAATTTCAGGGATAGGACTAAGGACCAACGCCTATAGTTCAGATTTTGCTGTCAATGATTTCACCTATGACGATATTAAGACCCAATCAGTTCCACACGGTGTGGGATCGGTTTGGGCAACTATGTTATGGGATTTAACTTGGGATTTAATAGACGTTTATGGTTTTGATCCAGACCTATATAATGGAACCGGAGGTAACAATATTGCTTTGCAACTTGTGCTTGATGGAATGAAGTTACAGCCTTGTAGCCCAGGGTTTGTTGACGGTCGTGACGCAATACTAGAAGCAGATCAAATTGCCTATGGTGGAGCAAACAGATGTTTAATCTGGAGAGCTTTTGCAAAGCGAGGTCTTGGTGAGAGCGCAAGCCAAGGAAGCTCTGGTAGCAGATCTGATGGTGCTGAGGCCTTTGACGTGCCTGCAGGATGTGAACTAGGAGTATCTGATAATGGTAATCTAGAAAACAACTTTATAGTTTATCCAAACCCATCAAATGGAGAGATTACAATCAAATCTCGTGTGGATGTTGGAGATGCAACAATATCAATTTTTGATATGAACGGAAGAAAAGTGTTTACACAGCAACTTGAACTTCATACTACTGCAAATGTAAATGCAAGTGGTCTTAACGCTGGAATTTATTTGATACAGATTGAAGGAGACAACCGTTCTCAAACATCTAAGTTGATAATTAATTAAAATAGAAATAGTTTTATATTGAAAAAGAGGCTCTTATGAGCCTCTTTTTTTTATAAATATTCTTGAATGGTTTTATGGATTTCTTCCGAAGAAATACCCACTTGTTTTTGAAGTTCTTCAACAGTACCATGTTCAGGAAAAACATCGGGAACGCCCAATGGTTTAATTTTCTTCTGATAATTGTGAATAGCAGCAAAAGAAGTAATGCTTTCGCCCAAACCACCTACGGTAGTTCCATCTTCCACAGTAATTATAGTTTCGTATTTCTGAAAAACTTCGTGTAATAGTTCTTCGTCCAAAGGTTTTAAAAATCGAATATCAACGCAGCCCACTTTTTCTCTTTCTGAGGTGGAAAGCAAGTCAATTGCTTTCAGCGCATTCTGATTAATAGTGCCAATAGTTAATAAAAGTATTTTGCTGCCTTCTTTTAACACTTCGGCTTTTCCAATATCAATTAAATTAAATTCTTTTTGCCAATCAAGTATATTGCCTCTCCCACGCGGATAACGAATAAAAATTGGCAAGTCAAGGCCCTTTTGCGCAGTGAACATTATATTTCGGAGTTCGGTTTCATTACGAGGCGCAAAAATAATTACGTCTGGAATGCAGTTTAAAAATGCCAAATCGAAAATACCGTGGTGCGTTGCGCCATCCTCACCTACAATACCGGCACGGTCCAAGCAAAATATCACGGGTATTTTTTGAAGGCAAACATCGTGGATTACCTGATCGTAAGCCCGTTGCAAAAAAGTAGAATATATATTGCAGAAAACGGTAAAACCTTGTGTAACCATTCCCGCTGAAAAAGTTACTGCGTGTTGCTCTGCAATCCCAACGTCAAAAGCACGTTGGGGGAAAATATCCATCATAAATTTTAAGGAACTTCCCGTTGGCATTGCGGGGGTAATGCCAATAATTTTTTCATTTTCTGAAGCTAATTCAACCAATGTTTTTCCAAATACATCCTGAAATTTGGGAGGTTGCAATTCGTTATTTTTCGGTGGAAGATTTCCCGTAAGGGCATCAAATTTTCCGGGAGCATGATATACTACTTGGTTTTCTTCGGCTTGCCGAAGCCCTTTTCCTTTGGTTGTTATTATATGAAGTACTTTTGGTCCCGAAACATTTTTAAGTCTTTCCAATTCTGCAATTACCAAATCTAGATTATGCCCATCGATTGGCCCGGAATAATTAAAGTTTAATGCTTCAAAAATATTATCTGCCTCTTTTGCGCCATTCAATTTTACTTTGGTGAAATAATTTTTCAGCGCGCCTACGCTTGGATCAATGCCAATAGCATTATCATTCAGAATAATCAAAAGGTTAGTGTCAGTAACTCCTGCGTGGTTCAATGCTTCAAACGCCATCCCGCTGGCAATGGAGGCATCGCCTACAACGGCTATGTGCTGCCTATCCTCTTCGCCTTTTAATTTTGATGCAATTGCCATTCCCAAAGCTGCAGAAATTGCGGTACTGCTATGCCCAACCCCAAAAGTATCATAAATGCTTTCTGCTCTTTTTGGAAAGCCGCTTATACCGTTTAACTGTCTGTTGGTATGAAAAATTTCCTTCCTACCCGTTAGGATTTTATGTCCGTAAGCTTGATGGCCAACATCCCACACCAAAATATCATCGGGGGTATTAAAAACGTAATGTAAGCCGATGGTAAGCTCAACTACGCCAAGGCTCGCCCCCAAGTGACCTTCTTTGGTCGCCACTATATTTATAATAAATTCACGGAGCTCCTGCGCTATTTGCGGCAATTTTTCCTGTGGAATCTTCCGAAGGTCAGCTGGATAATTTATTGTATTTAGTATATTTTGCGGCACGGTGTAAAGATACAGTTATTGCTAATTTGTTAATTGATGAATTCGTTAATTTGTTAATTCGTAATTTCGTTTTTCAATATCATTAAAAACATCAAAAAACTTGAGTATAATAAATCCCTACGACGATACTTATTTTATGAAAAGGGCCCTGCAAGAGGCCGAAATTGCTTATGATAAAGGTGAAATACCCATTGGTGCCGTAATTGTTGTAAACAACCAAATTATTGCCCGTTCACATAACCTTACTGAAACGTTGAATGACGTTACCGCACATGCCGAAATGCAGGCAATTACAGCTGCCGCTAACTATATGGGAGGAAAGTATTTGATAAATTGTACGCTATATGTAACGATTGAGCCTTGCCAAATGTGTGCAGGGGCTTTGTTTTGGAGCCAGATTTCAAAGATTGTATATGGCGCAAGAGATGAACAGCGTGGGTGTATTGCATTAAATACTAAATTGCACCCTAAAACCCAGCTTACGGGAGGAGTTATGGCTGATGAAGCATCACAACTGCTAAAACGGTTCTTTATCGAGAAAAGGAACTTAAATTAAAATAAAAAGCCTTTCATTTTTGAAAGGCTTTTACAACTCGAAACGTATATCTTTTAGTCATGGATTACGCGCACTTGAGCCGCAACCATTCCTTTTCTTCCTTCTTCTTCAACATATTCTACTTTGTCACCTTCGTTAAGGGCTTCGCCGTTTAAGCCGGTTACGTGTACAAAAATGTCTTTTCCAGTTTCATCATTAGTGATAAAACCAAAACCTTTTGATTCGTTAAAAAATTTTACTGTTCCTTCCATTTTAAATAAAAAATAAATTAATAATAAGTTGCAAATGTATAATATTTATGATTTTAGTTGTTAAGAAAATGAAAATTTTTTGACAATGGATTAACACTCAAATCTTTTTTTCCTTTTGATAATCTTGCATTTTTTTGATATTCTCCTTGGTAAGCATATAGTCTTTCACGCTTTTGTTTTTCCAGCGGTAATAAATAAAGAGGGGCATGAGTATGAGAAATCCTACCATTAAGGAGAGACCAATAATTAAATTGCCCGTGGCTTCGTCTTCAGGTTTTAGGTAAAACCCGATGCCTAAAGAAATTAGCACCGAAATAAAGAGAAAGCCAATAATGTATTTCATTTTTCTTTTTTATTAATTTCAAATTATTTTATTTTCCAGAAAAGTCAATCAATTTTCTGCGATAGGCAGTAAGTAGTTTTGATTTTGAAACAAAACCATAGTACTTACCATGGCTTATTACCGGAAGGTTCCAAGCCCCCGTGTCTTGAAATTTTTTCATAACATCAGTCATTTTATCTTCTTCTAAATTGATAATATTTGGAGGGCTGTGCATAAGCTCTTTTGCTTTCAGTTCCTCATAGAGGTTTTGATCAAACATTACGGGCCTAAGATCGTCTAGAAGGATAATTCCCTTTAGTTCATTCGTTTCTTTGTCCAGTACCGGAAAAAGATTTCTTTTAGATTTTACAACGGCTTGATGTACAATTTCACCTAAGTTCATCTGTGGATAAATTGATACAAAATCACGTTCTATTACAGACTTTATATCCATGAGGGTGAGTACTGCGTGATCTTTGTCGTGGGTAATAAGTTCGCCCTTTTTGCCCAACTCCATTGCATAAACGGAATGAGGGATGAAGTATTTGGTGATCGAAAAACTAATGGCAGCTGTAATCATTAATGGAATGAAGAGCTCGTACCCTCCGGTTACTTCAGCAATTAAAAATATTGCCGTAAGTGGTGCATAAAGCACTCCTGCCATTAAGCCCGTCATTCCTACTAATGTAAAATTACTTTCAGAAACGCCAGTTGGAAATAGCCCGCAGTTGTTCAGAATTTTTGCGACTACGTTACCCATTATGCTTCCCATAAATAGTACTGGGGCAAAAATACCACCTACGCCTCCTGCGCCAAAAGTAAGGGCACTGGCTATAATCTTAAAAAAAACCAATCCTACCAAGAGTGCAATAACGATCCAAATATTGCTCAATTCCAAGTGAAAAATATTATTCTGAAGTGCTATTTCTGGATTTCCTTTTACTAAATTGTTGATTACGTCAAACCCTTCACCATACAGCGGAGGGATAAAATAGACGAGTATCCCCAGTCCCAAACCACCTGCAAGTAAGCGCTTTCCGGGAGAATTTATTTTTTCGAAAAAAGTTTGTATGCTCGCATAAACCTTAGTGAAATATACGGAGGTAAAACCGGCGGCTAAGCCTAAAATCATATAAAAGGGAACGTCACTAAGGTAGAAAGCATCTGTATTTTTAAAAGGTAGCAAAACATCACTTCCAAAAAAGAAATAAGATGTAAGTATTCCTGAAATTGATGCTAGCAAAAGCGGTAGCATAGATGCCAATGTTAAATCAAGGCTGAAAACTTCTATCGCAAAAATCAGTGCTGCAATAGGTGCCTTAAAGATGGATGCCATTGCTCCTGCCGCCGCGCATCCAATCAATAGTGTTCTGTTTGCCTGATTAAGGTGTAAAACGCGCGATAGGTTTGAACTTAATGCCGCGCCTGTTGCAACCGTAGGGCCTTCAAGACCCACAGATCCTCCAAAACCAACAGTTATAGGGGCTGTGAGAATACTACCAAACATTTGGTAGCGCTTTATAAAGCCTTTCTTTTTTGAAATTGCAAATAGGGTGGAAGGGATACCGTGGCTTACCTTTTTTCGTATTACATATTTTATGATGATATAGACAAGGATAAGCCCAAGGATGGGAAACACAAAATAAAAAGCAGTATGATAATACTGAATTAAATTCCCTTCAAGCAAATGCTGGATAAAGTGCGTAAGGTTTTTAAGGATAACCGCGCCAACACCCGCCAAAAACCCCACAACAATAGCTATTAAATACACAAACTGCGTTTGCGAGATGTATTTAATACGCCAAATAAGAAAGCGTGTTAGTAATGTTCTTTTTTGTGTGGGCATTGGATTTCTAATTCTGTATTTAATTTGTCAAAATCCTGTGGAAAAATTTGATATAAGGTTTCCACATAATCTCTATTGTTATAATAACCATTGGCGAAATCTATTTTTGCATCTGCAAGCAGTTTTTTCGCCGCTTCACAATCTGATTTTTCCTTTAGAATTAAAGCTTTATAATATTTTCCGTCTGCAGAATGGCTCCTATTGTAATAAAGCAGTTTGTCAAAATTTTTTAAGGCTTCTTCAAAATTACGCTTTTCATAATAAGCAATTCCACGGTAAAGAAATGCCGTTGGCTCTGCCCAATCCTCGCCGCTTTCTTCTGTAATCTGGGTTAAATATTTATCAAAATAACTAATGGATTTCTCATAATCCTTTAATCCCAAATAGGCAATGCCACGCCAATAATCTACACTGTGGCCTTGTGGAGCATCTGTAAAATTGGGGGTCAAAGTATCGGAAGCATCAAAATCTGCAATTGCTTTTTTGTAGTCACGATAAAACCATAAATAATTGTAGCCTCTGTAAGGTTGCCAAATGTCAGCATTACAGGCTACGGCTTTGTCCATTTCAATTTTCCATTTATTCGGCATACCTCGTTTTAAATAGGCTACGGAAAGTTCACGGATAGCATCACAATTATCTGGGTCTACCGCTATAGCTTCTTCTATACGGGTCATGCTTTTTGGTGATCCCTGGGGGAGATGACTTCCTCCCTCAAAAATTTCTGCAGATAATTTTTTGTGCTCTTCTTTGGAAAGTGCATTATAATCCTTGCTTTTTTCTGAACATGAAAATGCCAGAACTAGCGCGAATATACTAAGGAAGTATTTCGATAATTTCTCCATTTTCAATTTTATAGGATACGTAATGATAATAGTTTTGAGGAATTTCATCAACTGTGTAAATTGCCCAGTGTGAAGGATCTGACGTTATTTTTAAAAGCTGTGCAACCATTTCTTTGGTATGCGAAACTTCTTTATAATCTTTATTGATTTCAATAATCTCGAACCAACCGGGATTGCCTTCGCAGTTTACCAAAAATCTGAAATTTACATAACCTGAATCTGTATAACCTTCGTTTTTATATGTTTTAAGAACATTTTCCTTAAATGTTCTTTTGTTGTTTTGGTATGCATCAAACGGTGCACCGTGGTGGGTTTTATAAATTGTACCATCTCCACAAAGCTGAAAATTATCATTTAGTAACGCGGTCTCTTGGTCTATATAGCCTATATAATGCGGATATTTACTTTCATCTGTCTTAAACTTTCCGTAGAAATTATAATAAATATAGCTGCTGTAACCCACAAAGGCTAAAACAATAATGCCAAGAACTATCGCTGTAATCTTTATGGGTTTTTTCCAATTCATCTTTAAAGCTATCAAAAAATCCTGCAAGTGCAGGATTTTTTTATTATGATTTTATTTCAACTTTTAAATGAAGTTCTTCCAATTGTTTTTCATCAATTGGCGCAGGGGCGTCAATCATTACATCACGTCCAGCATTATTTTTGGGGAAAGCAATAAAATCGCGGATAGTCTCCTGCCCGCCCAAGATTGCTACCAACCTGTCCAGACCAAAAGCGATGCCGCCGTGCGGAGGTGCGCCATATTGGAAAGCGTCCATCAAAAAGCCAAACTGTGCTTTTGCCTCTTCAGGTGTGAAGCCCAAATAATCAAACATCAATGCTTGTGTTTTTTTATCGTGAATCCGTATCGATCCGCCTCCGATTTCGTTTCCATTTAAAACCAAATCGTAAGCGTTTGCTTTTACTTCGCCAGGATTGGTGGCCAAAAGCTCCAACTGCCCGGGTTTTGGGGAAGTAAAGGGGTGGTGCATGGCGTGGTAACGCTCGGTTTCCTCATCCCATTCCAAAAGCGGGAAATCTACAACCCAAAGTGGGGCGAACTCGTTGTTCTTTCGTAAACCAAGTTGTTCTGCCAAATGCATGCGCAAAGCACTCAACTGTGTTCTCGCTTTGTTTTTTGCTCCGGAAAGTACACAAATTAAGTCGCCTGGTTTTGCCCCAGTTGCTTCCGCCCACTTTTCCAAATCCTCTTCAGTGTAAAATTTATCTACGGAAGATTTATAGCTGCCATCTTCGTTGCAGCGAACGTAAACCATTCCCATTGCTCCAATTTGTGGACGCTTCAGCCAATCTATTAAATTGTCTATTTCTTTTCTTGTGAAATTATTTCCGCCGGGAACGGCTATTCCCACAACCAATTCTGCTTGATTGAAAACGTTGAAATCTTTGTGTTGCGCTACGGCATTTAATTCTCCAAACTCCATCCCGAAACGAATGTCTGGCTTGTCATTTCCGTATTTTGCCATCGCTTCGTCGTAGGTCATTCTCGGGAATTCGGAAATTTCAACGCCATTAATTTCCTTCAACAAATGTTTGGTCAAACCTTCAAAAGCATTTAGAATATCTTCTTGCTCCACGAAAGCCATTTCGCAGTCTATCTGTGTGAATTCCGGCTGGCGGTCTGCACGCAAATCCTCATCGCGGAAGCATTTTACTATTTGGAAATATTTATCCAATCCACCCACCATCAATAACTGCTTAAAAGTTTGAGGTGATTGCGGAAGGGCGTAAAATTGTCCTTCATTCATTCGCGAAGGGACCACGAAATCGCGTGCGCCTTCTGGGGTTGATTTTATTAAATAAGGCGTTTCCACTTCAACAAACCCTTCATTTGAAAGATAATTACGAACGGCAATGGCCACTTTGTGGCGGAAAATAAGATTCTCACGAACGGGTTTTCTGCGGATGTCGAGGTAACGATATTTCATCCGTAAATCCTCCCCGCCGTCGGTTTCATCTTCTATGGTGAAGGGAGGGGTGAGGGATTCATTCAGTATAGTTAGTTCAGAAACCAAAATCTCAACATCGCCGGTTGGCATGTTTGGATTTTTGCTTTCACGCTCAATTACGGTACCCGTTACTTGTATAACAAACTCGCGCCCCAGTTTTGTGGCTTTTTCCATTACTTCTTTTGAAGTTCTTTCCTCATCAAAAATAAGTTGGGTAATGCCGTAGCGATCCCGAAGGTCTACCCAGACCATAAAGCCTTTGTCGCGGGTTTTTTGTACCCAGCCTGCCAGAGTTACCGTTTTATTTATGTCTGCCGCGCGAAGCTGGCCGTTGTTGTGCGTTCTGTACATTTTATTCTAAAAAAAATTGAGACGGCAAATTTAATAAGTATTAAATGAATTGTTATGGTTTTGAAGGGATTATTATTTAGGACAAGCGGGTTTACAAATACACAAATTTTTAAAATAAGAAAAGACCTGCCTATTTTTTAAAATCCGACAGGTCTTTGTGCAATACAACTTTAACTTTTGCCATATTTTTATGGCATTTTATATGTCATATGATGTGACAGAATCTCTATTGATTCTCGCTTATCAATAGTTCTTTCGCCTTCTGTTTCTTCAGCTCCTTCATCCTACGCTTTTTTCTGAATTTAATTTTGGCACGGTTTACCAAATAGAACATTACCGGTACCACAATCAGAGTCAAGAAAGTTGCGAATATCAATCCGAAGATTACCGTCCACGCCAGAGGTCCCCAGAATATTACGTTATCACCACCTATATAGATATTTGGGCTATAATCTGTAAAAAAGCCAAAGAAATCTATGTTAAGACCAATGGCTAATGGAACAAGCCCAAGCACAGTGGTAATTGCGGTAAGCAATACGGGGCGCAAACGCGATTTTCCCCCTGCCACGATCAAGTCAAAATACTGGCGCTTGGTAAGCATATCGTCATCGTCCATTTCCAATTCTTGCATCTTTCGGTCTATAAGAATCTGGGTGTAGTCTATCAATACAATGGCGTTGTTAACCACAATTCCCGCCAGCGAGATAATACCCATCATGGTCATAATAATTACGAAATCCATCTGGAAAACCACCAGACCAATAAACACGCCCGCCAAACTTAATACAATGGCCGTCAAAATGATGATAGGCTTGCTTATGGAGTTAAACTGGGCTACAAGAATGAGCATAATACCACCCATAGCATAAAACAGCGCCAAGAGCAGGAAGCCCATATTGTCTGCTTGTTCTTCTTGCTCGCCCGTAAAGGCCAGGTTAATGTCTTTTGGCAGCTCGTAGTTTTGCAGTTCAACCTTTAGGTCATTTACAATTTCTGTTGCGTTATACCCTCCAAGCACGTTGGAATATACGGTTATGGTCCGCTTTAAATCTTTCCTTTTAATAGAACTAAAGGAAGCTGTGTTGTTTTTTGAGACCATAGCCGAAATAGGCACCTGCACAATTTTTCCTTGGTTGTTACGGAAGGTGATGGGCTGGTTGAATAAGGCACTTTCGTCATACCGGGATTTATCGGAAAGGCGCACGTTTATTTCATAATCGTCATCGCCTTCTTTATAGGTGGAAGCTTCCTCCCCAAAAATTGCGCGGCGCAAGGTTTGCCCAATCTGTCCTGTAGAGATTCCCAATTGACCCGCCTTTTCACGATCCACGGTCACGTCCATTTCGGGTTTGCTTTTATTAACGTCAATTTTCAACTCTTCAATACCGCTAATGCCAAGCCCTTCAATATAGGAGCGTAGGTTTTCTGCTTCACGAAGCATTTCTTCATAATCCTCACCGCTCAATTCTATATTAATTGGGTAACCCACTGGTGGGCCAGCGGCATCTTTTTCAACAATAATGGATGCTCCAGGGAATCCTTTTACGGCATTGCGCACTTCTTCCAATACCGTACTACTCTTCACGCCACGGCGCAGTTGGAAGTCGCGCATGGAAAGGGTTATTTTCCCTTTTTGCGGCATCTCGTTGCTCTGGCCCCCATCTGTCTGAGGATTTCCTGCTCCTTGCCCCACCTGCGAAATGGCAGATTCTACCATATAATTGTAACCATTGTCATTGTATTTTTCAATGGCATCAAAAACGCGCTGCTCTACTTTTTTTGTAAGCTCGTTGGTTTTTTCAATGTCGGTGCCCTGCGGATATTCTATGTAAGTAATTATTTGGTTCGGCTCATTTTCCGGAAAGAAAAGCACGTTGGGTTGCGCAAGACCCACCAAAACAAAAGACATAATTAAAAGTGCAATCGTTCCGAAGAAAAATACATAGGCCTTTTTTCCGCGCAAAGCGTATTTTAAGGTCTTTTCGTAAAAATTCTCTAATTTCTTCAATGATTTATACTGAAAGTAATCTACTGCACCTGCTAATACATATTTATATAGCCAAAGTAAAAGAGCAGCCAGTATTGCCAAATTTCCGAAACCTCGGAAAGCGGCTACATCCATTGCAAAACCAGCAATAAGGAGTAGGGCGCCAACACCTAATAAAATAAGACTCCAGCGAACAAGTTTCTTCTTTGTGAGTGGTTCTTCTTCAGTTTTCATAAACTCTGAAGTAAGCATTGAGTTTATTATCAAGGCCACAAATAGTGATGATGAGAGTACCACCGAAAGTGTTATGGGGAAATAAATCATAAACTTACCAATCATTCCCGGCCAAAGACCAAGTGGGAAAAATGCCGCAAGCGTTGTGGCCGTAGAGGCAATGATGGGCCAAGCAATCTCGCCCATTCCCTGTTTTGCAGCTTTTCGGGGCGACATTCCTTCGCTCATTAGCGTATATACATTCTCCACTACCACAATACCGTTATCCACTAACATTCCCAGACCCATAACGAGCCCGAAAAGCACCATAGTATTTAATGTAAAGCCTAGGGATGAAAGGATAAACAAGGACATTAACATGGAAAGCGGTATAGCAAAACCTACAAAAAGAGCATTTCTAAAGCCAAGGAAGAACATCAACACGATTACCACCAACAAAACCCCGAAAATGATGTTGTTTACCAAATCGTTCACTTGGTTTTCAGTCTTTATGGATTGGTCGTTGGAGAGGCTTATATGTAAACTTTTTGGCAAGTAGTTTTCCTGTTCCTCGGCAACAATTTTTTTAATCTGCTCAACTGCTTCAATCATATTTTTACCAGCACGCTTTTTCACGTCGAGCATTACCACAGGTTCGCCGTATTCACGGGCATAGGTTGTGGGGTCTTTTTCCTTAAATTTTATATCGGCAATGTCTTTTAAGAAGATAATTCCATCGTCCTTTTTTACCACTACATTTTCAAGTTCCTTCGGACTTTCAATCTCGCCTGTAATACGAATGTTCTTTTGTACGCCATTCGTGATAATATTTCCTCCCGAAATAGTGTTGTTCTCACCTTTAACAGCATTTATAATATTGTCAAAACTTACTTGTGAAGCGGTCATCTTATAAATGTCAACCGCTATTTCTACCTCTTTTTCCTCGGCGCCACGAATGGTCGCTTCTTTTATTTGTGGAAGCAATTCTATCTTGTCTTGAAGATATTCGCCATATTCCTTCAACTGCTGTACAGGGTAATCTCCCGTTAAGTTGATATTGAGGATGGGCATTTCTTCAGAAAAATTAAGATCAAAAACATTGGGTTCTACCTTGGCCCCATTTGTGAGCGTGGGCCAAGTGGTTTCAGACTTTACTTGATCTACTTTGTCCTTTACTAATTGTTTGGCTACAGGAATTTCTACATTTTCCTCAAATTCAACAATGATGATGGAATAATCCTGAAGTGTGGTAGAAGTAATTTCCTTTACGCCTCCCACGTCTTTAAATTCCTCCTCCAAAGGTTCGGTGATGAATTTTTCTACGTCTTCTGCAGAATTTCCGGGGTTTACGGAGCTTACATAAATTTTAGTCTCAATAATTTCAGGAAAAGCCTCACGTGGCATACTGTAATAGGCGAAGGCACCCAAGAATAGGATGATGGCCATAATTACATAGACCGTCATTTTATTGTCAATGGCCCAAGATGATATGCTAAATTCTTTATACGGGTTCTTGCTCATAATGCAATGGGTTTCTTAGTTTTTGATAGTTACTTTTTGGCCGTCGCGAAGCGTTTTCGCTCCTTCCTTAATAATGGTATCCCCTTTTTTAAGACCCGATTTTACCTCTGTGTGGTTTTCATAAGATAGGCCAGTTTCAAGAAGTACACGTTTGGCAACTCCCACAGAATCGTTAACTGGTTGGTAGAGGTAAGCGATTGTTTCGCCAGCCGCATTTTCCTGTAAAATGTTCTCGGGAACGGTAATCACGTTTTCAGCAGTGTAATCGTTTACTTTTACCGTGGCGATGAGGTTTGGTTTTACCATGCCGTCTTTGTTTGGAATTTCCACCTGAATATCAAAACTTCTGTTGTTTGGATTTATATAATTGCTTACCTGACTTACAGTGCCAGTGAATTCCTCATTGATAGAAGCCAAATTAACCTTTACCTGTGTCCCCTTTTTGATGTTTTTAAGATAGGTTTCTGGGATGGAAGCCTTTACATACATATCGCTCAAATTCACTAAGCGTATTACTGGCGTTTGCCCTGGAACAACTACTTGTCCGGGGTCAGAAATAATTTCATCAACCACGCCACTAAAGGGTGCGGTAATTACGGTTTTTGCTAACTGTGAACGTAATTGTTGCGTCACGCTCTTGGCAGACTCATAATTGGTCTTTGCCTGTAAATATTGTATTTCGGAACCTATCTTTTGTTCCCAAAGCCTTTGTTGTCTTTCAAAAGTGGTTTGTGCCAATGCCATTTGTGCTTCCTGCTGTGCAACTTGGCTGGAAAGGCCACCATCGTCAATTTTTGCCAAACGCTGTCCTTTAGAAACGCGTTGGCCTTCCTTCACATAAATATTAGTTAATACACCAGAATATTCTGCATTAAGTACCACATTTTGGTCTGTTTCAACATTGCCTTGAACCTCTACGAAATGTTTAAAAAGTGTGTCTTTTATAATTTCGGCTGTAACGAGTGCTGGACGGTCCTTTTTTTCATGTTTCTCGATGTATTGATTAAGTTTGTCGATTTCGGATTTCAGTTCGCGTTGCTGATTGTTAAGCTCAGCACGCTTTGCTTTTACCGCCGACATATCCCCAGAATCAATTACTGCCTCAACAGATTGGTTGTCACCGCCGCAGGAAGCTAGGGTGATTAGGGTTATAAGGATTAGGATTACTTTTTTCATTTGTTGATTATTTAAAAGTCGATTAGTTTTTAAGTTTTTTAATATTTTCCCTTTATTTCTTCCGAATTAATTCGCAGTTGCGGAATATTCAAAACAGTTTCAAGATTAGCTTTTTCGTTTATTACCTCTAGCATCGCTTGAAAATATTGTTGTTGGGCAGTATATAACTGCGTTTGTGCCTGGCGAAGATCAAAACTGCTTGAAAGGCCTTCCGTAAACTTTATCTGGTTTTTGTTTTCAATACGTTCAGATAACGCAAGGTTTTTCTTTGAATTTTCATAATTTTCAATGGCAAATTGATAATTGCTTTGCGCCGTAGTCAGGTCTAATTTTATCTGTTGCTGCGTCTGTTCAAATTCCGTCTTTGCTTGATCGAGTGCAATTCTTGTTCGCTGGCTGGCAGCACTCCGCATTCCACTGCTGAATATGGGAATGTTAAGGCTTACACCCAGCACTGAAGACTGAAACCACTTTTGGTCACCGTTTAAAAAAGTAAAATCATTACTATTAGCAGAGGTTCCGTAATTGACAAAAGCAGATAGACTGGGTAAAAACTTGCTTTTTTCCAAACGGTTTTCAAAATAACGTTGTTCAATTAGGTTTTGTGCAATTTTATAATCTACGTTGTCTTCTATATTTAGGGAAGCATCCAAAAGCGCAAGACTGATGTTTTGGTTTGCAAGCGCATCAAGGTCATCTGTTAAAGTTACGGGTGCTTCCACAGCTATTCCCAAGGCTAGGTTGAACATTTGTTTAGCAATGGCCTGACTTCTTCGGGCGTTGTTTAGCTGTGTTTCAATATCCAAAAGGGTTATTTCCAACTGCTCAACGCTTTCTTCCTCTGCCAACCCATTCTCAAAGATTTTACGGGTTTCGTTGAGATTGTCCTCAAGATTGGTTTTATTCTTTTCAAATATATCCACGAGTTCCTGCGCCAGTAAAACACTTCCGTAAGCATTTATAACGCCTTTGCGAACTTCCAATCTAGTTTTTTCATTGATGTTCTCGGAATATCTCAAAAAAGATTTGGCAGCTTTAAGCCCTACCAGATAACTTCCGTCAAAAATTAACTGGTTTAAGGTAGCTACAGCATTTGCGTTTTGTTTGGTTCCAAAAGTTACCGGAACAAAAGTGCCTGGCTCACCTCCAGTAATTTCGGCCGGCAAAAGTGTAACGGGCTGTTTTAGATTGTTGTTGTAAGATACTTTTGCATCAATTTGCGGTAATCCGCTTGCGGTGGTTTCCCACTTTTGTTTGATAGCCTTCGCAATATCACGGCGTGCGTTAATGGATGTATAATTGCTATCCAGCGCAAAGGTAACGGCCTCTTGTAGGCTAAAACTGTATTCCTTTTGTTGTTGCGAAAAACCTAAGGTTACAGACAGTAATAAACTGAAAATTAAAAGTCTTTTAGTCATTGGTTTGGTGCTCTTTGATGAATTTTTTTAGTGTTACAAAACCTTCCGGGGTTACAATTCCACGAATATGATATTCAAGATATTCCTCGGTTAGGAATTGGGTTGAAAATTTTTCAATCGGAAAAAGGTTTTGGTCTTTTATTCCGTGGATGCCCAAAAAATAAAGCCTTGCAATAAAATCTATGTTCAGGTTGCTTCGGTATAAGCCTTGCTCAATGCCCCTGCGAAGATTTTTTCTGGTACACTCCATCATTTTTTCAAAATGGCTTTCCTTTATGCCTTCAAAAATTTCGGGATAGTATTTTTGAAGTTGATATTGCGGTGATGACTGTTCTACTTCAATGGTTCCCGTTACAAATTTTTTAATTTCGAAAAGTTCTTCAATGGGGTTTTGTTCAAGAGAACAAATCTCATCAATACCTGTTGTGATATTATGCAGAACATTACACGTACATTCCTTGACAAGGGCTGTCTTGTTCTTAAAGTGCGTATAAATGGTTTTTTTCGAAATGGCCATTTCATTGGCAATATCGTCCATAGTTACACTCTTAAAGCCAAGCTTAAGGAATAAATCTGTCGATTTTTGAATTATTTTATCTTTCATAGCGAGCGCAAAGATATGTCGGGAAACTTTTAAAACAAAAATAGTTTCCAAAGTTTTATTTTATTTAACAGAAGCTTAACACTAGGGCATTTTGCTGCTATAAATTGTGTGCTTTGAAATGCTTGTTTTACTTTAGCCGAAATTTTCTTCAACCATGGAAATTCTGAAAAAATACAACGACGACCTTCAAGAATATCTTGCCAAAGCTGTTTCACATAAAAAGCCACGACAGCTCTATGATCCCATAAAATACATACTCTCGTTAGGAGGCAAGCGTATTCGTCCCGCATTGACATTAATGGTGTGCGATTTTTTTGGTACAGATTATAAAAAAGCAATGAGTGCTGCTCTTGCAGTGGAGCTGTTTCATAATTTTTCGCTAATTCACGACGATATTATGGATAATGCCCCGCTGCGAAGGGGGAAAAGGACAGTTCATGAAAAATGGGACGTGAATACGGCGATTCTTTCTGGAGACGCAATGTTGATTTTGGCCTACCGTTTTTTTGAAAATTATGAGCCACAAATGTTCCAAGAACTGGCAAAACTTTTTAGTGAAACAGCACTGCAAGTTTGCGAAGGCCAACAACACGACATGGATTTTGAAACCCGAGACGATGTGACCCTTGTGGAATATATCCAGATGATAGACCACAAAACTGCAGTATTATTGGGAGCAGCAATGAAAATGGGCGCAATCGTAGCGGCGGCTTCTGAAACTGATAAAGATAAAATCTATCAATTTGGAAGAAATTTAGGCATCGCTTTTCAGTTGCAGGATGATTATTTGGATGTTTTCGGCAATCCGGAAACCTTTGGAAAACAAGTGGGCGGTGATATTATTTCAAATAAAAAAACCTTTCTTTACCTCATGGCTGTTGGGCAGGGAACTTCAACCCAAGCGGAAGAACTGGATCATCTTTTTAGCATAAACCCCAAAAACCCAGCTGATAAAATTCTGACTGTAAAAGAAATCTTTTTAAACTCCGGTGCGGCAGAAGCTACACGAAAGGAAATCGAAAAATACAGTAACCATGCATACTCATTGCTGGATGACATTAACATTTCTGATGAAAAGAAAGCAATGTTTCGTGGTTTTGGAAACGATTTGATGAAACGGAATGTCTAAAAAAAATACTGGTAAAAATCTATTTTATCGAGAAATCCATTTGGGAATATTTTAAGATTTTAAACCGTATAAATCTGAATAATACAGTCAGCTAGTTGCTATAATTATTGTATTTTTGTACCGTTTTATCAAAAAGACCCATTTGTATATTTATCATGGATAAATTTTCCTTCTTAAACGCGGTTCACCCATCACATATCGCGGAACTTTACGAAAAATATTTACAATACCCAGACAGCGTTGAACCTAGTTGGAGAGCTTTTTTTCAAGGCTTTGATTTTGGTTCTGAAAACACGGCACACGAGTTTTTCGGCATAAGCGAAGGGGCACAAGCGCCCCAACTTGCAGAGGGAGATAATTGCGAGGATGTTGTAAAGGAGTTTCAAGTTGTAAAGCTTATTGATGGTTACAGGACCCGAGGGCATCTTTTTACCAAGACAAACCCCGTTCGTGAACGCAGAAAATATACACCCACGCTTGCTTTGGAAAATTTCGGGCTTTCCCAACACGATCTAAAAGCTACTTTTAAGGCGGGAGAAATTCTGGGCATAGGTGAAACTACGCTGGAGGAAATTATAAAGCACCTTGAAAGCATTTATTGCGATTCTATCGGGATTGAATATATGTACATTCGCAAGCCTGATGAAATTCAATGGATTCAACAGAAGTTGAATATAAACGATAATCAGCCCAATTTTTCTAAAGAACATAAAAAGCACATTTTAAAGAAGCTTAACGAGGCTGTAGCTTTTGAGAGTTTTCTTCACACAAAATACGTTGGCCAGAAAAGGTTTTCTTTGGAAGGAGGCGAAAGCTTGATTCCTGCTTTGGACACCTTGATAGAAAACGCCGCAGAAAAAGGCGTTGAAGAATTTGTAATGGGTATGGCCCACCGTGGTCGTTTGAGTACACTTACGAATATCTTCGGCAAAAGCGCAAAAGATATTTTTAGCGAATTTGACGGTAAAGACTACGCACAGGATATTTTTGACGGCGACGTAAAATATCACTTAGGTTGGACTTCCAAAAGAAAAACAGAATCCGGAAAAGAAATTAATCTAAACATTGCCCCCAACCCTTCGCATTTGGAAACAGTGGGTGCAGTAGTTGAAGGAATAACTAGGGCCAAGCAAGATGACCATCACAAAGACAATCCAAACAAGGTTCTGCCAATAATCGTTCACGGCGATGCGGCAATTGCAGGACAAGGTATTGTTTATGAAATTGTACAAATGGCGCAGTTGGATGGCTACAAAACCCAAGGAACAATTCATATTGTAGTTAATAATCAGATTGGTTTCACCACAAATTATTTGGATGCCCGCTCTTCCATATACTGTACCGATGTGGGAAAGGTGACCCTTTCACCTATACTTCACGTAAATGCTGATGATGTGGAAGCAGTGGTACATGCCATGAACTTTGCATTGGATTTTAGAATGGAATTTGCTCGCGATGTTTTCATCGATTTGTTGGGCTATAGAAAATATGGCCATAACGAGGGAGATGAACCTAGATTTACGCAGCCAAAACTTTATAAAGCTATTGCAAAGCACAATAACCCACGCGATATTTATGCTGAAAAACTCATTGCAGAAGGTATTATTGAGAAAGGTTATACAGACAAATTAGAGCAGGAATACAAGGATAAGCTGGAAGAAAACCTAGAGGATTCCAGAAAAGAAGATAAAACTACCATCACTCCCTTTATGCAAGATGAATGGGACGGTTATGATTATGCCGAGGAAGATAAAATGATGGAAGCGGTTGATACTACTTTTGATTTAAAAAAGCTGGATGAAATTGCAGAAGTGATTACCAAATTGCCCGAGGATAAAAAATTCCTGAGAAAAATAGCCAAACTTGTTGAAGCAAGGCACCAAATGTATTTTGAAGACAACAAATTGGATTGGGCGATGGGAGAATTGCTTGCGTATGGTACTCTTTTAAAAGAGGGGCACGATGTGCGTATGAGCGGACAGGATGTGGAACGCGGAACATTTTCGCACCGCCATGCCGTTATAAAAGTTGAAGACAGTGAAGAAGAAGTAGTGCTTCTAAACCATTTAAAAGGCGACCAGGGCGACTTTTATATATACAATTCCCTACTTTCGGAATACGGCGTAGTAGGATTTGATTATGGTTATGCAATGGCTAGCCCGAAAACCTTAACGCTTTGGGAGGCACAGTTTGGAGATTTCAGTAATGGAGCCCAGATAATGATAGATCAATATATATCTGCGGCCGAAGACAAATGGAAACTGCAGAACGGTTTGGTAATGCTTTTGCCGCACGGCTATGAAGGTCAGGGTGCAGAGCACTCATCAGCTAGAATGGAGCGCTACCTTCAACTATGTGCCACCGACAATATGTTTGTGGCAGACGTAACTACACCTGCGAATCTTTTTCATCTATTCAGAAGACAGATGAAAGTGAATTATCGCAAACCTTTGATTGTATTTACTCCAAAAAGTTTATTGCGTCATCCAAAAGTGGTTTCAACTAAGGAAGAAATGGCGAATGGAAGTTTCCAGATGGTAATTGATGATTCAGAGGCTAAAGCATCAAAAGTGAAAACCTTAGTTTTTGTTACAGGAAAATTCTATTACGATCTGCTTGAAAAACGAGAGGAACTGAAAAGAGATGATGTGGCTTTGGTTCGTGTGGAGCAATTATTCCCATTGCCAACAGATGAAATGAAGAAAATTCTAAAAAAATACAAAAATGCAGATGATGTAGTTTGGGCTCAGGAAGAACCTAAAAACATGGGCGCCTATTCACACATTTTAATGCATTTTGAAGAAGCAAGGGATTTTAGGGTTTGCAGCAGAAAAATGTATGCTGCTCCTGCAGCGGGTAGTACTGTGAGGTCAAAAGCCCGTCACGCCAAAGTGATTGAAAACGTGTTTGATAAAAATATGGATTAGTTTTTCTGAAAATTTTTACAGAAAGAAAAAAAGAAATTAAATTTAAAGAATTGTAAACCTAGGGTTTATATAAATTAAAGAACGTATGGCATTAGAAATGAAAGTCCCTTCACCAGGGGAATCCATCACAGAAGTAGAAATTGCATCATGGCTTGTAAAAGATGGTGATTATGTGGAAAAAGACCAAGCAATCGCTGAAGTGGATAGCGACAAAGCAACACTTGAACTTCCAGCAGAAGCCAGTGGAATTATCACATTAAAAGCTGAAGAGGGCGATACGGTTGCCGTGGGAGAAGTAGTTTGCCTAATAGACACAGATGCTAAAAAGCCAGGTGGTGATGCTGAAAAGAAATCTGATAAAAAAGAGGAGGCCCCAAAAAAGGCAGAAGTCAAAAAGGAGACTCCTTCAAAACCTTCAACTCCTAATCAAGAGCAGGATAATAAAACCTATGCTACGGGGTCACCTTCCCCTGCAGCCAAGAAAATCCTTGATGAGAAAGGTGTCGCTTCAAAAGATGTAAAGGGTACAGGACGTGATGGGCGCATAACTAAAGACGATGCAACAAAAGCTACCCCTTCTATGGGAACTCCCGGTACAGGTAGTCGTGGCAGCGAGCGCAAAAAGCTCTCTATGCTCCGCAGAAAGGTCGCCGAGCGTTTGGTTTCAGCAAAAAATGAAACCGCAATGCTTACTACTTTTAATGAAGTGGACATGACTGCTATTTTTGAGTTGCGAAGCCAATACAAAGAGCAGTTTAAAGAAAAGCACGGTGTGGGTCTTGGTTTTATGTCATTCTTTACTTTGGCGGTGGTTCGCGCGCTTGAATTGTATCCAGACGTTAACTCCATGATTGATGGCGATTATATGATAACATATGATTTCAAAGATATATCCATTGCTGTTTCTGGACCAAAAGGATTGATGGTTCCGGTGATTAGAAATGCTGAAAATCTAAGCTTCAGAGGCGTTGAGGATGAGGTGAAACGGCTCGCTATAAGAGCTCGCGACGGACAGATTACTGTTGATGAAATGACCGGCGGAACGTTTACCATCTCAAATGGAGGTGTATTTGGAAGCATGCTCTCCACCCCAATTATAAATCCACCGCAGTCTGCAATTTTGGGAATGCACAATATTGTTGAACGTCCTATAGTCCGTGACGGCGGTATTGTTGTGGCGCCCGTAATGTATGTTGCCCTTTCTTATGACCATAGAATTATTGATGGCCGCGAATCAGTTGGATTTTTGGTTGCAATAAAAGAAGCATTGGAGAGCCCTGAGGAACTTTTAATGGACAATGATGTAAAGCGCGCATTGGAGTTATAAATCAAAAAGAAGATAAAATAAAAATCCGGCCTGTAGAGCCGGATTTTTTTGGTTAGTTAGGAAACATCTTCTTAGTAAAAAATAATGGTATTGATCAAGTTTAATAGAAGAATCAAAATAATCGAAATAGTTAGTACCAGAACTACAGGTTTTTTAGTAGTTTCAGGAGTACGTATATCCTTTTCTTTTTCTTCTATATAAACTGTATCTTTCATAGGGTAAATATCAGATATTATATAGAAAAATAAAATACGTGGTAACACGTAATTTTTTAATTTTTCGTTTAAATGTTTTTATAACAACTTGTCATGATGCTCTTTTGCCCAGATTAACAGACTGTTTGTTTTGGGTTCAATATTGAGTTTTGTAATGATGTTGCTACGGTGTTTTTCAACTGTTCTATATGAGATAAAAAGCTGTGAAGCTATTTCCTTATTGGTTTTGTCTTGAGCAATTAATTTCAATATTTTTTTTTCAGAAGGGGTCAAGGTTGCAAGCTCACTATCTTCTACTAAAACCACTCCAATAAGTTCTTTTATTTTATCGCTAAAAAAAGGGACACCTTCTTTAACAGTTTTGATGCAGTTTTCAATTTCTTCCAGCGCAAATTCTTTTAAGATATATCCAAAAATATTGAGTTCTTGCGCTTTTTGGTAAAGGTCTTTCTCTTTGTGAAGGGTGATTAATACAATTTTAGTTTTAATATCGGTACCCTTGCATTGTTGGGCAATTTCCAGACCTGACATATATGGCATTTGAATATCCAATATTGCAATATCCGGTTTCTTTTGGGTGATAAGATTGTAAGCTTCTCTGCCATCGTTTCCGCTTCCTAAAAGATTATAGCCTTTTTCAATCAAAAAGTCGCTTAACCCTTTCAAGAGTAGGGGGTGATCGTCCGCAATAATAATGGATGGTGTGGTTTCGCTCATAGTGGAAATTGAAATTCAAGCACTGTACCGTTGTCTTTTTTAGAGGTTACTTTCATTTGCCCTTTTAAGAATTTTGTGCGTTCTAAAAGTGTTTTTAAACCTAAAGATTTTACATCTTGATATTTTTCAGCAAAATCAAATCCTACTCCATTATCACGTATAGATATCAGGATATTGTTGGCAAACTTTTTTATTGAAACCTTTCCTGCTTCTGCATGGGCGTGTTTAAGAATATTGCTCAGGCTTTCTTGGATGATTCTATAAATATTGACTTCGTCTTCTTTTGAGAATATATTATCTATGTTATCAATTTCTGCAGAAATGAAAAGCGTTGTGTTTTCATCTATTTGATTTATGGTATATTCAATTGCCTTTGTGATACCGAGTTCCTGTAACTGAAAAGGATGTAAATCGCGTGAGATGGCACGAACTTCTTCAATAGTGTGGTCGACCATTTTTTTGGTGTCTGCATCACCGCTGCTCATTAACTTATTTTTTATCACTAATAATTGCTGGCCAATGCCATCATGGAGATCCTTAGAAATTCTTCTTCTTTCACCTTCTTGTGAAATGAGAAGCTCTTGGCTAAATTTTTCCTGAAGTACTTTATTGCTTTTTAAATGCCTTTGGTTTCTGTAAAGTAAAATTAGCCCGAAACCGAGAAGAATGGCGATACCTCCAAAAAGCATCGCTTTTTTAAAACTTTCATTGTCTTTTTCCAAAAGGCTTATGCTTGTTGATTTTTCTACAAGTTCCTTTTCCTTTTTTTCAGTTTCGTAAAGCGTTTGGTAGTATGCGAGGGCATTTGCGGTACTTCGGTTGTAAATGGAATCTTTTATAGCGGCGGAAGCTTGGTTGTTTTCAATACTTTTTTTGTATTCTCCCATGTCATAATAGATTTCTGATAAGAAGGAATACGTTCCCATAATTTCATCTTCAACCCCCAAACTTTTAGCAATCTCTAGTTTTTTCTTTGCCAGTGCCAATGCAGTTTCATAATTGCCGATAGTCTGTAAATATTTGGCTTTTCCGCCCAAAAAGTTCAGTTCGGCGGCAGGATTTCCTGAAAGGTCAAAATCTAAAGCCTCCAATAGGTCCAAATGCTTTTTAGCTTCTATGATCTGGTTTTGCTCACAATAATATTCTATGAGCCGTGAATGAATGCCTATATAGGTTGATTTATTTGAATTGTCTTGGTCAAAGCTCTTTTCTGCCATAAGTAATGCCTTATGCTCTAAATCGCGATTGCCCATTTTTTTATAGTCTAGGGCTTGATTGTAATATTCATAAGATAAAAATTGATTAAGCCCTAAGCTCTTCATTTTCTCAATTAGTGCATCACGCTCTACCTTGGCCTTTTGATGAAAACCATTCATGCTGAACATGCTTATAATGCCCTGTTGGGCATACACCATATAATCATATTCTTCTGAATCTTCATACATAGTATAGGCTCGGGTAAAATCCTCGCCGGCAAGTACAAATTTTCCCATCTGTGAATATGCCTGTCCTCTAAAAAGATAGGTGTCCGCAATATTCATTGTGTCTTTTGAAGAAAAATTTTCTAATGCAACATTATAGTCCTCAATTGCTCTTTTAAGGTCTACTTTAGTATTGGCACTACCGCGTTTCATATATAACCCACCTAATAAAAGGCTGTCCTTTATTTTGTACTTGCGGGCCAAAACGCTGTTTATAACGGTAATTGCGTTTAGTGGATCGTTCGCATAATTGGTAAGCGGATACTGAAGGTTCATTGCTTTTTTTGCGGCCAGTTCTATGCTGTCCAATTCTTGGGCAAGATCTATATATTGCAGACTATATTTAATGAAGGCATCTGTATCTTTTGAGTAAGTACGTTTTAATAGACTGTCGAGTGCCGTTAGCTTCTTCTGTTTGTTAGTGGTCGTGTTTACAATCTTTTCATAATGGGAAATATTCTGGCCATACCCTAAAATGGAGTAAAGCACAAGAAGGAAAAGTAATGCAAATGTTTTTTTCAGCACAAAAAAGATTATTTCAGAAGAAATATAAAAATACTTAAATTATTGGAAATAAACATATCAGCAACCAATTCTATTTAACGTAGAAACAATTTCTACCATAATCAATAACCGCCCTGTGCTGTTTTAAAAAATCTGCACCAATTATACCGTGAATTGCATTTTCATTTACCTGCTCAAGGGCAGTATTTACGTGCGAAAGGTCAAAAAGCACAAAATCCATATTATTAATGCTCCATTCATTAATATCAAATTTATTTCCGCGCGATAGCATGGTTTCCATATTTATAGCTCCGGCCCCAGCAGCTTTAATGATACTCTCCTCGCTTACTAATAGAAAATGGGCGCTATCAGTAAAGCCAACACAGCTTGTGGAAGCACCGGTGTCCAAAATAAAATGACCCGAAATACCATTGATTTTTGCTGAAAAAAGATAATGGCCAGTAGCTAGCCTTTTTAAAGGAATACGGTAGAAACCCTCGGACTCAATAAATTTGCGTAACTGCATCTGCTTTTTTGTGTAAAGATAGCAAACAAAATAAGTAGCTTTGCAGTTATGCTTACAGATACCCACACCCATTTATACAGCGATGCCTTTGCTGAGGACCGAAAAGAAATGATGCAACGTGCCTTTGATGCGGGCATTCATCGGTTTTTTATTCCGGCAATTGATTCTGGCTATACAGATGCGATGTACGCCTTGGAAAAAAATTATCCCTCAACTGTTTTTTTGATGATGGGGCTGCACCCCACTTCGGTAAAAGAAAATTTTGAAGAAGAATTGGCGCACGTTGAAGAACAGTTCAAACGAAGAAGTTTTTATGCCGTTGGCGAAATAGGCATTGATCTTTATTGGGACAAATCTACTTTGGAAATCCAAAAGATCGCATTCAAAAGACAAATACAATTGGCCAAAAAACACAAATTACCCATTGTAATTCATTGTCGCGATGCTTTTGATGAAATTTTTGAGGTTTTGGAAACAGAGAAAGACAATGATCTCTTCGGGATTTTTCATTGCTTTACCGGAACTTTTGAACAAGCACAAAGAGCTATTTCATTTAATATGAAATTGGGCATCGGTGGAGTGGTTACTTTTAAGAATGGAAAGATTGATACTTTTTTGAGTGAGATTTCTTTAAAGCACATTGTTCTCGAAACTGATTCGCCCTACCTGGCTCCGGCACCTTTTCGAGGCAAGCGTAATGAAAGCGGTTACTTAGCGTTAATTTGCAAAAAGCTTTCGGAGGTTTATAATATTTCTGAAGCGGAAATAGCAAAAATCACCACTGAAAATTCAAAAAAAGTTTTTGGAATATAAATAGGTATAAATAATATGACAAAAAAGCCAAACATACTCCTTATATATACAGGTGGAACCATCGGGATGATAAAGGATTTTGAAACCGGTGCGCTGCGCAATTTCAATTTTGATGAACTGCTAAATCATATTCCGGAACTGAAACTCTTGGATTGCAGCATTACAACCACCTCTTTTAAAAAACCGATCGACAGTTCCAATATGAACCCAGAATATTGGGTTGATATTGCAACAATTATTGAGGAGAATTATGAAAAAATGGACGGATTTGTGGTATTGCACGGGAGCGATACGATGAGTTACACCGCTTCTGCTTTAAGTTTTATGTTGGAAAACCTTGGCAAACCTGTAATTTTTACTGGGTCTCAACTCCCCATCGGCGATCTGCGGACTGACGCAAAGGAGAATTTGATAACTTCTATTCAAATTGCATCGCTCCAAGAAAAAGGAGTTTCAAAAATTGCTGAAGTCTGTCTATATTTTGAATATAAATTATATCGTGCAAACAGGACAACAAAAATAAATGCTGAACATTTTGAGGCTTTTGCTTCGCTAAATTACCCAGAGCTGGTACAAAGCGGTGTGCATTTGGTCGTGAACAACGAAGCCCTTTACAGGCCGAATAGAAGAAAAAAATTGAAGGTCCATAAAATTTTGGAAAGCAACATTTTGCTTGTGAAAATGTTTCCGGGTATTGACGAGGCCACAATTAAATATCTTTTTGATTATCCGGAAATGAAAGGATTGGTGCTGGAAACCTATGGGGCCGGCAATGTTACCAATGCCGATTGGTTTATTAATTCATTAAAAGCCGTTATAAAGAAAGGTATTCCCGTTATAAATGTTACGCAGTGTTCTGGTGGAAGTGTTAACATGGGACTGTACGAGACCAGTACAGAGCTTAAAAAAATAGGTGTAATAAGCGCAAAAGATTGCACCACAGAAGCATCTTTGGCAAAATTGATGTATTTGCTTGGGCAGAAAATTTCAGCTAACAGCTTCAAAACCATCTTTGAAACCTCTTTACGTGGAGAAATGCAATAAATTAACAGCGCAAATTATTTTATAGCGTTGTTTTTTTTTTGATATTTGGCACTCCATTCAAAAAATGGCTGAAATTATAGAGAGAGGTGGCCGAGTGGTCGAAGGCGCACGCCTGGAAAGTGTGTATACGCCACAAGCGTATCGAGGGTTCGAATCCCTTCCTCTCTGCAACAAACATAACGGTGTATTAATTAACTCATTTGTACTGTCAATTAATATTCTTGCAGATTAACTAAATTATTTTATATCTTTAAACCTTTAACTAAAAACAAACTTTAAGTCGATAGCAATGAAAAAATTATTTTCTATTATGGCGGTTGCCGCAATGGTATTTGTAGGCACATTAAACGCGAACGCTGCAACAGCGCAAACAATGCCAACTAGCTCTCAAGCATTGGTAACAGCAGCCACAGTTTCTTTTATACAAGATGAAACTACTACTGCAGCAGAACCTGAAAAAGGATTTCACCAAGAACTGAAAGAACGTTTTGTAGAGGGTGGTCCTGGATTTATGGGAATCGTATTATTGTGTTTAATTCTTGGATTGGCAATTGCTATTGAAAGAATTATCTACCTTAACCTTTCTACTACCAATACACAAAAATTGGCTCAGGATGTGGAAGATGCACTAAACAGCGGCGGAATTGAAGCTGCAAAAGAAGTGTGCAGAAACACAAAAGGTCCTGTTGCCTCCATTTATTATCAAGGTCTTGACCGTGCCCACGAAGGCATTGACATTGCTGAAAAGGCTGTTGTTGCTTACGGTGGCGTTCAAATGGGTCAATTGGAAAAGAATGTGTCCTGGATTTCTCTTTTCATCGCATTGGCTCCTATGCTTGGTTTCATGGGTACTGTAATCGGTATGATCATTGCCTTCGATAAAATTCAGGCAGCTGGTGATATGAACCCATCACTTGTAGCGGGAGGTATTAAAGTGGCGCTTTTGACAACCGTATTTGGTTTGATCGTGGCTATTATACTTCAAATTTTCTATAACTATATTATCGCTAAAATTGATAGTATCGTAAACAGTATGGAAGATGCTTCCATCACTTTGATCGATATGTTGTTCGACTACAAACAAAAAAACAAAATCTAAACAAACCACAAGATGGCATTACATAAAATTTTAAAAATAGTAGCGTTGCTTCTAGGCGTTGCGGGAGTTATTTTTCTTGCAATGATCATCGCCAAAGGTGATGAGGCTGTATCAGCAACCGGCGAAGGCGTTGATGGTTTCTTGTATGTTGCTTATATTACATTTGCTATAACAATTGTATTTGTTTTGTTCTTTGTACTAAAAGGAATTTTCGCAGGAAACATAAAAAACACATTAATATCTGTGGGAGCTTTTCTACTTATCGTAGTAATTGCATACGTGCTGGCAGACGGAAACCAAATGCCAATGCAGGAAGGCGAAATGCTTTCCGAGAGCGGATCAAAATGGGTCGGAACAGGACTATATACTTTTTATATATTAGCAATACTTGCTGTAGGCTCCATGGTTTTCAGCGGAATTAAAAAAGTAACAAAATAATGGCAAGAAGAGCAACACCCGAAGTAAACGCAGGGTCGATGGCTGACATCGCTTTCCTATTGCTTATCTTTTTCTTGGTAACAACTACCATTGAAAAAGATAAAGGAATTGCGCGACAGCTCCCCCCTAAGGAAGATGTTGTTGACCCGCCGAAAATTAAAGAAAAAAACCTGTTCATTGTAAATGTAAACAGGAGCGATCAATTATTGGTTGAAGAAAAATTGATGGAGCTTAAAGATCTTCGTCAGGCCGCAATCGCTTTTCTTGACAATGGCGGAGCTCCTTCCGGAAGCCCAGAATATTGCAATTATTGTAAAGGGCAACGTGACCCAGAATCTTCAGATAACCCAGATAAGGCAGTAATATCTGTGCAGAACGACAGGCTTACTTCCTATAAAATGTACATTGCCGTTCAAAATGAATTGGTGGCAGCATACAACTTTTTAAGAGATAGGGAATCAGAAAGATTATACGGTTGGAAATTTACCGAAAAGAGTAAAGATCTTGATGAAGGAAAGATAAAAGGTGAGGCTGCCAAGGAAGCATTACAGGAAAAGTTGGAGACTGTTCAAAAATTATTCCCACTAAAACTTTCTGAAGCAGAACCAAAAAAATCTGGACAATAACACAAAGAGTATGTCAAAATTTAAAAAGAAAAAAGACGGCGGATTGCCAGCCATTTCTACAGCATCACTTCCAGATATTGTATTTATGTTACTGTTCTTCTTTATGGTTGTAACAGTGCTGCGAGATGACAATCTGCTTGTTCAGAACAAATTGCCAAAAGCAGATCAGGTTGAGAAATTGAAAAAAGACCGGTCTGTATATATTTACGCGGGAAAGCCAAGTTCCAGATATCAGGATAAGTATGGCTCTGAAGCTAAAATTCAAATTGGCGATAAATACACAGATATATCCAATATTAAGTTTGCGTTAACCGAAGCTCGCCAAAAATTGCTTCCTGAACTTCAGGATAAAGTAATGGTAGCTCTTAAGGTAGATGAAAAAACAAATACTGGAATGGTAACTGACATTAAACAGGAATTACGTGATTTAAATATGCTTAAGATTATTTACATTACTACCCCTGGAAATGAAATAAATCCATAATAATATTCGACTTATTTTAAAAACGCCTTGTGCCGAATAATTTGGTCCGAGGCGTTTTTTTATTCTCCATATTTTGAAAATACAATTATCTTTGGTAAGTATGCAAAGAGCATTAAAAATTTTTTTTACTCTTTTCTTAACGCTAGTTTCCCTTGAAACTATAGCGCAGGATACCATTTCATCCCCCGTAGTTGATTCTTTATATAGAGAAGATCAATTTTATATTGGGGTTACCTATAATCTTCCCCTTAATCTTCCCTCTGGCGGAAATATCCGTGGACTCTCGGGAGGAATACAATTTGGCTTTTTAAGGGATATGCCCATTAATAAGCAGCGAAACCTTGCAATAGCTATTGGTGCAGGGCTTGCAATTGATCAATTGGGGCAAAACCTTTTTATAGGTGAAACTTCCAATGACGAAACCATCTTTAGAGTTCTCGATGATAATGTAGATTATACCCGAAACCGCTTTAATATGGCTATTATAGAGGCGCCTGTAGAATTCAGGTGGCGCACGTCAACACCATCAAGTTATAAGTTCTGGAGGGTTTATACAGGTTTTAGAGTAGGCTATGCATATTGGTACAAAGCAACCTTTAAGCAAACAAATAACAATGTAAATCAAACCAAAATCCCAGAATTTGATCCTCTAAGGCTCTCAGCTACAATTAGCTTTGGGTATAATTCCTTTAATTTCTTTGCTTCCTATAGTATAAATCCCTTTTTCAAGGATGCCGTTACCGTTGATGGTGAAAGTGTTGATTTTAGAGCATTAAAGGTGGGGTTGCTTTTTTATATTCTATAACCAAAGGTTGAAAAGTATCAACTGTGGTATAGCGCCCAGCAATAGACCAATACCCAGTTCAGAATAGGTGTGGGAATCACTATTTAGTCGTGATGAAGCTACCCAGCCATTTACAAATAAAAAGAAGCTTATGGTTATCAAGAGGTTTATTTTAAAGTGAGCACTCAATCCCACAAGAAAAACCAAAATTCCAGCTACACCCATTTGATGTAAACTCACCTTTAATCTAAATAACACCATTACAAGTGCACTAAATGCTGAAAAAAGTACTCCAACAAAAAAATAATACAGCTCTGGATCTTCGTAAGGATCAAATATCATTTTTATGATGAGCAGCAAAAGAATGCACTGGATCATTAAAGGGAATTTGCGCTCCCTTACGTCTTTAAGATAAATAGTTTCTACTACTCTTAAATTTTTCAAAAGAAAGAAAACAACCAAGGGTATAAAAATGGTTATTATGGCAATTGCGAACAAATTGGCGCGCATCAACTCTGGTTCAAGATATCGCGGAGTAACATTAAAATATATCATAGTGCCCAAAAGAGGCATCAACAGCGGATGAAATATATAAGATGCAGCTTTTAGGAAAAATCTCATTAAATTTCTTTTCGTAGGCGTGCAACTGGTAAATCCAGTTGTTCTCGGTATTTGGCAATCGTACGGCGTGCTATGGGATATCCTTTCTCCAATAATATCTTTGCCAATTTATCATCGGTAAGGGGTTTTCTCTTGTTTTCTTCGGAAATGGTTATCTCAAGAATTTTCTTTATTTCTCTTGTAGAAACATCTTCCCCTTGATCGTTTTTCATTGATTCGCTGAAAAATTCCTTTATCAACTTTGTGCCATAGGGTGTATCAACATATTTACTGTTCGCCACACGCGAAACTGTTGAAACGTCCATACTGATTTTATCAGCAATATCTTTCAAAATCATCGGTTTCAGCTTGCGCTCGTCTCCAGTCAAAAAATATTCCTCTTGATGGTGCATGATGGCATTCATAGTTACAAAAAGTGTTTGCTGACGTTGTTTTATGGCATCAATAAACCATTTGGCTGCATCCAGCTTCTGTTTAATAAACATAACAGCGTCTTTCTGCGCCTTTGACTTTTCTTTGGACTCTTTATACCCCTTCAACATATTTGTGTAGTCATGGCTCACATGAAGTTCTGGAGCGTTTCTTCCGTTTAACGTTAAATCAAGCTCTCCATCAACAATCTTTATTGCAAAATCAGGTACCACGTGCTCCACAATTCTATTGTTCCCAGAATAGGTTCCGCCTGGTTTGGGATTTAAAGTTTCAATTTCGTGAATTGCATCCCGAAGTTGATCTTCGGTAATATCAAACTTCTGAATAAGTTTTTTATAATGCTTTTTACTGAAATGATCGAAAGAATCATCTAAAATATCAATGGCCAATGCTACCGAAGGCGTCTGTTCTTTTCGTTCCAACTGAATCAATAAACATTCCTGAAGATCGCGTGCCGCAACCCCAGCTGGGTCTAGCTCTTGTACAACTTTTAAAACTTTTTCAACCTTATCTTCCGTAGTATAAACATTTTGTGTAAAAGCCAAATCATCTACAATATCTTGAATTTCTCTGCGGATGTAACCACTTTCGTCCACACTGCCCACCAAAAACTGCGCGATTTCCTTTTCTTCTTCGTCGAGCCTATATGTATTTAATTGCTGCATTAAATATTGCGTAAACGATGTTCCTGCAGCATAGGGCATCTGCCGTTCCTCATCGTCAGCGCTGTAATTGTTTGCGGAAAGTTTATAACTAGGCACTTCATCGTCACTTAAGTAATCATCAACGTTTATATCGGTTTCAATTACTTCGTTGCCCTCGTCATAGTTATCGTCAAATTCATCATTGCTAAATTCATCATCAAAGTTTTCAATTTCCTCTTTTCCGCCTTCCAAAGCAGGATTTTCTTCAAGCTCCTGAGCAATACGTTGCTCAAAAGCTTGCGTGGGCAGTTGGATCATCTTCATCAACTGTATCTGTTGAGGCGATAATTTTTGGGAAAGTTTAAAATTTAATTGCTGCTTTAACATACGTCTATTTACTACTTCATAAAGTTAAAAAAAACCAGCTACTAAAATAATTAAGTAGCCAGTTTTAATACAATCTTATGCTTTTATTGCTTAGAACTCTGCGTTGCCCGGAGTACGTGGATAAGGAATTACATCGCGAATGTTACCCATTCCTGTTGTAAACTGTACCAAACGCTCAAAGCCAAGCCCAAAACCGCTGTGTACAGCAGTTCCAAACTTGCGCAAATCGAGATACCAATACAGCTCTTCTGTACTAATGTCCATCGCTTCCATTTTTTCTTTTAGAACATCGTAACGCTCCTCACGTTGCGATCCGCCTACAATTTCTCCAATGCCGGGGAAAAGTACATCCATAGCACGCACGGTTTTGCCATCATCGTTCAAGCGCATATAGAAAGCCTTTATTTTGGCAGGATAATCAAAAAGTATTACAGGGCTTTTAAAATGTTTTTCAACCAAAAAGCGCTCGTGCTCGCTTTGCAGATCGGCACCCCATTCCTCAATTATATATTTGAATTTTTTCTTCTGGTTGGGTTTGGAACGTTTTAGAATATCTATCGCTTCTGTATAGCTTACTCTTTTGAAATTATTATCCAATATAAAACGAAGCTTCTCACGAAGTTTCATTTCACTGCGCTCGTCCTGTGGTTTGTTCTTTTCTTCCTCCAGCAGACGATTTTCAAGAAACTCAAGATCATCGGCACAGTTTTCCAAAGCATAATTTATTACATACTTTATAAAATCTTCTGCCAAATCCATATTAGCGTCAAGGTCATTAAAGGCTACCTCTGGCTCAATCATCCAAAACTCAGCCAAGTGGCGACTGGTGTTTGAGTTTTCAGCTCTAAAGGTGGGGCCGAAAGTATATACTTTTCCGAGCGCCATTGCGTAGGTTTCAGCTTCCAACTGTCCACTTACAGTAAGATTTGATTCTTTTTCAAAGAAATCTTCCTTAAAGTTCACATTACCGTTTTCATCAAGCGGCGGATTTTTGGCATCCAGAGTAGAAACCCGAAACATTTCACCCGCACCCTCGGCATCGCTTCCGGTAATTACCGGAGAATGCATATAATAAAAACCATTTTTCTGAAAATATTCGTGCACAGCAAATGCAAGTTTGGAGCGCATACGCATCACTGCGCCAAAAGTGTTGGTTCTAATCCGCAAATGTGCCTGCTCGCGCAAGGTTTCTAGGGAATGTCTTTTTGGTGAAATGATGGTTAACTTTACATCCTCTGGATTCGCTTCTCCAAGCACAGTCAATTTTGAAACTTGAATTTCTACCGTTTGGCCTTGGCCTTGGCTTTCCACGAGCATGCCCTTTACTTCTATAGCGGCGCCCACGGTTACTTTTTTGAGAAGCTCTTCATCAAAATTTTCAAAATCCACCACACATTGCAGTGTTTTTATAGTAGAACCATCGTTTAGTGCGATGAACCGGTTACTTCGGAAAGAGCGCACCCATCCGCGCACCATTACTTCGTGGTGGGTCGGGTCGCTGTTCAATAACTCAACTATTGTTTTGTATTGCATAGTCTTATTTTAAGAGGAGCAAATATACTTCAAAAAAAACGCAAATAAGAAAATACCAAATTCCAAAATGTAGCTTTTTAGATAGCTTAGGTACTCTTTGCTATTTAAAATAGGTTATTCTTCTTCGTCTGTTAAAATCTCGATGGCTGGTTTTTTCATCGTTTCCTTGTTCGCAATACTTCTTTCCAAAGAAAGTAAGAGCGTGGGCAATAGCAACAAATTAGAAAGCATGGCAAAAAGCAAGGTAATGGAAACCAGTGCGCCCAAGGCTACGGTACCCCCAAAACTTGAAATGGTAAACACCGAAAACCCAAAGAAAAGCACGATGGAAGTATAAAACATGCTTACCGCTGTTTCGCGCAAGGCCGCAAACACAGATTTTTTTATTTTCCAATTATTAGCAATAAGCTCCTGCCTGTATTTTGCTAGGAAGTGAATGGTATCGTCCACCGATATTCCAAACGCAATGCTGAACACCAAAATAGTGGAGGGTTTAATGGGCACGCCTACAAAGCCCATAACCCCTGCGGTAATTATTAATGGCAGCAAGTTTGGTATCAACGAGATTAAAATCATTTTAAAGCTGCGAAACATCCAGGCCATGAAAATCGCAATCAGCAAAATTGCCAAGGAAAGTGAAAGAATCAAATTGTTAACCAAATAGCGTGTTCCTTTTTGGAATACCAACGCTTTTCCGGTAACCGAAACATTATAACGTTCAGATGGAAATACCTTGTCTATTTCTTTATGTAGGTCTTCCTCTATACGCCCAAACCTATCTGGCTCGGTATCTTTCATAAATGTGGTAATACGGGCAAATTGGCCTGTGCTATCCACGTAGCTGTTCAGCAAATTGGTATCTGTATTGCTACTTTTGGCATAGCTGAGTATAAAAGTCTTCTCTTGGCTGTTGGGCAATTGGTAGTATTCAGGATTGCCATTGTAATAGGCTTGTTTGGAGTATTTTACCAATTCAACTACCGAAAGCGGTTTCGCAAACTCAGGAATCTCCTTAATATGCTCCTGTAGCTCGTCAATTCGCTTTAAGGTAGAAAGACTCATAACGCCTTTTTTCTTCTTTGTATCCACCATTATTTCCAAAGGCATGATACCTTCGTATTCTTTTTCAAAAAAGCGGATGTCATCAAAAAAGCCCGTATTTTTAGGCATATCCTCAATAAGGCTACCCGAAATTTTAATATTGTAAATTCCAATGATACTTCCGCAGAGTAACAATACCGCCAATATATAAATAGTGATTCGGCGTTCCTTCACCATTCGCTCAATCCAGTTCACAAAACCATTTATCCACGTTTTGTTCAAGTGTTTCAAGTGCTTGTCTTTTGGCACAGACATATAGCTGTAGATAATGGGTATAATTAGCAGGCTCAGTAAAAAGATGGCCACAATATTGATGGAGGCCACAATACCAAACTCACTCAACAATTCGCTCTTCACTAATATAAAAGTAGCAAATCCCGAAGCCGTTGTAAGGTTGGTCATGAGGGTTGCGTTCCCCACTTTTGCAATTACCCGTTGTAATGATTTTGCTTGGTTTCCATGTAATTTTATCTCCTGCTGGTATTTGTTTATAAGAAAAATACAGTTCGGTATCCCAATTACAATAATCAAAGGAGGTATAAGTGCCGTAAGTACTGTAATTTCATAATGCATCAGCCCTAAGAAGCCAAAAGCCCACATCACCCCAATAATTACCGTACACATAGATATAAACGTAGCACGCCAAGAACGGAAAAAGAAGAAAAAGATAAGCGAAGTAACAAAAAGCGCTGCGCCAATAAACAGCCCAATCTCGTCAATAATACTTTGTGAGTTCAGCGTGCGTATATAGGGCATCCCCGAAGTATAAACGGTTACCCCAGTTTCCTTTTCAAACTTTTTAATGAGCGGTATTAAATCATTAATCACAAAATCCTTCCGCGCAGGCGTATTTACAATGTCTTTCTTCATGTAAATAGCAGAACGGATGCTTTGTTTGTCGGGGCTATAAATTAGGCCGTCGTAAAATGGAAGTTTATTAAACAGTTCATCTTTATATTCCGCAAGATTTTCATCGGTAAATATCGAATCCTTTATAAACGGAACCAATTCAAAGCCCGTGGTGTCGGTTTTCTTTTCAAGTTTTTGAAGATTGCCTATAGATAGGGTAAGCTCCACCTCATTATACTTGCCAATATCCTTTGAAAGTTGGTTCCATGCCTTAAACTTTTTAGGCGTAAAGATGGTAGAATCCTTCACACCCATAACAATCAAGTTGCCTTCCTCGCCAAAATGCGAAAGAAACTGATCGTATTCAAGGTTAATGGGGTGGTCATCCGGAAGTAAATTTGCCTCCGTATAGGTAAAGCGCATGTTTTTCCACTGTAGTGCCAGTAGCACCGTAATTCCTGCAATAACAATTAATATCCCGGTACGGTTTCTTAAAATAAAGCGGGCCACCCAGCTCCAAAAACCAATGCTAAAAAGTTTGTTCAAAGCAATTTTTTATAGACTTGGCAAAGGTACGTATTTGCAATAAGTAAGAAATTTATTTTCAGGGTATTTTAGGAAGATGAGGGAGTTCCATTTTTTTACTAACTTCTACCACAAATGAAAACAACCTTCACCGAAACCCAGAAATTTACCCAGTGGTGGCTATGGCTTTTGCTATTTGGCGTTGCCGCTATACCCGTATATACACTGTACACGCAAATCTATCTAGGCATACCTGTGGGCAATCCGCCCATTTCAGATGCTGGGGTGGTGGCCATTGCGGTTTCCATTCTTGCCGTCGTGGCGCTGTTTTTGGTAATTACGCTCCGCACCCGCATAGATGCTTCGGGAGTGCGCATGCAGTTTTTTCCCTTCCTTACAAAAAACGTTTCATGGGCTCACATAAAGCATGCCGAAGTTATAAACTATGGCTTTGTAGGCGGCTGGGGCATTCGCCTGTGGACCTCCTACGGCACGGTGTACAACATAAAGGGAAACAAGGGCCTCGCCATTCAGCTTTTGGATGGAAAGAAATTTCTCATAGGCACCCAAAAACCCAAAGAACTTATAGAGGTGCTTCAGAATATTAAAAAATAAAATATAGATTGTATGACATTTACCTATTCCATCTGCCACCCTCAAAGGGAAGAATTAGAATATAAAAACGAACCCTTAACCAGACATCAAGTTCTTGACATAGCCAAAAACTATCCATGGCAATCACAAATGAAAATCGCAGAAGCTTTGCCACCGGAAAAACTTTGCTATAATCCCTCTTTAGATTTTACCTGTACTGATAATAAAAAGAGTTTCTGTCTTACGGCCAATTATGATAAGGATAAAAATATAGAGTTCTCACTATGGTACAATAGACCTAAGAAAGTCAAAATCCTTTTTGGTTTATTGGGAGAAAAGGAAAAAATGAGAGTGGATGATGTTTGGTCTGTTAGTTTTAATAAATCAATGGAATATTTGGAACATTTTGTAAATGGAAATTATAAGCTGATTGAGTCTTTATACACAAAGTAAGTTTGCCATTCATTATTATTGTATGTGACAGGGAAAGATTCTCAATCTTTTTTCGTTGCCATACCCTAACCATTTCCCATTCCCCTTGCAATAGCTTGTTTTTCTTATGATGCTCCTGTCGTATCGGATAGAACTTGCGTCGTATCGTATAGAACTGCCGTCGTATCTGTTAAAACTGCCATCGTATA
>TARA_R110002012_G_scaffold321642_2_pt1 | contig 43309 bp, 41 predicted proteins | sample TARA_R110002012 | Tara Oceans TARA_R110002012 (sample SAMEA4396515) | marine metagenome | biome: Westerlies Biome; feature: [DCM] deep chlorophyll maximum layer (ENVO:01000326); material: water (ENVO:00002006), including particulate matter (ENVO:01000060) such as... | depth 40 m
CCAAGCCAAAAGAGTGGCCCCAGAAATCAAGCTTGGCGTTAACCGATCAGAAATTCAAATGCGACGGCGACGACTTTATTAACAGTTACGCGCCGATCCCATCATGGTCTGTCAGGCATTCCGAATGGTCGCGCAGAACCTCAAGTACCTTGCATTCAGCGACGCTATCCCCTTCGCACTCTGCAACCATCCGCTTGAGTTCCTTTTTGAGCGCTTGAAGCCGCTTCAGCCGCTGTTCGACTTGACGCAGCTGACGGCGGGCAATTGAATCCGCCTCGGCGCAAGACCGCGACGGGTTGTCAGACAGTTCCAAAAGCTCTCGGATCGAGTCGAGAGAAAAGCCAAGTTGGCGAGAATGTCTGATGAAGGCCAGCCGATCAAGATCTTTTTCAAAATATCTGCGTTGACCGCCTGCGGTCCTTCCTGCCTCATTCATTAATCCGATTTGTTCGTAGTAACGGATAGTCTGCACCTTTGTTCCTGTTTTACGAGAAAGTGTGCCTATTGTCAGCATGGGTGCCCCCTCATGTATACAAAGCCTAAACTCTACCAAGACTGTAGCTTATCTATCGCCTAACGCGTATAATATGAAAAGGTTTCGCACAATATCAGGTTCACATCACAAGGAATAATTTCTTGCCTGAACCTCTATTCGCTTTAGCTTATACTCCATGATCACGTCGTCAAAAATAACGGATAGATACAGGCAGTGAACAAGCTACAAACAAATCTTGGGCCAGTCGCGAAAAGTGACTCCGCCCAAACGGCTTCGAACCGCGCCATTCCTATGAAAGCGCGTTAAGATGGATCAGGTCGCCACCCTATCACCTGTTGCACTTGGCTTGTTGGGAAGCCTTGCAGCCGGGCTGATGACCGCGCTCGGGGCGGCACCGGTGCTATTGGGCCGTACACCTTCGCGCAAGTGGCGTGATACTTCGCTGGGCTTTGCCGCCGGCGTGATGCTTGCTGCGTCCTTTTTCTCGCTTATCATTCCAGCTCTCGCTGCCGCCGAAGCGCGTTATGGCGATGGGGCGATACCTGCTTTGATTGTCTGCGTGGCGATCCTTTTAGGTATGGGTACGGTCGCGGTGGTAAATGAATTGATACCGCATGAACATTTCAGCAGTGGTCGCGAAGGCCCCGAAGCGGTCTCATTAAGACGCGTTTGGCTATTTATCATTGCTATTACCATACACAATGCGCCCGAAGGCCTGGCGGTCGGTGTTGCGTTCGGCGCAGACGGGTTCACCGGCGGGTTTCCGGTCGCTTTGGGGATTGGGTTGCAGAACGCCCCCGAAGGTCTGGCCGTGGCGGTCGCCTTGTTGGGCGAACGGTATTCGGCGGGTCGTGCCTTTGGTATTGCCGCGTTGACAGGGCTGGTTGAACCGGTCACCGGATTTCTCGGGGCGGCGCTGATCGTCGTGGCTCAGCCCCTTTTGCCTTGGGGGTTGGCCTTTGCAGCGGGGGCCATGCTGTATGTTATCAGCCACGAGATCATTCCTGAAACCCACCGCAGCGGCCATCAAAAACAAGCAACAACCGGATTAGCAATCGGCCTTGTGGTAATGTTGTTTTTGGATGTTTGGTTGGGATGATCGGCGGGGCCTATATGGCGTATTCAACGGCGATATGTCAGCCTGACACACCGCCGCCGATAAATCTGTTGCCCCGCAGTCTGGGGCTTCGTCCGCCTAGACCTGTTTGACCGGGGCGGACGTCACATCATGTTCATGCGTTGCTTCGACCAGCGAATGATGGCCGCCGGGTTTGGGAGCAAACCAACGGTGCAAAGCAGGCATCACCAGTAGGGTAAGCACGGTGGATGACACTAATCCCCCTGTCACCACGGTCGCTAGCGGCCGCTGCACCTCGGCACCGACCCCTGAGGCAAACAGCAATGGTGCCAACCCCAAGGCGGTTGTCATTGCGGTCATCAAAACTGGACGTGCCCGCAGGCCAGCAGCATCAATGGCCAAGCTATCCAAATTGTGACCCGCCCGTGCGAAATCATCCATGAAGCTGACCAATACCATACCGTTCCCCAAGGCGATGCCGAACAAAGCAATGAAGCCAACGGTGGCTGGAACTGACACCGGCAAGCCAGTCAACCACAAGGCCAAGGCCCCGCCCGTTAAGGCCAACGGAATGTTAAGCAAGATCAACACCGCCGATTTAAGCCGACCGAAGGTAATCAGAAGGATCAGCAGCACAATGCCCAAAGTGATCGGGATAACCACAGCAAAACGGGCATTCGCCTGCTGCTGCAATTCAAACTGGCCTCCCCACACCAGACGATAACCCGGAGGCAGCTTCAGTTTCTCGTCGGTTAGCTTTTGCGCCTCGACGACAAATGACCCGATATCACGCCCCCGAACATTGGACTGAACCGTGATAAACCGTTCGCCATCTTCTCGGGTGATCTGCCGAGGACCAATAACAGTGTCGATATTCGCCACCGTATCCAACGGCACCTGCGCTCCTGCTGGTGATTCAAGCACAATGCGACGGATCGCTTCTGGCGTGTCTCGGCTATCCTTGTCGAAACGGACGACGATCGGGAATTGGCGTACTCCTTCAAATAACGATCCAGCCTCGGCACCTCCCACGGCAGCGCGCAATCCGTCCAGCGCGTCTTCGACATTGAGCCCGTAACGCCCCAAAGCTGACCTATCCATGGTCACCACAAGTTGCGGTGCTCCCGTGATCTGATCCGCCTGCACCTCGGCAGAACCTTCTACCTGTTGCAGCAGGGATTGCAGCACTTGGGACTTCTCCAGCAGGACTTCCGAATCCGGGCCAAAGATCTTGACTGCAAGTTCCGCGCGCGTACCGGTCAATAGTTCATCCACCGACATAGCAATCGGCTGGCCGATGTTGACCACGATACCGGGGTAAGTTTCCAGATTCTCGGAAATTGCAGTGCGAAGGTCTTCTGCGGACATTCCATCGCGCCACTGGTCTGCCGGATTCAATTCGATAAAGGCTTCGGCACTGTTTGTAGGATCGGCATGTGCGCCGACTTCCCCCCGTCCAACTCGTGTCACGATGGATTTTATCTCGGGAAAGTTTTCCAGCAGCCGCTTTTCAACCCGGGTTGTCGTTTGGGCCGCCTCGGTCAACGATATAGACGGGGCCATCGTCAAGCGCATCAAGATATCACCTTCCTCGAGTGAGGGCGTGAATTCTGATCCAAGACGCGACCCTGCAAAACCACCCGCAGCTAACAGCACACCACATAGAACGATCGCCAAGAAACGGTTCCGCACGAAAAAACTGGCGGCATAACTGACCATTGCAGCAATGCGCCCTGGTTTATCCGGTTGATCCGAGCCTTTCTTGGTTGATTTGCGCATCAGGGAAAACGCCATCGAAGGCGCGATCAACGCCGCATAGAAAAGCGAACCAGTCATGGCAAGCGCCGCAGCCGCTGCCAACGGTCGAAACGTCTTGCCCTCTACGCCTTGCAACGAAAACAGGGGCAGAAACACGACGATGACAACCGCAACCGCCGCGACCAAAGGAGCTATCACCTCGGCAGTAGATCGGGCGACCAGAGTCCGAGGATCATCGGGTTCAAGTTGTTCCTTAAAGCCTCGATCGACGTTTTCCGCGATAACAATTGCGCCATCGACCATCATGCCGATGGCGATTGCTACGCCCCCCAGCGACATCAAGTTGGCACTAATGCCCAGTATATGCATCGAAATAAAAGCAAACCCGACGGAAAATGGGATCGACAAAACCACCACCAGGCTGGGACGCCAGCCGCCAAGAAAGACAAACACTACCATCGCGACAAGCAACGCCCCCTGCCACAATGCGGTCGTGACAGTTGCCGACGCCTTGTTTACCAGCGTACCTTGATCATAATAAGGCACTGCTTGTACGCCTTCTGGCAAACCCGAGTTGATTTGTTCAAAACGTTCCTGAACCCGCGCGATGACGTCCGACGTGTTCGTTCCATAGAGCTTGAGTACCAGCCCCGCCACGACTTCTCCGTTACCGTTTGCGGTTGCAAGACCCTGTCGGACGCCCCCCCCGACGGAGATAACGCCCAGATCCCGCACCCGTACGGTACGACCATCTTCGACGCTTACCACTATCTCTGAAAGATCCGGGATCGACTTGGCCAGCCCGACGCCGCGAACGGTGTATTGTTCAGAGCCGATTTCGAGAAACTGCGCCCCTTCGGTTTTGTTGCCACGTTTCAACGCGGCGATCACATCGGCAATCTGGATATCATACGAAAGCAACGCATCGGGATTAAGCGTGACCTGATACTGTTTCTCATATCCCCCCAAAGACAGGACTTCGGTAACGCCGGGTACCGTCTGCAATTGATATTTGATGATCCAGTCCTGTATTTCGCGCAATTCAACCAGGTCGCGCGAACCGGTTTTATCTTCCAAGCGGAAATAAAGGATGATCCCCAGTCCGGTCGATATTGGTCCCATTTGTGGATCGCCAAACCCATCGGGAATATTTCCGCGAGCTTCAGCCAGCCTTTCGCCCACGACCTGACGGGCAAAGTAGACATCTGTACCGTCTTCAAAATAGATGTTCACCACCGATAGTCCGAAGTTCGAAACTGACCGCATGTTCTTGAGCTTTGGCAACCCTGACATCGCGGTTTCAATCGGATAGGTCACATATCGTTCGACTTCTTCAGGAGCGAGCCCCTCAGTTTCGGTAAAGACCTGTACCAACGATGGCGTCACGTCGGGAAACGCATCAACGGGCAGGGCGCGGAAGGCGAAAAGCCCGCCGATTGTCATGGCAAATGCCGCGATGGCGGCTAACAGCCAGCCACCGGCGATACGGTGCATAAAATCAGTCATAATCAGATATCCTAGTGTCCGTGGCCATCGCCAAAAGCGTCTTTTTCAAGCTGTGCTTTCAAAGTGAATGCCCCATCCGAGACAAACAGATCACCTTCTTCAAGCCCGGCCTTGATTTCCACATAGCCCCCTGCGGTTGTACCCACCATGACAGGGCGCGGTGCGAACCCGCCATCGACAGGGACAAAAACTGCTGGGTTGTTTTCAACCAACTGAACCGCAGACTGCGGGACACGTAGCACTTCCGTTGAAGTACCAACACTGAGGTCAGCAATCACGAACTGACCCGGAGTCAAGGTGCCTTCGGAATTGTCTACGATGACCCTTGCCGTGGCGGTGCGTGACACTTCGTCAATCACGGGCAGAACAAATGCCACTTTCGATTGGGCTATTATTTCCCCGGTATCCGATTTGAGAGCAACATGAGCACCGACCCGCACGCGACTGATATCCTGCTTATAGACGATGATATCAGCCCAAACGATGCCGTCATCCACGATGGAAAACAAGATTTTAGCATTGGCGTCACCTGCCGTTACGGTTTCGCCCAATGTCACCGCGCGCCGTACAACCGTCCCTGCAAGCGGTGCCCTTAGAAAGGCGTCGGCGTTATTCCCGTCTTCAGCTTTGTTTATCTCGGCAAGCGTCGAATGATCTATGCCCACTGCATGCAGCTCGGTCTCTGCGGCATCGCTTTCGGCCTTGGCTGTTTCGAATTCTGCGCGCGCCGTTTGAACGTTTGCTTCCGACGCAATCTTTTGCGACCACAAGCTTTCGGCGCGGGTCAATGCCTGTTGCGCCAGTGACTTCCTAGCCTCTGCCGTCAGCCAGCGGGCTTTTAACGACGCCAGTTCGCGACTGGTGATCAGAGCAAGCGTATCTCCGTATGCCACAGTGTCGCCTTCGGCAACAAAGAGCCTGTCGACGATACCACTTACACGTGGTGACACGTTGGCCACACGGCTTGTATCGAAACGAATTTCAGCAGGCAGGCTCAAGGATTCACCTAAGGTTGCGACCTTTGCTTGTTCTACCACGATGCCGGACTCGGCCACTATTTCAGGTGTTAATCTGACCAGGTCGCCACCACTTTCTTCCCCAGCGTGAGCATCAAGAGCGTCATTGGCATGAGCATCGGGAGCTTCATCAGTATGGGTGTCAGATGCGTCTTCAGCATGAGCACCGGGCGTTTCGTTTGCATGGCTGCCGCCATCTTCAGCGGGGGCTTTCGAGGCGTCGGTTTCGCGCTCTTCGAGGCCTTCATGATCATGGCCATCCGTTTCGGGTAGGTTGGACGCATCTTTGCCAACCGCGGCCACAACAGTTGTTTCTAGTTTTTTAGGTGGCTCTGCTGTTGCGGCGATCGTGTGGGTTGCCGTGAAAAAAAGTGCGCTCGTCACCAGTGCGGCACTGGGTGTGATTTTTTTATACATTTTCGGTCTTTGCTCCAAGACGGATAGAAGGCGCAGCATTCGGGCTGGCGCTGAAAGGTCTCTGGTTTTGGGGAAACGATAGGTCACAGCCATTGAGCCACCGAGACAGCGCTATTATCTGAAATATCGCATGTCTTCAGCCACTGATCCGCCCTGAGCGAAAGTCAGCACCGTGATCGTTTCGGGGGGAGCCTAGCTTCTTGGAGGCCGGTAAAGCCCTTGTAGCAAGGAGAGCCTCATCTGGTCGTCCGATTGAGACCAAGTATGCACCTTGGGCGATGCATCGCCGTCCATCTTGATTTTCTTAGCGGCGATGAAATGAACATGGCAGTCACCGAAATGGTGCGCCGAACCTTCAACTCCGTCTTGTTGGTGATCAGCTTGATTGGGCTTGGCTAGATCGGCAGCAGAAGTAATTTTCCCAAAGGCGGATTCACCGACGATGCCGGTGTGGATGTCAGCTTTGGCAAGGCTAATATTCAGAACCAGCGCAAGAAGCGCGGCCAACCCGATTTTAGCAAAGTGAATGGCTGAAAATTGCTTCATGCTGACCGCTTACACCACATTTCAATCATAGCCCATAGGTTTGATCTGAGTATATTTCAATTTATGTTGACCGTGCATGAAACCACACGAAAACCCGCAACGATGCGGTGCCTGCACCATGACCGGGTGGACCTAATGACCATGGGCCAAGGCCACTTCTGCCTTAGATGCAGTAATTTTTTCACCCCCGCTCAGATCTAGATGATCATTGCGTGCACGCAGCAACCTTAGAGCGTTGGCGACAACCAGCAGTGACACACCTACATCGGCGGCGATAGCACCCCACATTGTCGCCAAGCCAAAGGCAGTCAGGCCGACGAACACCGCTTTTGTCGCCAACGCAAACGCGATATTCTGACGTATGATGTTCATGGTACGCCGAGAATGGTCGATCAACCACGGGACCTTGCCGATATCATCAGTCATCAAAGCAATATCCGCAGTTTCAATAGCGGCGTCCGACCCCATTGCTCCCATAGCGATGGCAAAATGTGCCCTTGCCATTGCTGGGGCATCATTCACCCCGTCGCCTATCATTGCAACGACATCGTATTGCGCGACCAGTTCTTCGATTGCGGTCACTTTGTCTTCGGGAAGCAACTCAGCGCGCACTTCATCTATCCCGACCTCTGCTGCAACGGCGCGGGCCGTATGTGCGTTGTCGCCCGTCAGCATGATAATCTTCTGCACCCCTTGAGCATGCAGGCGCGCAACCACGTCTCTTGCATCGGCGCGGATCCGATCACGCAATTCGATCAGACCCAACAGACGGTCACCGGACCCAACCACTACCAGCGTACTGCCAGCCATTTCGATCTGTACCAGCAGGTCACGGGGTATGGCATCGCCGAACCCCTTTTCCGTCGCGAACCGATCAGACCCAAGCCAAACAGGTTTATCTTGCATCCAACCTTCGACGCCTCGGCCTGGAACGGTACGCGTATCGCTAGCCGCAATCTGTTTGACGCCGTCCCGTTCACCGCGCGCCAGGATTGCGCGTGCCAAGGGGTGCGATGATCGTGCTTCAAGGGCAACGGCAGCGCTCAACAGCTCTCGCTCGGCAATGCCGTTCATAGGGTGCAGGGCAGCGACTTCGGGTTCGCCCATGGTAATGGTACCGGTTTTGTCCATTGCTAAGGCTGTCATGCGCGAGGGTGCTTCGACATACGCCCCCCCTTTGATCAGCACGCCGCTGCGTGCCGATGATGCCAACGACGCGACAATGGAGACTGGCGTAGAGATAACCAGCGCACAAGGACAGGCGATCACCAGCAGCACCAGCGCATTATAAAACCAATAGCCCCATGCGCCGGTGAACAACAGTGGCGGAACGACGGCTATCAAAAGCGCAAGCACCATCACGATCGGGGTATAGACGCGGGCAAATTTGGTAACCCATTGTTCAACCTCAGTGCGTTGTGAATGTGCATCACCCACCATTCGGATGATCTTTGAAAGCACTGTGTCGCTTGCTGGCTTGGTCGCCCTGATGGTCAGCGTACCGACCCCGTTGATCGTACCCGCATAAACATCGTCACCCGTTTCCTTTGCGACCAGTGCGCTTTCGCCGGTGATCGGGGCCTGATCGACGTCGCTATGCCCATCGACCACTTCGCCATCAAGCGGGATACGGTCACCGCCGCGCACCACAAACCGATCCCCGACCGCAACCTCTGCCGCAGGGATATCCGTTTCGACCCCGTCAGACCGGATAACCCGTGCTGACGAAGGGGCCAGATCAAGCAAAGCCGACACCGCGTTGCGCGCGCGCCCCACGCTCCAGGATTCGAGGGCAAGTGACAGTGCAAAGAAGAACGCGACTGTCGCCGCCTCGAAGAGTTCGCCCAAAATGATCGCCCCGGCAACGGCCACGATCATCAAAAGGTTCATATCTGGCGACACCCTGCGGGCTGCCGACCAAGCTTTGGGTGCGACGAGCCATGCGCCGAACACCACCGCGAGCATGAAAAGCCCCATTTCGACTAGTGGCATAGACGTTTCGCCGTGTCCCGAGAACAACCGCAAAGCACCCGCGGCTCCGGTTTCAACAATATGATAGAGAAAGCCCATCGCCCAAAACCCGCCGCTGAGCGCGGTATAGAGCCGCTGTTGCGCAAAATGCGCCGCCTGATCGGCCTGTGCGTTTTCCGCATCCCACACTTTGGCGCTCATACCCGTAGAGCTGACGATCTTGATAATCTGATCATCGCTAAAGGGTTCAGCGCCTTCCAGAATCGTCATCCGGCCGTTCAATACATCAAAGGCTAGGGATTCTGCGCCACCAACTTTTGGCCCGACGACCTTGTTCAAGGTCGCCACCTCTTCAGCGCAATCAAGTCCGTTAACCCGAAAACTGCGCCCAGCAGACGGTGGCGGTGCCGCCGCGTTTAGCGTGCATCGTGTCGCCTGGCCACAACAGGCGCTGGCCGTCAGTTCAACCGCGGGATGGGCATGGTTATGCGGGTGCAGGCTATCGTTGGGCATCAAAAAAAACCTCGGTTATGGAATGTCCCAACGAAGATAGGATCTTCAGTAACTAGAGGTTCAAGTGTTTTTTGCAGAAATTTTAATCGGAAGGGCAGGCATCTGATTTTGCCCACAAGCAGACAAGAACTTATGTCCTTAACCCTGATTAAGGCTGTCGAAGAAGATTCAGGTTATGCTTACACCGTGGGAATCAGAAAGTCTGGATATTATGGAATCTTTAATAAATGCCTATCTCTCCCACATAGGCTTTGGATTAAAGCCGGTTGATTTAGACAACACGCAATGTCGTGATCAAAATCGGGGGAAACCATGTCAAGAAAGCTGTCAGCGGCCATGATGGGGAAACATTCAAAATTGGAAAGCCTTGTGGGCCGAACGTCGCAATCAGCTTTTGTAGGCAGGGTTTTGGTAGGTATCACTGACCGGCGCGATTGTTTTCACTCTCACGCTCACCAAGGCGCAGCCACCGGCCCGGGTGGCTTCCGCGCCCCCGTTCAGGTTCAAGGTAAAAGGGTGCGACGTACAGGCATTGTCATGGTGGGTGACGTGTGTTTCGTCCGCTACACATAAGTCTACGGGGCCTGTGTCTACCAAGTGCCACCCTAGTGAAGGCAACAAACCCGGAACGTAACATCAGCGCCGAGCTGGTCTCGCTTTGCCCCTTGGCTTGTATAAGCAAGGGTGTGGCACGGTCGGTCGTTACTAAGCGGCAGAAGATACCGCCTCACCTTCAGAAATTCCCACGCCGGTACGCAAAAAAACGCTCATCTATGGTGGTACTTGATGGGATGGGTAAGGGCTTTAAACCGCTTTAATGAAACGATCGGGAAAACCGCCAAAGTTAGTTATGACCAAAAGAAACACTGTGTTTCCAATGGAGAAAAAACAATGGAGGAATACCGAGATGGCCAATCAAAATTATCAACGCGAACGTTCCTACAGTGACGACCGTGGACAAGGAAGAAACGCTGGCAACGATGGATCGCGCCGTAGTGATTCCGATTGGGGAGAGGATCGTTCAGAGGGGCGACGGCAAGGATATCATGATCGCAGGGAAAGACAGCAAATCGGCGGGCAAGATTTGCAAAACAACCGCTCTGGACGTGGTCAAAATCAGCAATATCAAGATAACTATATGGGCGATTCCTATGACAGCGACCACCGTGGTGGAATGAGCAGGAGCGCTGACCAATACCGGCAACACGGCCATTTCCAAAGCGGTTATGGTCAGGACGCATATGGATCAGGTCAGGACCAAAACAGTTATCAGCGTGGCGGTTCGCAAGATAGTGGATATCAAAGCGGTGGCTACCAAGGTGGTGGCAACCAGCAACGCGGATATCAAGGCAGCATAGATCAAGGCCGCAGCCAGTACGGTTCTCACTGGGGTGATGGCGGTGAATATGAAGGGGCACGTGTCGGTTCGACAGAAGGCAGGTCTGCGTGGCTGCGCGGCAATTCCGGCACGGGAGAAGGGCGCGGCGATGATCGTCAGCAATCTGGACAATCGCATGCCGGACGCGGCCCTAAAAATTATCAACGCTCTGACGAACGCATCAGCGAAGATGTGTGTGACCGCATGTCTGATGATCACCAACTTGACGCATCTGACATCGATGTATCGGTATCAGGTCGCGAGGTCACGTTATCTGGTGAGGTAGATTCAAAACAGGCTAAGCGTCGCGCTGAAGACTGCTGCGATTCCGTTTCTGGGGTCGAACATGTTCAGAATAACTTGCGAGTGAGAAAGTCGGGCGGTGAAAACAATAGCCAAGAAGCGGCGAAATCCAAGAACAAATCATAAAGTCTAGCCTTGCGAGTACCGGCAAATTCTATTTTTGCCGGTACTCTGCCAGATAAGGAAATGCCGCCACGTGACAGGGCGGGCATTTTATCCGTCCCCACCTTTGAGCTGGTCCATACGATCTTGAGCTACGCGCGCCGAAATAGCCGGTATATTTATGCGACGGGACCGAAGGCGGTCGACAGCATTATGCGTCCTGCGAGCGTTATGAGTAAGGATATCCGCCGAAAAGCGTAATGGCTCATATCCGATCATTCTTTGCATTTCCAAGCGCCTGCGCAACACAATCCGGTTACCCTTACGTTCAATAAATCCGTCGGTGGAAAGCTGGCTAAGGATTTTGCTGATCGACACATTGGTCAGGCCAATCAAATCGCCAAGTTCGGACTGGGTAAGTGGAATATGGACTTCGTCTTTCTCGGTCGTGCTTCCGAACCGGTCGTTCAACATCAACAAAAGACATATCACGCGTTCCCGGGCCGCCATTCGACCCATTGCCACGATTGACCTGATCAAAACTGATTGCATTTCAGCGGCTTTGTGCAGGAAAAATGTCGCGATCGCAGGCGTCAGAAATGATGGGGATAAGAATGCGCTTATTGGGATTGGTTGAAGTACACATTCGCTGAGGCTGCGCAGAGAACCCATGGACCTCGCGCTGCCCAAATCTGTAAAGCCCACCATGTCACCTTCCTTATATAGGAAAATAATCTGGCGTTGACCGTCCGGCAGAACACCATAGGAGTACAGAAAGCCGGACTTAACGAGATACAAAAAGTCCGCGCGGTCCCCCTCGTGCTGAATATCGACACCGCGGTCAAAGGTGACAGGGGGCAGGCTGTACCTAAGCAAAGTGGACTGAACCGCAGCCGCGACGGATAATGGGGTGTCGTTGTTGTTTCCTGCGGGAAGAGAAGACATATTCACCTACCAATTTTACTATGCGTTTATTAATTAACGGCTTCGTTACTTGATAGGTTCCTTCGGCGAACAGCCTTTCAGTATGGCATTCCCAATGTGCTTAACCGATGGGGCACCCGGTGTTTTCCGCCGGAAAATCACCTCAAATTAAAGCACTTTAATGCGACAAACCCGGTTGGTGAGAAAGATTGTCAAGGGAGGACAATCGTCCCCTGCGTTAGCAATCACATGTCAGTTGCGTGGGCATCTGATGAGAAGAGAAAGGAATAACGTGCTGAAAGCAAAAATATTTATGGCTTCCGGTTCTAGCCTATTAATAGCATCCACTGCCTTTGGGCAAACCATATCTAATCTCGAATCAATGGGCCCCTCAAAGACGGCTGAGACGCTCACCTGCGCGGATATTATCACACTGGATACAGAGGTCTTACCGGGAGTGCTGTACTATGTTGCCGGGTATCAACAGGGCAACAAATCGAACAATGACAGCAGCACGGTTGGGGCTACGCAGCCCTTGGTTGGTACTGGGACTGCCAGCACCGGGGCGTCTGACAGTACAACATCAAGCACAGCCGCTAACTCATCTAAGACCACCGAGGCGGGTGGCAGTTCATCTACTGCCAAGTTCTCCGACGGAGCGGCCGAGCAAACCTCGACCGCGACGGAACCAGTCACGCATAAAGAACCCGGGGTGACTGCCGAAGGTATAATCAAGAAAAACACCGGCAAGACGATGAACGAGGCTGATTCCGACGACCGAGTGCAGATCGCAAACGTAGCCGGGCTGTATAACGTTCCGGTCGAAAAGATCCTGGCGGCTTGCAGGGAAGAACCGCAAGATAAAATCAGCGACGTGATAAAGCAGAACACAAAGGGTACGTCGTCTACTTCGAACTAAGCCTATGCAGCCACCATGGGCGGGACGCAGCAAAGTTGCTTTCAACACACCGTCCGGGGCGGGCGGATCGGCGTACCTCGCCCTGGTATATGACGATTTTTTATTTTTCTTTCGATAACGTCCTAACCTTTAAAGCATTTTAAGGCAGGGCCTGCGGTTCATGGCTCATCCTAAAAGCCTCGCAGTCAGATTAATAATGAGGAAAGGAATCGCAAATGAACCGCCCACCTTCGCGCTACCGTGACCCAGAACAGCAATTTGAAAATCGTTCGCACAACAGCAATCCTACATCTGCATCCCGAGGAGGTGTTTCCAACGATCCCACGTTGAATGATTCATGGCATGCGCCTTCTTTTAACAGATATGGCCCTGACTATTATGGACCCAATCAGGGCTACGGCGAAAATTTCGGGGCCCGGCGAAGCAATGAACGAGGTTTCTTCGATAAAGCTGCGGATGAAGTGCAATCGTGGTTCGGGGACGAGGACGCAGAGCGGCGGCGCGAGCAAGATCACCGGGGCAAGGGCCCACGCAACTACAAAAAGTCAGACGAGCGAATGACCGAAGACGTTAACCAACGGCTGTCAGATGATCGGCACGTGGATGCTTCGGATATCGAGGTCACTGTAGCGGATGGCGAAGTTACCCTGAACGGGAACGTCGATTCACGCGAGGCGAAACGACATGCCGAAGACTGCTGCGACGCAGTGTCTGGGGTAAGCCATGTTCAGAATAACCTAAGAGTGCGTAAGTCTACGGAACCTTCTCAATCTCCACTCGTTTGAATTCGCTACATCAAAGCTCGTCCAGCCGTTGGCTGGACGGGCGTTGACCCCCCTTATTCTCAAAGACCCATAGACGCTCGAATTTGCCGGGTACGTGATGCGTACTTTATTCGGTGACGCTCGCGATCTGTGAATCGGGATCGTCCGCAAGGTAAAAACAAATCCCTCAGGGTTGGGGGTGTCTTCGACAATCGGCCTTTGCCACAACGCTTAAGTTAGCTGTGCTCAACCTTCAGGGTTGGTTCCAAGAATTTTTTTGAAAATGCGAATGGCGTGTCTGATGATCCTGAACGATCATTGGCATAGGGCCTGCGAGAGGAGGCGCTGCAATGGCAAAATCCTCGTTAATGTTCTGGACCATCTTTGTGGTAGCCATCGTCCTGCCTGCCGTGGTTTTGGTTATGACGCTTGCAGTACTGACTATGCAGGTCTTGCTAATCCTTGTCAGACTGGGTGCCAAAGTCTCAGCTCGGTCCAACCTCGAAACCCATGGGAAAGATATCAGCCCCATATTTTCAGTCCGTGTGGCCATCCATAACGAACCGCCTTCGTTGGTGAACGCGACGTTGTACGCACTGTCTAAGCAAGAATTCCCCGACGACAGGGTCGAAATCATTGTCATAGACAATAACACTACCAACCCTGCGCTCTGGTTTCCGATAGAGCGCGAATGCTGCCGCCTTGGTGCGCAGTTCCGCTTTCTTCGTCGCGAGGGTGTTATCGGGGCGAAAGCCGGGGCACTTAACACAGCGCTTGATAATACAAGGTCCGATGCGACGCAGATTGTCCCTATTGATGCAGATTACGTCGTACAGCCCAATTTTCTTGCCGATGCCGCGTGCGGACTGGGGCGGATTTTGTCCAATTTCCCCAAGCGTATCGCCGCACGGGCAATATCGCCCAAGGGGTGGATATCGAACTTGAAGAATACCTCCGCTCTGAAGCTCGGATGGCGAGACGGTGCCGAAGCAGTTTTGCTGACCGGCACGCTTTGCGTCATTTCGAGATCGGCGTTGCTGGCGGTGGGTGGTCGGGGCGCACCACTACCGAAGATGCGGAACTGAGCGTCGCCTGTGCAAAGGGGGGTTCACCGGGCGAAATATACCCAAGGTCGTGGTAATGGCCTATTGCCTCTGACGCTAACTGATTTGCTTAAAAAGCGCTATCGTTGGACCAGTGGCAATCTACGCACGCTGGTTCTGTATATGCCAAACCTACTTTGGCATAGCGGCGCATTGCGGAGCCGACAAGTCGTTGCAATCATCGCGCAACTTGGCGCATGGCTTAACTTTGGTCTTATCCCCGCCGCCGCGCTGTTGGCAACGGCGCTGTTCAATCCGGCCCCCAAGGGGCTGATGACTGTCGCGGCTCTTTTTATACAGCTTGGCTTAGGAGATATCATAAGCCGCCTAATGGCCCGCAGCATCAAAGAGTCTGAAAACTTTGCGTTGGGTGTGTCATCCATCACCAGCCGTGTTGCCCTTGCACCGGCGGCGGCACGCGCCACGGTCGATGCGTGTTTTCCCGGCAAGCAGAAATTTATAGTAACGCGCAAATCTGCGTTGTTGCACAACTGTCAATCTAATGTGTCACTTGCTCACAGGTTTTTGTTTGCCCTCGCCGTTGGGGCGTACGTGATTCGTCGCTCATTGTTCAATTGGGTGTTGGCGCACTTGCATTACCGCTTCCGTCCGCGTGGTGGGTGACAGGGCAGCTCACGCGCTACCGCATCCTTACTCTTCATGCCACAGACGCAAAGGAGATCGGCGCATGAGCAGCGAAAAGGGCCGGCGTGTCGACATCATTATCCACACATACAACCGTGCCCATCTTATTGAACGGGCGGTGCATGCGGCGCTGAACCAATCGTGTTGGAACCGCTTGATAACAGTGGGTGACGACGGATCAAGCGATGCCGCGAAATAAGTGATGCAGCCATATTTTTCCAGACCTGATTTCAGCTATATTCAGCTAAAGAAAAACCTTGGCACTGCTGGGGCCAATAATGCAGCCTTGCTGCTGACTGGTGGTTCGGCCGTCACCTTTCACGACCCGGACGATATTGTGCATCGCGACAAGGTCTTGCGTCAGTTACGGGTGCTGACACGCCAAGACGTCATGGCCAACTAATGTCTTAGCTGGGAACCACGCGCCAAGCAGTGCGGCACATGTATTGATGTCGATGTGGTGCTAACACATCACGCACTTATGCTGCCCGACGGGCGGCAGGTGGAAATCCGGCGGAATCTGTCGCTCGTTGATGACATCTTTCCCAACCTTCAAATGGGTGCGGATATACCGGGCGACTGGACCCATGTAAATTCTGGCCTGTTTCGTCAAGACGTTTTTGCGCGCTTTGGCGGGTTTGAAAATTGTATTGAAGAAGACAGGGAATTTCGCAATCGCATTATCTTGAACGGGGCAATTGTCTGGGTGATCCCTGACCTGTTGCTGACAAAGATCGAGACCTCGGACAGCCTAACCCAGTCGGCAGCATCCGATTGCGATAGTGCGCGGGACCCTGCGGACCGTGATATGATTTTGGGCCAAAGTTGCTGAATGGCGTAGCACAGGCAAGATCGCCCCCGTACCCATCGACCTACCGGATCTTGCGGTCAGATTTACAAACAATCCAGCTGCATTAGTAGCCAGGGACATCCCTATGTCAAAACGAATCGCACAAACGGTCTCGCACATCATTGCGACTTGCAGGAAGCAACCGATGGTTAGCTCGAAGGAAACGGCAGAATGAGCGTACATGCCCCAAGGATAGGCATCGTCGATGCCTGTTGTCCTGCACCCTATGGCTTGGGCTTACCCGCAACGCGGCCTTTAGGCGGGACAGAGACAACAGTTCTAAAAATCGTTCGCGCGCTGCAGGGCAAATTTCGCTTCAGCCTCTTCCATCGCAACGCACCTGCAAGCGACGGGTCCGGAGGGTGTGCGATGCAACCGCTAGATAAGGCCTTTCAGGATCAATCCTGTCAGGCATTTCTAGCAATAAATTCCTGAAAGGTCGCATGCCGCTTAAGGGGGTTCCATCCTCATGTCCTGATTGCGGTATGGCTTCATGTATATCCGGGCCGTCATAACCGACAGATCGGGGCAGCTCTAGCCAAAGCCAATATCGAGGTGATCTGCGTATCCGATAGCCAAGCTCGGCAGCTTTCCCTGTTTTTCGGCCTAGGGCCACACCCCAAAATCTCATAAATCTATAACCCTATCGCAGATGATCTTGTCCCAGACGATACCCCGCGTAACCCCGACCGGTTGTTCTTTTGCAGTTCACCACACAAAGGGCTGAATCAGGTGTTTAGGCAGTTCGCCGCTCTGCGCGAGCGTTTCCCCAAACTCACGCATGAGGTAGCGGACCCCGGCTATCTGGCATGGGACACTGGCAAAATCACGGATGGGGTCTGGCTTAAAGGATCGCTTTCGCATGACTGCTTGATTGGCAGAATGCATAGAGCGCTTTGTCTATTTTACCCACCAGACAGTTTTGCCGAAACCTTTGGGTTGGTAATTGCGGAAGCAAATGCTGTGGGAACGCCGGTTCTAGTGCAGCGCGGTTTGGGTGCCAACGACGAAGTAGTATGTGGACAGGACCAGCTCATCGTATCCACTGACCTAGACCAACTTGCACAGCGTATCCGCCAGTGGCAAACCACATTCCCAAGCGTTCATTGCCAGCCGTGTTTCCGGCTTAACCATGTGTCTGCTCTTTTGCAGCAAAGACTGGAAAGCATGCTATGCTGAGAGGCATCGCGTGACCCGACACATCAGAATACGACATCATTCCTTGAATTTCGTGGACCTCAGGCCGCTGAAACCTATGTGAAAACAATTATGCCCCAATACGACGTGGATGGCAGACACCGCTTAAAGGAGGTCCAATGCAAGTAAGACTACCAGAGCTCGAGCGCAAATATTGGAAATGTACCGATCCGTGGTTATTGCAAAGCGATCCGATGGGGCAAGAGATATGCGACGCCATTCACGCCGCGTTGTCCAAAGAAAAGTACCTTTCAGCAGTTGAGCTGGGATGCGGAAACGGTGCGCTAGCGGGACGTCTTCGCCAGCGGTGCAATAGTTATGTTGATGTAAATGGTGCCGAAAGCGCACTGTTGGCCGCGAGGCAGTCGGTATCGAATAGCGGGACAATGCTGCGCGACTTTCCCTGCCCTCTGCCTGACGGAAATCATGATTTGATCATACTGTCAGATATCCTTTATTTTCTTAATGCTGACGAAATTTGCGAGCTGGCCAAACAAATCTCGCAATTCTGGTCAGACGCTGAGATCGTCTGTGTAACCTGTCTTGCCGAAGAACCGCATGCCTTGAACGGCGAAGACGCGTTTGCAGTTTTCGTGAAGGCTCTGGAGACAGACTTTAACTTCAAGACCAAGAAACAAGCCTCGAGTTATCGGATTGATAATCACGTCCAACCCGATCAAAGCCTTTATAATTGAACTGTATTTGCAAGCTGGGGCCGATAGGTTAGCGCCGTCTAGTTGACGGCTGAGCCATAGCATAATTTACAAATAATTACAAAAAAGCGCAAATATTGACATTGGTACTTGCTTTACTCAACGTAACATTAAAAGCTGGTATTTGAACGCGGGAGTCTTGTTGTCAAATCCGCGTCACCCAGGGAGGAACGTTATGAAATTCAACAATACAACTGCGTTAGCTGTTTCGACATTTGCGGTACTTGGCCTTTTGCCTGCCATGGCCGCCGCCGAAACCAAGCTGAAATGGGCGCATGTCTATGAGACAAGCGAGCCTTATCATACCTGTGCCGTAGCGGCAAATGACCTGCTGATGGACGCCACCGATGGCCGGTATGGCATCGAAGTATTCCCCGCATCTTCATTGGGCAAAGAGGTGGACATCAACGAAGGTCTCGGCTTTGGAACGGTCGATATCATCTATACCGGACAATTATTCGCAGGCCGGTCTTATGGACCAATCGCCATTGGCGGGGCACCGTTCATGTTCCGCGACTATGACCATTGGAACAAATACCGCAACTCCGATCTCTTTAATGAATTGTCGCAAGGCTACACCGATGCCACCGCCAACCACATTACGGCGATGACCTATTACGGAGCGCGGCATGTAACGTCGAACAAGCCGGTTCTCAAACCCGATGACATGAAGGGTATGAAAATCAGGGTACCAAACGCACCTCTCTACATGATGTTCCCGCAGGCTGTGGGTGCGAACCCCGCACCCATTGCTTTCGCCGAAGTCTATCTGGCATTGCAGCAGGGCACGGTGGATGCTCAAGAGAATCCGCTTCCTACGATCAAGGCCAAAAAGTTTTATGAGGTCCAGACCAACATCAATCTTACCGGTCACATTACCGATGCACTGCTGACGATCGTCGGTGGCCCGGCTTGGGATGCAATGGATGACGCCGACCGTACCGCACTGACCGACGTGACCAAGCAAACTTCTGTCTGTGCTACCGACGCTATTATCAAGGCGGAAAACGAGCTGGCCGATTGGTTCCGAGGTCAAGGTGTGCAGGTCAACGAAGTCGATCGTGCGCCGTTTATCGAGGCGGTGAAAAAGCTTCATAACGGCGAAGCGGCGACCTGGGATCAGGCTACCTATGACCGTTTGCAAGCGATCGAATAAGCTTCGGTTTCCTAGCACATAGTTCGGGGCGCGGTTCGCGCCCTGACCACCTGTCCAAGGATCTCCGATGAAAATACCCGCAGAAGATACACAAGTGACAGCTCCGCTCGAGCTTGAGGACGACGAAATCGACCTGTCCGATCAACAATGGGATGATAGCATCGTGCTGATCCTATTCTGGGTGCTGGCAGGGATCGTATTCTTACAGTTTTTCACACGATATATTCTGAACGATTCAGTGGCCTGGACCGAAGAAATAGCGCGGTTCCTATTGATCGGAGTTACATTTATCGGGTCAGTCATGGCGACGCGAAAGCAAAGCCATATAGCGGTTGAGTTCGTCTACCGCTGGGTACCGCGGACCGGTCGAAGAATTGCTCAATTCGTCATAGATACGATTACCACAGCATTTTTCATTGTCCTTGCCATCCTTGGGGCACAAATCGCCGGTCGCACCCGACAGTTGATGGTCTCGATAGAACTGCCGAAATCGTCAATTTACTGGGTCGTAGTCGCGGCATTCGTTTGCATGGCACTTTATTCCGCATGGAACACCTGGGTGCACCTGCGCGACGGCACCTCAAAGCTGATCGACCCCGAAAAACATGCGGACGACATCCGCGCAATGGATTAGGAGCACCCACTTGGACATCATCTGGCTTTTCGTAATGCTCTTTGGGCTCCTGGTCTTCGGAGTCCCGGTTGCGGTGTCTCTTGCCGGTGCTTCGGCGGTCTTCATATTTGCCAACGGGTCGCCCCCGACCATGGTTGTCGCGCACCGTATGATCAATGGGGTCGACAGCTTTCCCTTGCTGGCGGTGCCATTTTTCATTTTAGCCGGCAACCTGATGAACACGGCCGGAATAACAGAGCGTATATTCAACTTTGCTTTGGCAATGGTCGGTTGGATGCGCGGGGGGCTTGGCCATGTCAACGTCGGGGCCAGTGTAATCTTTGCAGGCATGTCGGGTGCCGCTGTGGCTGATGCGGGCGGTCTTGGTGCGATAGAAATCAAAGCAATGCGCGATGCTGGATATGACGCGAAATTCGCTGTTGGCATTACGGCTGCATCATCGACCATCGGGCCGATCATTCCACCCTCTTTGCCGATGGTAATCTATGGGGTCGTGGCAGGCACCAGTATCGGGCAATTGTTCGTCGCAGGGTTCATACCAGGGTTGCTAATGGCCGTGGCTCTGATGGTCATGATTGCGATCATGGCGCGCACCCGCGGTTTCGGACGCGATCAGGCCTTTTATTGGCCTGTCTTGTTTTCTACATTCAGACGGGCGTTCCTGTCACTGCTCACCCCGGTCATTATCGTCGGAGGCATTCTATCTGGGGCTTTTACCCCGACCGAGGCAGCGGTAGCCGCCTGTGCGTGGGCGCTGTTTCTGGGGGTGGTGGTGTACCGTACTCTCACCATTCGGCGGTTCTTACGTGTGAGCTTTGATACCATCGAAACCACAGCCGTTGTGCTGTTGGTGGTGGGGGCGGCGGCGATCTTTGCCTGGATATTAACCAGCAACCGCGTGCCCGAACAATTCGCCGCCGGTCTTTTGGCCGTATCAGACAAGCCTTGGGTGATCTTGATCGTGATGAACCTTATCCTGCTGGCGGTCGGCTGCTTTATGGAGACAGTAGCCGCCATCACCATATTGGTGCCAGTCATGCTACCGATCGCCGTGACCTTGGGCATTGATCCGGTGCACTTTGGCGTCATCATGGTGTTAAACCTAATGCTAGGGCTTTTGACACCGCCGGTAGGGATGGTGCTTTATGTGTTGGCACGTGTTGCGAAGATCCCGTTCGAACAATGCGTGGTCGGGACGGCACCGTTTCTGATACCGCTGGTGATCGTATTGCTGCTGGTCACCTTTATTCCCGGTATAACGATGTGGTTGCCAACAATGATCTACCGATAAAATGGCAGCCCCGGTGCGCGGTATCAGGTTAAGCGGGTCGGGTGTCGCGTCAGCAGTTATTCCACTGACGCGAGCTGATCTTGACTAGGAAAACAGTGTTCCGCCGTTGATATCGACATTAGTGCCGGTGATGAACGCTGCTTCATCAGACGCGAGGAAAACTGCCAGATTGGCCACATCCTGCGACGTCCCTTCGCGTTTAAGAGGTGTGACATTCGCAACATGCGCCCGCACCTCGGGTTTCGTAAATAAATTGTGGAAATCGGTGTCGATCATGCCCGGGCAGATGGAATTAACCCTGACTTTCGGGCCCAGCTCTTTTGCAAGGCCACGTGTCAGCGTCATTAGCGCCCCTTTTGAAGCTCCGTAAGCAGAAGCGCCTGGCCCGCCGCCGTCACGACCAGCCTGCGAAGCCAATCCTACGATAGACGACCCTTGGGGCATATGGGGCAGGCACGCGCGCACCATCAGAACGAAGGATGTCAAATTGACGTCCATCACTGCCTGCCAATGATCCAACGTCATCTCGGCGAGCGGCACGCGCTTGAGAATACCGCCCGTGACGTGGATCAAGCTATCAACCTGACCGAACGTGTTGACAGCCTTGCTGACCAAGGCGGTTACGTCTGCTTCTTTTGTCATGTCGCCCTGCTGAGCAAACGCCTTGCCACCAGCTGTTTTGATTTCATCAACGGCGCTATCTGCCCCTTGTGAACTGGCAAAATAGTTGATCGCCACATTGGCGCCACGCGCTGCCAGTTCCATAACGCAAGCCCGACCGATATCTCTGCCGCCTCCTGTTACGATTACCGTTTTACCTGCTAAATTCATTTGGTCTCTCCTGCAATTACCTGACACAGGGCGGGGCCCGGTTACCGGTACCGTAGCAAACACCGGTCATCATTGGTGATCTACTAGGTCTCCCGGTGACCCATCACATTTGTGCCATCACTTCACATTTCTTAAGCGAAATCCCCTTGGGTAACAATACAAATTATTACAAATAACCTTACCGCGTCGCTTCTCTGCTGCCACGCATAAGGTTTGCAATGTGATCTTAGTGATACTTACCAGAGATCTTTACGCAGATATCAGATAGCAACTACAGGGTCTGATTCTACTCATATGGCCATATTATTCTAGCACTTAAGCTTTGATCGGCCCCGAAGTCGTTGCATCCAATGAGAAAATACCCACCTCAAAAATTACTTGTTAAAATTTGTAATGCATGCGTAATGTTTGCAAGAATTTGTCCTGAGGAGGAGGCTTCCATGAAATTCACTACTCATATCAATCGCACGGCATTTGCCATCGCTGCAGGGCTGACATTGGCCTTAGCGCCATTATCGGCTCACGCCAAGGATTGGCGCGGCTGGAATATTCACGTCGTGGATTATCCAGTATCGCATGGCATGGAGGCGTTCATGGCAGAGGTCGATGAAAAGACCGAGGGCGCGATTAAAGGAAAAGTGTTCCATGCCGGGGTACTGGGGTCGCAACCCGATGCGATCGAACAGCTTCGCCTAGGCGTACTCGATTTTGGCGTCTTCAGCCTAGGACCGATGGGTCAGGTGGTTCCCGCAACCAACGTCGTGTCGCTTCCGTTTGTGTTCAAAAGCGCACCTCAAATGTACAAGCTAATGGATGGCGTACCCGGCGCAGAACTTGGCAAGGCATTGGAAGAAAAGGGTATTGTAGCTTTGGGGTATTATGATGCCGGAGCCCGTTCATTTTATAACTCGATTAAACCAATCAACACCCCGGCCGATGTTGCGGGCATGAAAGTGCGGGTCATGAACAACGACCTGTTTGTGGGGATGATCGAATCCATGGGAGGCAACGCGACACCCATGGCATTCGCCGAAGTCTATCAGTCAATCAAAACCGGGGTAGTCGACGGTGCTGAAAATAATCCACCATCCTATGAATCGACAAGCCACTACGAAGTCGCAAAATACTATTCCCTGACCCAGCATTTGATCATTCCTGAATGCCTATGCATGAGCAAAAAGACCTTTGACGCGCTGAGCCCCGAACAACAAAAGATCGTCAAGACCGCAGGCAAGAATTCAACCGACTTGCAACGCAAGCTCTGGCAGGAGCGTGAAGCCGCCTCAATGAAAATCATTAAGGACGGTGGCGTTGAAGTAAACGAGGTCGCTGACAAGACCGCTTTCCAGGCCGCGATGGCCCCTGTCTATGAAAAGTATCTAGCTGCGAACCCGCAAATGGCTGATCTGGTTGATCTTTTCCGCACTGCGGATTGACCCGCCCCATTGAAACAAATTGCGTCCTGTCTCTGACCGGACGCACGCAATTCAAATTCAAGGGAATTGATTGGTGGAACAGGTATCCCCCCGCTGGATGCACCGAACTGAACGCGCGCTCGACGGACTGAGCTTTGCTTGCATGCTGGCAGCCTCGCTCGCGCTGATCGTTCTGGTTGCGACCTTCGGCTGGCTGGTCTTTGGCCGATATGTACTGAACACAACACCCACATGGGTAGAGCAACTGGCGTTATTGCTGATCGCCTATATCACCTATCTGGGAGCGGCAGTAGGCATTCACGAAAACACGCATCTTGGCGTGACGATCTTTCGCGACATGTTTGGTTGGAAAGTCAGCATGGTCTTGCGGCTGTTCATTGATCTCGTTTTGGCCGCCTTTGGTCTGGTCATGATGATCGCCAGCATTGAACTGGTTATTTTCGGTTGGGACACGCTGCTGCCCATGCTGAACATTCCCGAAAGCTTCAGATCCCTCTCGGCGGCCTTATGCGGTGGCCTTGTGTTTGTCTTTGCCGGGCTGCGCGCGGTCTTTCGGGTCGTCTGCATGGTGCACCGCAAGCCATATAATGAAAAAGGTGTTTTTTAATCATGGGCTTGGCTATATTGTTAGGAATATTCGGTGCTGCTGTCGTGCTTGGCGTGCCAGTTGCATTTGCCATGGGTGTCGCCGCTGCTGCGACCTTCTGGTACGAAGGGTTTCCTTTGCTTATCACCTTTCAGCGGTCGGTATCCGGGATTTCTGTTTTCTCCCTGCTGGCTATCCCGTTTTTCGTCTTCGCGGGCGAACTGATGCTTCACGGCGGAATAGCGATGCGGCTGGTACGCTTCGCTTCCGCGCTGGTCGGTCACGTACGCGGAGGGCTGGCTTCTGTTAACATTTTCTCTAGCATGTTGTTTGGCGGCATCTCAGGATCGGCCGTGGCAGATATCTCGGCTTTAGGCTCGATCCTTATTCCGGTGATGAAAGAGCGGGGCTATCATCCGGACTATGCGGTTAACGTGACGGTGACGTCGTCTATTGCGGGTATCGTCATTCCTCCCAGCCATAATATGATTATCTTTGCGGTTGCGGCAGGCGGCGGCATTTCAATTTCTAAACTGTTTCTTGCAGGCGTTATTCCGGGCATTCTGATGTGTGTATGCTTGGCAGTCGCCGCGTATATCATTGCAATTAAGCGCAATTATCCGGCAGAGCCGTTTCCTGGTTGGGCTGCGGTCTGGAGCACATCGCTGCAAGCAATACCTGGTTTGATTACTGCCGTAATTATCGTCGGCGGAGTGTTGTCCGGGGTTTTCACTGTCACGGAATCCGGTGCATTCGGAGCAATTTACGCACTGTTTCTTACCTATTTTGTTTATCGCAGTCTCGATTGGGATGGATTCAAGATATCGGTCGTGTCGGCAGTGCGAACAACTGCAATGGTCATGGTACTGATCGGCTTTGCCAGCTCTTTTGCCTATCTGCTCGCTCTTTATCAGGTCCCCGACAAGCTTAGCGGGTTCATGCTGGGCGTCTCAGAAGAGAAAATCGCCGTACTGTTAATGATTAACATCATGTTGCTTGTCTTGGGTATGATCATGGACATGGCGGCGTTGATCCTCATTTGTACGCCGATTTTTCTGCCAATCGTCAAAGATCTGGGCATGGACCCAACCCAATTTGGCATCATGCTTCTCGTTAACTTGGGGCTTGGCCTCTGTACCCCTCCAGTAGGAACCTGCCTTTTCGTAGGATGTGCCGTGGGTCGAATAAAAATCGAAGAAACTCTCAGGACCATCTGGCCATTCTATTTGGCAATCTTGGCGGCGCTCGTTCTAGTCACCTATGTGCCGGCGGTCTCGCTCTGGCTCCCTTCACTGTTTGATTAGGCGGCGTGCAAATCTATCGCTCTTCCCTAAAAACTTTGCGTGGCAAACCATGCCCCAAGGCAATATCGCCGATAAATGAATACTAGAATTGAGGTTCGAAAAATGACCCACCCCACACTGGAAACTCTCGCAAAGTTGGCGCAGGTCAGCACAGCAACGCTGACAACATCCCTGTTTCGGCGTGGCTTTCGAAACGTTTTCATTCAAGGACCACAGCGCATTAATCCGGGGCGCAATATGGTGGGGCCTGCATATACGCTACGCTATATTCCTTCTCGCGAGGACCTTGACAGGTTGGATTCCTTTGCTGATCGCGACAACCCGCAGCGAAAGGGGGTAGAAGAATGCCCTCATGGGGCAGTCTTTGTGATTGATTCACGCGAGGATGCGACGGCCGCCTCGGCGGGGTGCATTCTGGCCACGCGGCTCCAACAGCGAGGCTGCAACGGAATAGTTACAGACGGCGGCTTTCGCGATACTCCCGAGATATCCGAACTAGACATGCCCGCATATCACACACGCCCCAGTGCACCTACCAATTTAACAAAGCATCACGCTGTTGCGATCAACGACCCGATTGCCTGCGGTGGAATTTCGGTGTTCCCCGGCGATATCATGGTGGGCGACAACGAAGGGGTTGTATGCATTCCGCTACATCTTGCGGAAGAGGTCGCCTATGAAACGATCGAAATGACTGTATTCGAAGATTATGTTCTGGAAATGGTTCAGCAAGGGGCCTCAATCTTTGGCCTGTACCCGCCAACTGATCCGCAGACGATGCAAAATTTTCAAGCGTGGCGCCAACTCAACAATAGATAGCGGGCGGATACAGGGCAGGGGCCAGCGCTTTGATTAGATGAATGAATTCAACCAAGCTGCACGGTAAAACAGACTGTCAGATATCTGAGTTCATATTACTGCAATGTGCCCCGGCAATATACCCTAGTGTGACGGCGGCCAACAGCCCGTTGCCGGATAAATACCCGCTGTCTCCGCTGCCCGACACGCCGCAGGCTGCACCCCCAGCGGCGTGAAGGTTTTCAAATGTGCCGCCGGTATTTCTACGAACCAGACCCGTGTTAGGGTCTATCGCCAACCCACCTTGAGTATGAAACAGCGCTCCGGTGACCTTAACCGCACAATATGGAGTGTTCAAATGTGTTGTTCCCCAAACCCGACCAAAGGTATCGCTCCCATCGGTGGGGATGTTGGCTATGGTTTGCTGCAAAACACATATCGGCAGGCCGGTTCTTTCCGCGATATCTTCTAAGCTGTCACCTAGGATGACAGCGCCTTGTTTTTCGGCGGTCTTAAAGTCTTCGAACTGGCGGGCAATGGCTGCAATTCGGCTGTCGAAAACTACCCATGCCACGCCGTCTTGTTGCGCAAGCACCGCGCGCGCCGCTTCGGAATATCCCTGCGCTTCATTCCAAAATCGATGCCCCTCACTATTTACCTGCACGCCGCCTTCGGTAATCGTTGCCCACGTGATCAAGATACCATGAGGGTGAGCAACATTGCCGTGGCCCTGATATGCCCCCAAGTGTCGGGTTTCAGCACCGAGCGCCAAGCCCCATGTGATCGCCTCGCCGCGGTTACCATCGTGACCGAACCAAACCGCTTCACCGATTTCACTCATGTATTCTGCCACCATTTCCCTGTTGCCTCCAAAACCGTTGCAAGCAAGGATTAACCGGGTACAACCAATGGTTTCGGTACTGGCATCGGGCAGGGTGACCTGAGCACCATAGATACGACTTCCATTGGTATAGAGCCGATTTGCGCGGCGCTTGCAGATCAGCGGAATTTCAAGGGCCTCTATACGCGCACGCAACGCATTGATCAGTTCTTGACCCGAACGGCCCGGCAGCCCGTGCATTCGGCGACGGCTGTGACCGGGATAGTCAAAATCAGTGACAACCGAAAACGGCAGATCGTGCTTTTGCGCAAGCCACTCCAATACGGGGGCTGCATTTTTGGCCATCGCCGAAACCAGCGTAGGATCGTTTTCACCGTGCGCCTTTGCCTGAATATCCGCTGCGAAAAGCGACGGGGTGTCATCGATCCCTGCGGCTCTTTGAAATAGGGTATCTGCGGCGGGTATGAGCCCGGCGCTAAGCGCAGTCGAGCCGGCCGGGACAGCATCTGCTTCAACCAAAATTACATCCTGACCAGCCTCGTGTGCAGCTAGGGCCGCAACCATCCCGCACGCACCTGCACCGATGATCAGCGTGTCGACATCAAGATCAAAGCCAGTGGGCGGTTCCGCGATATCAGCACTTGCCATCGAACCGCTTTCCAAGTGCAAGCATATCCGGCGTTCCAATCGCAGCATTCAAGCCGTCGAAATCATGCATCCTTTCGGAAAAAGCCTTGTTAGATCCGTTTTTCATCAGACTCGCGTAATAATCCTGCGCTGTTTTTGCCAATGCTCGCACAATACCCCCCGGAAAGATCACGATGTCAAATCCGAGGTCCTGGAGTGTATTCGCAGATGAAATCGGTGTTGCGCCACCTTCGACCATATTGGCCAGCAACGGGACACGACCCTTGAACGAATCCGCGATCCTAGACAATTCGCGGCTATCGCGAGGCGCTTCGATAAACAGCACATCCGCACCGGCTTCGATATAGCTGCCCGCGCGATCGATTGCGGCGTCGAACCCCTCAACGGCGATCGCATCCGTGCGAGCGATGATTAACGTATCATGTCGGCGCGCATCGGCCATCGCTGCGATTTTGCCTGACATTTCTTGGTTTGAGATCAAAGATTTGTCGGATAGGTGGCCACATCTTTTCGGATAGGTCTGATCTTCAACTTGAAGGGCAGAGGCCCCGGCGCGTTCATAGCTTTGCATTGTGCGACGGGCATTCAGCGCGTTACCGAAACCGGTGTCGGCGTCCATGATCACTGGCAGGTCCGTACGGTCAGCAATCAGCGCCATCGTGTCAGTCATCTCTGATGCGGTACTTAGACCGATATCGGGACGGCCAAGTCGAGTATAGGCGACAGCGGCGCCAGATAAATACAGCGCCTCGAACCCCGCGTCCGTTGCCAGCGCGGCGGTCAGGCCGTCATAGACTCCGGGGGCGATCAAGATATCGGGTGCGTTAATACGATTGCGCAGGGTCATCGGCTGTCTCCAAACTTGGTCGCGGCTTCGGCGCAAGTCATGATATCAGTCACTGATCCAAGCGATTTCAACGTTGCATTGTGAACATCATCATTGAACGCCGCGCATCCGTCGGACAGTAGGACGGTATGGATATCGCGCACGGTGCTGGCAACGCCGCCGTTGGTAACAATACCGCCAATGATCAACGTATCGATCTTCATTGCGCGCAAAATATATTCCAGGCGGGTTTGGTAAAAGGCAGAGTACGCAACTTTTTCCACAGTGAAGTCGGCCGGGGCCAACTGATCTACAAGGGAATGGCCGAAGCTGTTGGGGGCGAAATCACCTTTGGTCAGGAAAGGGCGCAGTTTCTTTAGATGTGCGGCGATCAATGGTTCACCACCGCGACCCGGCACCAGCGTGAACTGCGCCGAGATATAAGTTCCCCCGGCTTGTGTCAGTGCCTGTTTCAGAGGGGCAATTCGGTCAGGCAGGGCAAGGATGCTATCCGCCCCCGGACCGGCACGACCATAGGCACCTTCGGGGTGAAGAAAATCGTTTTGCAAATCAATGGTCAGCAAGGCGGTCGAAGTCGCGTTCATGTCAAAGCCCTTTCAATCAGGGTATTGCCGTAGGTGTCGACTTTGCCCACCAGCCCTGGTTCAATCAACACAGTTGTGTCAGGTTGTTCAAGAATGGCGGGTCCTGAAATTTCGGCACCGACTGGCAGTTCCAACCGACGGTAAAGCTTTGTCTCATGCCACGCGCCATCGAAATGGACCTGCCTTGTGCCCTTAAAAGCAGCATCAATACTGCCAGCTTGAGGTGCAAGGGTTGCAAGATCAAAACGAGGGCGGCGCCCCGTTATCGCCGATCGCAGGTTAATCACCCGGCGTGCCCCCTTGTCTAACAACCGGCCATAGGTCGCGCGATACGCCGCGTCAAACGCAGTGGCGATCTCGGTTTCGGTAGGTGCCGTGACAAGCCCGTTTGTCACTGTGACCGACAGAGGCACGGACACCGTATGGGTCTGCCCTAAGTAGGCCATATCAAGAGTGAATTCTGTATCACGCCTGTCAAAATGGGTGCGCGCTGCATCAAGAGTTGCAAGGCCTTTATCCACATGGCCCTGCATGAAGCGTGTCAGGCTCTGAAGGTCTATTTCTGCCAACGCTGTGTTAATGGTTTGAACGAAATCCTGCCGCATGTCGGCAATCACACATCCCATGGCCGAAGTGACGCCAGGATAGCGCGGCACGATGGCACGGGCGAGCCCGACTTCGGCCATCATCGCCCCGGCGTGCAGCGCCCCTCCGCCACCGAATGGCATGAAGGCAAAACGCTTGGGGTCGAAACCGCGCTCAATAGACACAAGTCTGAGCGCCCCGGCCATGCGGCTGTTTGCGACCCGTAAAATTGCTTCGGCAGCTTGCAAAGCATCAAGACCCAGTGGGGTACCAACGTGATGTAGAATGGCAGAGCTGGCAGCTTCGACATCAAGCCGGGTCAGTTTGCCTCCGATCGGATTGTCAGGGTCGATGCGGCCCAGAACCACGTTTGCATCTGTGACCGTCGGGCGTGAATTGCCTTGCCCGTAAGCCACAGGTCCCGGAGTAGACCCTGCGCTTTCCGGCCCGATATTGAGCAGCCCGCCTTTGTCGACCCAAGCAATGGACCCGCCCCCTGCACCGATCGTAGTAATTTCAATCATCGGAGACCGGACTACCATGCCAAAATCAATCGACGTCTGCTGCGATAGCATGGACTGGCCTTTTGCAATCAAGCTTACATCAAACGAGGTGCCGCCCATATCGCCGGTGATAACATCCGGGAAACCTGCCGCTTGGGCAATGTACCCTGCCGCGATGACCCCGGCGGCAGGACCTGACAGCGCCGTCCGAACAGGCAATCGCGCGGCGGTATCGGCGTCCATAACCCCACCGTTAGATTGAACAATCATAAATTCGCCGTCAAACCCGCCTTCTTGCAAGGCAGACTCCAATCGGGCTAGATACCCGGAAACTTCGGGTTGGAGATACGCATTGAGAGCGGTCGTGGAAAACCGTTCGAACTCGCGGATTTCCGGGAGAATTTCAGACGAGGCAGAAACGTGAGAATTGGGCCAGATATCCCGCACAGCCTCGACCGCTTTGCGTTCATTGTCGGCGTTGGCATAGCTGTTGGCAAAAAGGATAGCGCAGGCAAGACAGCCCTCATCTATCAGGCTCCGCGCTGCCACCCGCACCGCCTCAAGGTCCACCGGGACCCGGATAGTGCCATCAGCGAGCGTGCGCTCGGGGACTTCAAGACGCAAGGCTCGGTCTACGACAGGGGTGAAGTTTCCGCGTAGACCCCATGTTTGCGGGCGGTCGCGGCGGCGCATTTCAAGCACATCCCGCAGACCCTGCGTGGTGATGACACCAATCTTTGCCCCCTTGCGTTCAAGCAATGCATTCGTACCCGCAGTGGTGCCATGCACGACCACAGAAACAGTTGACAGATCATCGACGCGGGCATTGATGCCTGCCAAAAATCCACCCGACTGGTCAGGGCGCGTGGTAGGGACCTTGGCGACCTGTGCCGTGCCTGTGGCTTCGTCCAGAACAAAGATATCGGTGAATGTGCCGCCGACATCGACGCCGATCATACGATTTGTGCTTTTCATTGTTGGGCCTCCGTCCATGCAGAGCCATAGGTTTTGGTGGCATGGTCCGGCGTCAACAGCCCGCCGGCGACATCGCGGGCCACCTCTGTAGGCGTGCGTTCAGTCGCTGGGCCATATCCGCCGCCGCCCGGAGTATCGAGCCGAACTGACTGGCCGCGCTTCAATTTAATCCCGACCATTTTCGATGCCATCGGCGGGGTATGCCAACCATCGTCTTGTTCATAGGAAAACAAGTTCATTGCAGCTTCCGCACCACCAGCGACTCCCTTAGGGGCAAAGCGGCCACGTTCTCCGAAAAGGAATGCCGTCGCAGATTCCTCCAGCACTTCGATCTCGTAGATCGCGCCCATACCACCGCGGTGCAAACCAGCCCCCGCGCTGTCAGGACGTAATGCCCATTGCTTGAACATGACAGGATAGGCGGCCTCGAGTATCTCCAACGGGGGGATAGTGGCAGTAGAGATCGGAGCGTTCCCATGATTCAAGCCGTCACTTTCCGGTGACCCGCCATGGCCACCGCCGTAAAAGCTGAACATCACCCAAGGCTGACCATTGGCACGTTTTCCGGAAATGGACAGCGCATTGATCGTACCATACGCATTGGCCACCACCCGGTCCGGTGCCGCCTGTGATGCCGCTGCAAAGATCACATCCACCATGCGCAAGATTGTCTCGGTATAACCTCCTACAGGGGCGGGAAACGGGGCAGATAACAAGGACCCATCGGGAATTTTAACGTTTATAGGACGCATCACACCCGCATTTGCCGGCAACCCAGGAAAAATATGCTTGATTGCGACATAGGCGGTGGCAACGGCAGTGGGCAGTGCGATATTCACCGGTCCTGCGCAGCGATCCGCTGTGCCTGTAAAATCCAGGGTCATCTGATCACCTTGGATTTCCAACGCGACCTTGATCCGAAGAGGAACATCGGTGATGCCGTCATTGTCCAAAAAGTCTTCTGCCTCCCATCGGCCATCTGGCAAATCCGTCAATTCGCCGCGCATCAGCAGTTCAGCTCGATCTTGCAGAGCATCAAGGGCATTGCGCACTGTGTCAGCGCCATATTCGCCAAGCAGCTCGTCCAACCGCCTGACCCCCAGATCTAACGCGCTTAATTGCCCGTTCAGATCACCCTGAGCTGATTGCGGAAGGCGCGTATTGCGCATCAAAATGTCAATGATATCGGTTTGGACAACGCCAGCCTTAGCAAGCCGTACCGGCGGCAAAACGAATGCCTCTTGGAACGCATCCGTAGCGGCAGGATTGTAGTTGCCAGGAACCGCCCCGCCAACATCATGCCAGTGCCCGACCGACGCGAGGTAGCAAAACAGCTTACCGTCATGAAAATAGGGTCGTACCAGCCGCATATCGCTAAGATGGGTGCCGCCCAGATGGGCATCATTAAAGATATAAATGTCCCCATCCGTCAAATCGCCATTCTCGGCAGCCTTGTCGATCACCGCCTTAACCGCAAAGGACATGACGCCGACGAAAATTGGCAGCCCCGATTTCCCTTGCACCAACGTATCGCCGGACACGGCATGATACAGCCCGTGCGAGGCGTCATGCGCTTCGGCGATAATCGGGTTGAACGCTGCGCGGAATAGGGTTGCGTCCATTTCGTCTGCGATCTGTTCCATGCGGCCCGCCAAAACGGCTAGGGTAATAGGGTCGATATCTTGGGTCATGAATGTGCCTTTATTCCTGCGATGTCATTCCAGACGTCTTGGCAGAGAATGCAGCCGTCGGTGATGGGCATAGGACTTTCTCCGCGCTATATGTATTTTTTGTAATACAGATAATGCAATGTGGATAGATCAAATATTTTGATCTTAGGCATATAGATATCTTGCTTTTAAAAAATCCCTCGGTAGGGTTGGAGGAAACCGAAAGGGATATCATGGCAGCTCAGACCGCATCCTTGAAAAGCAGGGGGCTTCCCGAAGGCGGGAAAGCTCGGCGCGTCTATTTGCATTTACACGAAGAAATCATGCGGGGCATTCACGCCCCGGGCGCGGTCCTGCCGGGCGAACAAAAGCTTGCCGTGACCTTGGATGTTTCAAGGGTAACGGTTCGTCGCGCTTTGGATGCACTGGAGGGCGATGGTCTGATTGCGCGGCGCGCGGGGTCGGGAACCACAGTTTGCGCCCCCAAAGCACAGCCCGCCCTAGCCGCAGATTTCAACACCCTTATGCCGCAACTTGTCGAAATGGGCCAGAACACCACAGCCAGATTGCTGTCGTTCAGCTATGGGGTTGCCCCCGGCGGCGTGGCCGCTGCGATGGGTCTGGACGTGCAGGCGCGCGTCCAAGCTGCCGTGCGCTTGCGTTTGGTCGAAGGCGAACCCTTTTCGCACCTGGCCACCTGGGTCCCAGAGAAAATAGCAGAGAATTACACCGAGGCAGAGCTTGCCACCACGCCGTTGTTCCGCCTGTTGGAACGGTCCGGTGTGAAGGTGGACGCGGCACACCAGACGGTTGGCGCGACGCTTGCCTCGCCTGATGTCGCTGACGCTTTGGGGATCAGTATCGGTGCGCCGTTGTTGACGTTGGATCGGGTCGTCAAGGACGAGAACGGTCGCGGTGTGGAATATCTTTCAGCGCTTTATCGGCCCGACATGTTCCGCCTTGAAATGGCGCTTAGCCGCGTTGGGGCTGGCGAGGGGCGGCATTGGGAGCCGGTGATAGAGCCCGCGCGGAAAGAGGCCGCCGAATGAATGGGCCGCAGACCTTATTTTCGAAACTATGGGCCTCTCATGAGGTGACACGGCGCGATGATGGAACATCTTTGCTATGGGTTGACCGGCATCTCGTGCATGAAGGGTCGCATCACGCCTTTGCCAAACTGCAAAGTCGCGGCATGTCGGTGGCGGCACCCGAACTGACATTTGGCGTGGTCGACCATTATGCGCCGACGCGTAGCGGCGAAGTTGCCAGCGATATCCGACGGATGATCGACACGCTCGGGCGGAACGCTCGCGCCCAAGGAATCCGTCTGTTCGATCTGCGCGACCCGGGCCAGGGCATCGTCCATGTGATCGGGCCTGAGCAGGGCCTGACCTTGCCGGGCCTATTGATCAACTGCGGGGACAGCCACACGTCGACCCATGGGGCATTTGGTGCGTTGGCTTTCGGAGTCGGCGCGACCGAGGTAGCGCACATACTTGCGACGCAAACCATTTGGCAACGTCGCCCCAAGACGATGCGCATGACGATCAACGGCGCATTAGGACCAGCAGTAACCGCCAAGGATCTGGCGCTTCACTGGATTTCAACGTTGGGGGCTGACGGGGCGCGGGGTCATGCGATCGAATACGCCGGCCCGGCGATCAGAGCGATGAGCATGGAAGCCAGGCTTACCCTGTGCAACCTGAGCATCGAAGGTGGGGGGCGGTTGGGACTGATTGCACCCGATCAGCAGACCTTTGACTATATCAAGGGGCGTAATTTCGCCCCTAAAGGTACCGACTGGGAACGTGCCTTGCAAGATTGGTCAGCGCTAGCAACCGACGAAGGTGCTGCATTTGATCAAGAGGTAACGATTGATGCGAACGACGTGGCACCGACTGTGACTTGGGGAACCTCGCCGGAAGATGCGCTGCCGATCACGGCGCGGGTACCTGACCCTGCTATAATGTCGGGTGCCAAAGGCCAGCAGGCGCGCGCGTCGCTCGATTATATGGGGCTTGAACCGGGCATGGCATTGGATGCCATTTCTATAGATCAGGTTTTTATCGGCTCTTGCACAAATGGCCGGATCGAAGATCTGCGGATGGCGGCATCCGTTCTTAAGGGTCGTAAGGCCAAGGTGCCGGGGTTAGTCTCGCCGGGGTCAGTCGCTGTGAAAAAACAGGCCGAGGCCGAAGGGCTGGCGGAAATATTCATCCAAGCCGGACTAGAATGGGCGCAATCGGGCTGTTCAATGTGTGTCGGTATGAATGGCGACCGGGTCAAATCTGGTGACCGTTGCGCTTCGTCCACCAACCGCAACTTCAAAGGGCGACAGGGGCGCGGCGCACGCACCCATTTGATGAGCCCTGCAATGGTGGCTGCCGCCGCAGTCTACGGGCATCTTGCCGACGTGCGCCCCTTGCTGGAGGGCCGGACATGAGCGGTTGGACCGAAATCAAGGGCCGGGCCGTGGCACTTCCCCAATCCAACATTGATACTGACCAATTGATTCCTGCGCGTTTCATGACCGCGGCTCGCAGCGATGGGTATGGCAAATTTTTACTGCATGACGTTCGACAGGATATCGAGGACCATGTACTGAACCAGTTCGCAAGCGTTGATATCCTTGTTACACGACGCAACTTTGGTAGTGGTTCCAGTCGCGAGGCAGCGGTCTATGCCTTAGTAGATTTCGGCATCAAGGCAGTGTTTGCCCCAAGCTTTGGCGACATTTTTCAAAGCAATGCAGTGAATAACGGCCTTCTTCCTGCCCGACTATCAGAAGCAGATATCGAGGTGCTAATCGCTACGATTGGACGCGAAGATGCGAACGCCGCAGTGGACCTGACCACCAGCACCGCGCACATCGCGGGCCAGAAATTATCATTCGACCTTGATCCAGTTTGGCGACAAAAACTCGTGAACGGGTGGGATGACATAGACCTCACGACCCAACACAACAAAGAAATAGACGCTTTTCGCGCGGCCCGTTTTGCCGTGCACCCGTGGGCTTTGCCCACGTCTTAAGACGCTTTGTCCGGTTCAGGGCGAGGCGGAAATCAAATGGGAAGTCGCAAAGACACCCTTAACAACCGGGAGTAAGAAAGATGAAACATACAATTATCGGTGGCATCCTTGCCACGACGGCGCTGACTAGCACCGCGTTCGCTCAGGACACGCTGACGGCTGTACATGCGTTTCCAGAATCGCTGGTTTATACTAAATCCTTTCTGGAATTCGTCGACAAGGTGAACGCCGCAGGCGAGGGCGTGGTCAAGATCGAAGTACGCGGGGGGCCTGAGGCGATCGGCATGTTCCAACAACCTGACGCTGTCAGGTCCGGGGTTGTGGATATGGTATATACACCGGGAAGCTTTTACGCGGGCGCGCTCCCGGAGAAGGATGCGCTGGTTACATCGAACCTGACCGCTGTCGAAACGCGCGCCAATGGCGGCATCGAATTGATCGATCAGATCCACCAAGAGAAGATGGGCGTAAAGTATTTAGGGTGGTTCGATTCAGGGGTCTGCTACAACCTGTGGACACGTGACGAACCAAAGCTCGATGCAGATGGCAACCTAGATGTCTCCGGCCTTAAACTGCGTGGCAATGCTGTCTATAACGCATTCTTTACAGAATATCTGGGCGCGCAAGTGATTGATTTGCCCACAACTGAAGTCTACTCGGCACTGGAAAGAGGGGTCGTTGACGCGACAGGCTGGACCCAGATCGGCTTGATCGACCTGAAATGGAACGAATTCCTGAATTACCGGATCGAACCATGCTTTTTCTCAACCGATCTTGGTACCATCGTGAATCTCGAAAAGTGGAATTCACTCTCCGATGAATCTCGCAAGATACTGCAAGATGTCGCGATCGAGCACGAGAAAGAGTCTGCGGAGAAGTTGGGTAAGGTACGCGATGAAGATTTTGCCAAGCTCGAAGAGGCAGGCATGAAAGTCGTGACGCTGGAAGGGAATGCCGCGAAAAACTATTTGGCGGCGGCTACGCAAAAGACATGGGACCGCATGAAAGGCCTTATGGCCGAAAGCCCTCAAGGCGACGGTAACTATGACAAGCTGATCGAGCTGTTCTACGACAAGTCAAAGGTCGAGTAAGCACTTTTTGGCGCGTCGGTTTTAGACGACGCGCCAATTTTCAAAAAGGGGCAGGGTATGCAACTCGTCGGTCGATTATATCGGGCGTTCTTATATGCGATGGCGGGCATAGCAGGGGTTATGCTGGTATGGCTGATGATCTCTGTCATATTATCTGTCGTGATGCGCAACGCGGGCTTGCAGCCCTTTGCTTGGCTCTTCACGTCGTCTGAATATGCAATTTTATACATGACAATGTTGGGCGCACCGTGGTTGGTGCGTGAAAAAGGGCATGTGCATATCGAATTGGTAACGTCGGCGTTACCCGCCCCCATGCGGCGGTTTGTCAGCAGGCTGGTGGCAGTACTTTGCGTCGTGGTGTCAGCAATTCTTGCGTACAAAGGAGCAGAGCTGTTCATGGGTAACATCGTCCGAAATGATCTGGATGTTCGCGCCTATTACTTTCCAAAATGGATACTTACTCTCGCCTTTCCCGTCAGCTTCGGCCTGATGGCAATCGAATTCTCGCGCTTCGTTTTCGGCGATGATCTTATGCACTCAGGCGAAGCAGGAATACACGAATAATGGAATGGTTTGAATCTCTGGCCGTGCTGCTGGGGTCGATATTGGTGCTTATGGCACTCGGCATGCCTGTAGCCTTGGCTTTTCTGGCGGCCAATATCGTCGGCGCATGGTTTTTCATGGGCGGTGCAAAAGGGGTAACCCTGCTGCTGAACAACGGTTTCGGCGGGCTAACCAACTATGCTCTAGTCCCTATCCCGCTGTTTCTTCTGATGGGCGAGATTTTCTTTTACACTGGGCTAGGCAAGCGCATGTTCAATGCGATTGACCGGTTACTGGGCAAATTACCTGGGCGACTTTCCTACGTGACGGTTCTGGGTGGTACTGCATTTTCAACGCTGTCTGGGTCTTCGATGGGATCGACGGCATTGCTAGGCAGCCTGATGGTGCCGGAAATGACGGCGCGTGGTTACAAAAAGCACATGTCAATCGGTCCAATTCTAGGCACTGGGGGCTTGGCAATAATCATCCCGCCGTCTGCTCTTGCGGTGTTGTTGGCGACACTTGCACGCATTGATGTGGGGGCATTGTTAATTGCTGGCATAATTCCCGGCCTGATCCTAGCAAGCTTTTATATCGCGACAATCTATATCCAAACGAAAATAGATCCATCCGCCGCGCCGGCCTATGAGGTTGAGACCCTCAATTTCGGTCAAAAGGCACGGCTGTTATTCGGCGATGTGGTACCAATGCTTTCGGTCATGGTGTTGATCGTCATTGGCATGGTGGCCGGATTGATTACCCCTTCAGAAGCAGCCGCTTTCGGCGCATTAGGTGTCATCATCTTGGCAATGCTCTTTAGATGTCTGACCTGGGAGGCCATGAAAAGGTCGGTTATCGGTGCTTTACGTGTAACGCTCATGGCGTATCTCATCGTCTTCGGGTCGTCGACATTTAGTCAGCTGCTTGCATTCTCGGGGGCATCCAGCGGGTTGATCCGATGGGCGACATCTTTCGATCTTGCACCAGTTGCTATGCTTTTAGTAATGTTCGGCGTCTTGCTGTTGCTTGGGATGTTCATGGAACAGATATCCATGATGTTGTTGACAGTGCCAATCTTCTTTCCTTTGGCTACGACGTTGGGCTTCGATCCGGTGTGGTTCGGGTTGGTCATACTGCTTGCGCTTGAAATTAGCTTTACCACCCCGCCTTTCGGCTTATTGCTGTTCGTGATGAAGGGCGTTGCGCCAAAGGATACCACCATGCGCGAGATATACCTATCTGCGTTCCCCTATATGGGCTGCGCCATCCTTGTGGTGCTGTTGCTGATCCTGTTCCCACAACTGGCGCTATGGCTTCCCTCTTTATAAGTTTGCCGTACGACGTGGGGGTGCGATGACCTATCGCAGTGATCGCCAACATGTGTTTGGTGTCGCACGCCGATCGCGCTGCGTTTCTATGGCTTGACATTCTCACGTCGCACTTTGATTGAAGTGCTGAAAACTATAATAAGTATAGGAAAGGGAGCAGGGGTGCGTTTTCTTGCGGGAATTGCCACACTGATTTGCGCTGTGAATCTTATCATAGGCAAAACATTCGCCTGGCTGGCGTTAGCTATCGTGATTATTTGTTTCACCGTGGTCGTACAGCGATATCTGTTCGCTATCAGTTACGTTTGGATGCAGGATCTTTATATCTGGTTAAATGGCGCGATGTTTACGGCGGTCGCCGGGTTTGCCCTGCTGCGTGACGATCATGTTCGGGTCGACATCTTCTATCGACCGGCAAGCATGGCACGACGCGCGCTGATTGATCTTATCGGAGTATTCCTGTTTCTGTTGCCGTTTTGCTGGGTTGTCTATCAATACTCCATCCCTTTCGTGATCCGCGCCTGGAGCTATCAAGAAGGGTCCGCCAATGTGGGCGGAATGCCAGGATTGTACGTTCTGAAAACCTTTATCATAGGCTTCGTCACGTTGATTGCTCTGCAAGGGCTCGCGATGGCGATCCGGTCGGTGCTTGTTCTTAGCAACAACGCTCACCTCGTTCCAAAGTCGATTCAGTACAGCCCGGACCGCATTGCGGCCGATCACCCGCAGGGAGCAGTCTGATGGACCCGGTTGTGATAGGCGAACTTCTTGCCGCATTAATGTTTTTTGGGGTAATAGGGTTCTTATTGTTGGGCTTTCCGGTGGCCTTTACCCTTGCCGGTGTGTCGTTGCTTTTTGGAAGCGTCGGCATGGCTTTTGGGGTATTTGATCCGTCTAACTTTGGCTCTTTACCCAACCGTTATATCGGGTTCATGACCAACGAAGTATTGGTTGCTGTCCCGCTCTTCATATTCATGGGCGTTATGCTGGAACGCAGCCAGATCGCTGAGCAACTATTGCTAACGATGAGCAAATTGTTCGGCAACATGCGCGGCGGACTTGGCATTTCCGTGGTTCTCGTGGGCGCTATGCTTGCCGCTTCCACCGGGGTAGTAGGTGCCACTGTCGTGACGATGGGGCTTATTTCTTTACCTGCAATGTTGCGGGCCGGCTATGATCCCAAGCTTGCTACCGGCGTCATCTGTGCCAGTGGTACACTGGGTCAAATCATCCCGCCTTCAACGGTGCTGATTTTCATGGGTGACATGCTATCGGGCATCAACAGTCAGGTCCAAATGGCCAAGGGCAACTTCGCACCAACGCCTGTATCGGTGGGCGACCTATTTGCCGGGGCACTGTTTCCTGGTATCTTGCTGGTCTCGCTCTACCTTGGCTTTGTCCTGTTCAAAGCTGTAACCGACCCCGCGTCGTGCCCCGCAACACCTGTACCGGCCGATGAAAAGGCCGACCTGCTGCGCGAGATCGCTGTAGCGCTTGTGCCGCCACTGTTGCTGATCCTCGCTGTGCTTGGGTCGATCTTGGGCGGGATCGCGACCCCAACCGAAGCAGCATCCGTCGGTGCTGTCGGAGCCATGGTGCTAGCGGCTCTGCGCTGGCGGTTATCCTTTACCATCCTAAAGCAAACAATGATCGCCACAGCGACGATCACCAGTATGGTATTTGTCATCCTCTTGGGCGCGTCAGTCTTTTCTGTAGTGTTTCGGATGATGGGGGGCGACAACCTAGTACACGAGTTCTTGAGCAATTTACCCGGAGGCCCCATGGCCGCAGTGGCAGTCGTCATGGTCATCATGTTCTTCCTTGGGTTCATTCTGGATACGTTCGAGATCATCTTTATCGTGATCCCTATCACCGCACCTGTACTATTGACGCTGGACGTCGATCCAATTTGGCTTGGTGTGATGGTCGGGGTGAATCTACAGACGTCCTTTTTGACGCCGCCCTTTGGCTTTGCGCTATTTTACCTGCGGGGCGTCGCGCCTGCTGACCTGCCGACAAGCGCAATCTACAAAGGGATTTTGCCGTTTGTGCTGTTGCAGATCATCGCAATCGCGATCCTGTTTGTTTTCCCACAAATTGTTACGTGGCTACCGCGATTGATCGCAGGCTAGGCCACATAAATAAAAGGCCCGGTGTGCTTCACCGGGCCTTTCAACATTACCTTACCAAGAAGCTCAGTATTTCAGATACTTTTCGCGCGCCTGAACGAAAGGTGCGTCAATCTGCTCGGTGCGGGTGCGCACCAGATTCAATGCTTCGACAAAGCTATTCGCCGTTTTCTTGACCAGTGGATCATCGCTGTTTCGCAGTTCCTCAATCACTTCCACCGAAGCTTTCGCACCCGCTTCCATGATATCGTCGGGGAATTTGCGCACAATTACACCATGTTCTTCGACAAGTGTTTTAAGCGCCCGGGGATCATTGGCAACGAAATCCGCGGCCACTTGATCATATTCCGCCTGAGAAACGTCGCGGATGATCGCCTGAAGATCTTCAGGCAGATCCTGATACTTTTTCTTATCGACCACAAGTTCAGTGGCAAGCCCGGGTTCCACAAAGGACGGCATGTAATAGTTTTTGGCAACCTGATGGAAACCGAGCGCCAGGTCGTTGTAGGGGCCGACGAATTCGGCTGCGTCCAGCGTACCTGATTGCAACGCTTGAAAGATTTCTCCGGCAGCCATGTTGGTAACGGTGGCACCCAGTTTTTCCCAAACCCGTCCTCCAAGCCCGGGCGTACGGAATCTTACACCTTTGATATCATCAAGACCGGTCAGTTCGTTACGGAACCAGCCGCCGGCTTGAGTGCCTGTGTTGCCTGACAAAAAGCCCTGCACTCCAAACTGATCATAGATTTCATCCCAGATTTCCTGTCCACCCAGGTAGCGAACCCATGCTGTCAACTCTGGGGTCGTCATACCATAAGGTACGCCCGTAAAGAACGATAATGCGGGCGATTTATTCTGCCAGTAATAGGCGGCACCATGGCTCATTTCGGCGGTACCATCAATAACAGCATCCAGCGATTGAAGCGGTGGTACCATTTCGCCTGCTGAATAAACTTGAACTGTGAGCCGCCCGCCCGAAGCTGCCGTAATGCGGTCGGCTAACCGCTGCGCCCCGACACCCAAACCCGGAAAATTCTTAGGCCAGGTTGTGACCATGCGCCACGTGATGTTGCCTTGGGCAACCGCTGGGGCCGCTAGGGTCGATGCCGCAGCACCTGCTCCTAGAACACCAGCTTTACGAATGAAAGAACGACGATCCATGATTTTCCTCCCGAGATCGCAAATATAGAATAAGCGCCCTGATCGATGCGGTCAGGGACAGCATGTCGCTCAGATAATCCCCGCGTCGTAAGAATGTCCATGGCTTGCGAACGATATTAAGCTGCTCATGGTTTGAGATTTTTTGACTTACCTCACAACGACCCGATCGTCTTGTAAATCTGTCCAAAGAATTGTGTCAGCATACCATCCTCGCAGCAACTTGTTATCCCTACCTTATGCCGGACAAGCCCATCTGTTGGTTGTCTGTGCCAAAATATTTTTCTGCAAAAAGTAAAAAGGCCGGAACGCTAAACGTTCCGGCCTTTGTTACCTGCCGAATAAAGCAGGACACTGGTATAACTCAACCGATAGGCTGAATGTACACTCATTACATCTTACATCGAAATAACATAGACCCGCTCTGTACCGCGTGTGCCATTGTCAACTGCACTCGTATAGAATTCATCTGCTGTCATATCCAAAACCAATTTGCCGTCTTTTTCGACGATGCCTTCAGGGGACAAGGATATTACGACAGTATCTGCTTCGATCTTGTTGTTGTCGCTCGTGTCGATGTGCAACTCGCTTTCGCCTTGGCCGTTAAACTTTACACCGCTTACAACGCCAATTACCTCTCCGTCAGTTGAACGGAACTCTTGACCTACCGCACCGGCAAGTGCATCATATTGAACGCGCGAGATATTGGAGTGATCTTCCTCGTATGCGGGCATGCCCTCAACGCGTGGACCATAAGTACTAGTGTTGGCCGTTGTTTCGGCATTCAGTTGCACAGACGAACTTGCTTGTGGCTCAGCTACACCTTGGCCTTCGGGCTTGCCTTCAGCATAGGCGATAGAGCCTGCAACCAAGGCTGTAATCATGGTGGTTGTAGTCAAAAAATTGCGTGTCATTGTATTCCTCATTTGGTCAGTTTCATTACCGACACAACTGGCGAAAAGGCAAAATGGTTCCACCTGTTTCGGTATATTCTCAAAAGGAACGTGCTAATTAGGAATCGTAGTAATCACCCGTCAACGATAATTTTGCACCCACACAATATTCACCATGGATTATGCGAATGGAGAGAACACCCTTCACATATAGGTTGAGCAGATATGAGCGTGTGGTGTTGGTTTCGT
>TARA_R110002012_G_scaffold71839_5_pt1 | contig 43267 bp, 51 predicted proteins | sample TARA_R110002012 | Tara Oceans TARA_R110002012 (sample SAMEA4396515) | marine metagenome | biome: Westerlies Biome; feature: [DCM] deep chlorophyll maximum layer (ENVO:01000326); material: water (ENVO:00002006), including particulate matter (ENVO:01000060) such as... | depth 40 m
AATATCAGAGAAATAATATTATATCACTGTGTGAGGGTAGTTACCGACGTATTTACTGGAATGCTCACAATATGAGTTGCTGAAATTTCTAGTAATTGTGACGTACTGGGTTCTAATTGATAACCAAAAGTCACACCATAACTACCCAACATTTCCATTGTGACACCTGCTGCACTAGAATTATTAAGAATAAATGCTGGTATCGGCATTCCATCAAACAGTAATGGATAATTGATTTTTGCACCTGTAATGGTCGCGTGTACTTTATACATGAGTTATTCCTCCGTTACTATGTATATATTTTATAAATACCTTTGGAGACTAACCATGAAATATACCGAAAATTACCAAAGAGAAACCTTGAATGAAAATGTAGTAGTAAGTGTTGTAAAAGCAATACTAGGTGGTACATCTGCAACTACTGGCGCTAATCAAATACTTCCAATAGCACAAGAAATAGGTAGAAATATCAGACAAAATGAATATATTAGGTCTGGAGCAAAAGCTGGTTTCGGTAGTAGTGGACTTGGAACTTCTGACTTAATTAGTAGAAGTATCATGCCAAACATACAAAAAACAGATTTCCAGAGAGCATTTGGAGATCCAAGAGTTAGAAGATAAAAGAATACGCCTGGGCATCGCTACCTTAGGCACCAAGACCCCCTCGGAGCGAGCGCCCGGGGGGTCGCTTTTTTTATAAATATAAGATACAAGGAGAGTAAATATGAATCCTCTAGAATCAATCAGAAAAAACGAAAATCTATTAAGAGTAGCAGCAGAACTCGGTGGAATGAGAACCGAAGGCGGAAACAATGACGGAATCGATGAAATCGAAGATGTATCTGCTACTAACCAAGAACCTGCAGTAACTGAAACTGTAGAATTAGATTCAAGCGAAGAAGAGGGCGTAAACGAGACAGTCAATCAATTAGCTGATTCAGTCTTAGAACAACTCTCAACACTAGAAGAGAATTTAGAAGAAGAACTAACCGATGAAAATTTAGATTTTGCGATCAACAAAATCATCGACAACCTTCTCAAGAATAATTCTTGATTTTTACATCATTTTACTATATAATGCACATATGAGGTGACACATGTTTGAACAGAAAACATTTACACATAAACCTGTAATACAAGACAACGACTTACTTTCAGAGAACACTGAAAGTGGTCGTTATTATACACTAGATAACGGCAAAAAGCTTCCCAGTGTCACTACAGTGACTGGTTGGAAAAAGAATCAATTCTTTATTAACTGGAGAGCAAAAAATCCAAAGGAAGCAAAGCGAGTAACTGCTCGTGGTAATCTATTACACTCTCTTCTAGAAGATTACGTAAACAACGAGACAGTCTGTCTCAAGGACATACCACCAATCGAATGTGATCTGTTTCTACAGATGCAATCTGAAATCGACAAGATTGATAATGTCAGAGGAACTGAATTGGCTCTGTCATCAGAGATGGTTGGTGTGGCTGGTAGAGCAGACTGCATTGCAGAGTATGATGGTAAACTTAGTATCATAGACTTTAAGGGTTCTACTAGGAAGAAGTACAAAGGAAACATTGATAACTACTTCCTACAAGCAACTGCATATGCTCTAATGTGGCAAGAAATGACACAAGAGAAAATAGAACAGGTTGCAATTATAATTGGATGTGAAACTGGAGATACTCAAGTGTTCACAGATAATCCTCTAAACTGGGTTAGACCTCTTCAGAGAGAAATCAAAGAATACACAGAGAAATTTCCTCAAGTAGAATCAGCTTCTCTCTTTTGAGTCTTTTTCCAACCAACAAACCATGCAAACAATAATAGCACTGCTAGTATTAAAGCCATTATAGAGACATACCAAAAATTAATAGAGACAACTGGTGATTCTGCAGTCACCAGTTGTTTTGCTTTTATAGGATTTATAGGGTGATCTACAGTTTTTATAAGAGTTTTGCATCCACCAACACATAACATAAAAACTATAAATAAACAAATTGTAGACACTAATCGAAGTAAATTTTTCATTTTCTAGCTGTCGCACTCCCGAAGTAAAACCCTACTATGCTGAGTAAAATTTGTCTGTTTTCTTCAGTAAACAAGTAACCATACACATTGTGGAACTGGACATATTGTCCTCCACCAAATATACCCAGAAAAGGCTCTGTGGTTGTTTTAATTTCTACTACTGTAGGAATACCAAAAAAAGGAAGAACAAAGGGTGCTATTATTGTTCCAAATAATACTGCTATGACAATAGTTCTACGTACTATTTTACCAGCTTCTTGACCGACTCTCTGTATTGCAGCATCTTGATCTTCTCTGTCTGCCTGTTTGTTTTGCATGAACATTTCAAATTGTTCACGTCTCATCTCTCGGGTTTCAGTTAAGTACTTAAATACAAATCCAGTAAGAGAACCACCAATTAAAGATAAAAATTCAGGTGTCAGTAAAGATGCAATCATTAGCCATTCCTTCTCTGTAAATTATGCATAAAATTAATTACATTACAAAGAGGATTCTTTTTGTCCTTACACTTGTCTTTTGGATATATTGCTATATCATCATAACCGTCTTCGTAGTTACGATAACCCAAACCTGCAATCTCACCCGATCCTACGTTGTTTGCAACAGGAGCTGCTGCTTCTTGTTCTGCAAGATGTAGTAGGATTCCTTCGCAGATAAAATCACCATCTAAATCATAGGAGTCCAGTGACTCTTTGAATAAAGACATCGCAGCAGTAAATGATCTTAATTTTGCACTGGTACTGGGATTTGGAATTTGATCAAACAATCGTTTTACGTATATGACAAACAGATCAAAGGAGGGTATTTCCTTCTTAATCACATCATCTGGTTTTGTGAAATATCCATCCTGATCTATAAGACCATTCCTGAATGCGTTGAGTTGAGTAAACGGTTTAGTAATATCCTGAAGAAATTTATACATGGTGAAGGCGGATATTGTCTTGTTGGTTATATCGTAATTCATATTTCCTCTTGCAGTTTCTTCAGTATTCTGTGATCAGTTGGTATTTTATCCAAATCCGTTTCTGGTATTGCACGAGGCAATCTGTCTAAAAAATCTAAACATGTCTTTAGTGCTGGGTGGTACTTTTCTTCTACCCGATAGAATAGAATCCTAGCGGATGGTAAAACACCAAAGACATTATTAAAAACAATCAAATGGTTGACTATAAGCCTAGACTTAAAGTCATTATCTTGTTCATAACGACTAAATAAACGCTTTAAATACTTAATCCTGTTCACATCTTCAGAAAATTCATCAATGTCTTTGCATTCTGGATTTTCATAATTTAGAAGAGCATAATCAAGAAAGTTTTTCGAATTAAGCTTCAGGTTCTCCATCAACGCCTTCCGATTGTTTAACTACCTTTGCAGTTATATCACATGTTCCATCAGATTTTCCTACGTTTATAATCAAGTCGTAAGAATCTCCGTTAGGGAAACCATTTTCATCATCAAATTCATCGTGAGGAGTCTCTGGACTCTTTCCAAAAGCACCACCCAAACGAGAAAGTTCAAAAGTATTTTCTCCGTCTCTGAGCATGGTGTTTTTATCATACTTAAAGTCCAAACCCAATAAGTTTAGCTTAGTCTTGAAAACACCGAGGTGTGCTGTTGGTTCGTCTCTAATACCTTTCCAAAAGGCAGTCGAAAACGAGTTTACTCGATCTAAATTGTCATCTTTGTCGATGTCAAAGATACCCTTACCTGTATGCTTCAGTGCAGAATGAGGACTCGTTTTGACGAAAGTATCACCAAATCCACCTCCAAAGGTATGTTCTCCAGCACTACTCTCTGTAATTTTAGTTTTTAATTCCTTAAAAGTTTTCATAATTCCTCCTGATCTTTAGTATATAGATCTTTTACATTCATGATAAGTTCTGCTAACTTTTTCTTAAATTTATCATTATGTTGCTGAAATCCACATTCGGTTCCCAAAATACTGGTGATTCTGTCCCTGTCGTATTTCTCTTGCTTATCCATTTTCTTAGTATCTTTATAAGATTCGTGGATAAGTTCTACGGTTTCGTCATTTAAAAGAAATTCTTTAATCAAGTTTCCAGTTTCGTTTATCATAGACGAGCAATATGAATTGTTCCCTATTCTATTTATTTGGTTGACTATGAAAATGTTTTCATTTAATTTGACAACCATTCCTGGTTTCAGTTGTCTTGGGGATATGTTTGTATTATACTTCATCTTCCCTGTTCCAATTCTTTTCTTATCCATAGAAGATCTGTTTTTATTTCAGCTAGATCTGCCCGTATATCCAAACGAAAAGCTTCTGCTGTGTCTAATCTTGAGTCTAAATCTTCTAACTCTTCTTCTATTGTATCTAATCTGTAAATGTATTGAGTGTCCTTAGATGCGGCAGCCCATACAAAATTTCCTATGGTTAAAAACCAGCCAACTAAAATTGCAACTATAACCAAATGGCTTTTAGCCTTATCTTTTGATTCCTGTGTCATTTATTTTTCTTTCGTTTTTTCAATAAACGTTCGGGAATAGTCATGTATGGAGTGTCCAAAATGTATCTCAATAACAACTCATCGGTGCCTTCTTCTCCTGCACCATGTTCTTCTTTGATAGGGACTTTATTATCTCCCCTATTAGCAGATTTACTTCTTACTCTTGTGTTCGACTTACTGTTATTTAGGGGATTATGATCTTTATGATCTATATCTTTTCCGTCGCCTTTACTAACTTTTCCATTTTTTTCTGCTTCTCTACGAGCACCATTTCTTCCAGCACGTCTCTTCTTTTGCTTTTCTGTGCCATGATACTCATCGTATTCTTTTCTATAATTACGTTGTTTTCCTTCACTTAATCTAAGAGTAGAACCATCGTAATACTCAACATCCTTTTCTACATCAACATAGAATGTTTTATTTCCTATAGAAATCTTAGTGAAATCACCATTAGAAATCGAACCAACCGCATCTAGATTAATATTTCTTATTATTATACTGCTTGCCGATAAATCGAACAAAGCAAGCAGTCCAACAAGAACAGATGGGTATTGACTCATGTGTTGTTCGAAAAATAATTTGGCATCATTTTGATCTTCCATTAAAGAAAAATATTCATTTAACGAAGGATATGCTTGCATTCCAACTGGATTTTTCTGTTTAGCTGCTGCTTCTGTTTCTGGTTGAGTGGTAGGTGCCGCTCCATTTACCAAAAGATCGTACATCTGATCGAATGGCGTTGTAGGGGAGGAAGGAGTAAGTCTTAATTTAACTTCAGTTTCACCAAGCAAACTATTAATTGTAATTTCTGTCAGTGGAGTAAATCTTAAATTTGTTCCATCTCTTGAACTACTCATCAATGTATTTGCAACCGCAGGAGATCCCTCTTTGAATTTTCTGTTCCCTGTAAGAGATTCTATTACCAGAAATCTTTCTACTTTATCATTAGATTGTAGTATAGATTCTATAGAAGAAATTAATTCTTTCTTTACGTTTTCTCCATTAGACAAAACATATTTCTTTTGAATATTTTCTTTGTTATCAAAATTAGTTGCAACATTAATTATTTTTTCTTTTAATTTGTCAAGTTGCTTTTTTACTTTTTCATCTGATTCTAATGTCTCTACAAGTTCCTGTAGAGTGATGGCAAATAAAGCATTAGCTTCTTCATCTGTTATTATCTTTATCTTATCATGTATTATAGAAACTGTATATACATTACCCTTTTCATCTTGAATTATTAAATCTGTATTTGGAGTATCCACGTCTCCTACAACTTTTTTAAATTCTTTAGATACAGGGTAAGTCTCTTCTGCAGTCGTAACTGTAAAATTACCTTTTACTTTTTCGCCTATTTGTTGGTATGCTCTAATAGAAGCGTCCATTAGAGTTTGACTTTGACCAAAGAACTGACTGGCTGTAGATGGATCTACTTGCTTTCCTCCAGTACTGTTAGCAACCAATGATATACCTCTGGATAAGGACTCTGGTGCATGATCCCAGTCTGGGTAAGTAGAGTTTGTGTCTTTTCTTTCTACTCCATCTTTGGGATAATCATAATGATCACTTCTGACTATTTCTGTTTTTCCTCGTTTTTTCTTTTTAACAATACCTAAAAGTCTGTTGGATGTCTTTGATGCTTCAAATTCATCTTGAGTTGAGATTTCTTGTGCTACATTAGGAGTAACTTCTGGCTTTGGTGGTTGACCAGGTGCCTCACCATACAACAATTCATGTTTGTTTGAATTAAAATCAGATTTAGGAATCAAGCGTATTTTGCCATCTTGATTAGTCTTAACTATGATGACACGCTTCCACGGACTAGATCCTTCTGTCTCTTTTTTCCTGTCTACCTGTTTTCTAGCCTTATCTACTTCCTTCTGTCCACCACCTTTAGATCTGGCTTTCTGAACAGCTCTTTCCTTTTCGACTTGATTGGCTTTTGTGAACTCCAAAAGCTCACCCTCGAATGACGAGTCAATCCAGTTCTGATCTTCCATGAGTTTTATAGTTTTGTTTTTCATAAGAAATCCTGATAATAATTGATCTACTTTATGTATAATAAAAGGGGAGCAGGTTTCCCTGCTCCCCCAACATAATACTACTTAACCGGTAGGTAAAGGGTCTTTGCTGCTGGATCACCCCCCTTCGTGTGCAATAAAACAATTACCGGCGAAGTATTATTACTTCACTTATAATAAGTGTATAAATTGAACTTGGAGGAAGGAATTTCGAATTCAGTAAAACTTGTATTAAACATATTAGGTTTTCCCTTCATTCTTATTTAGGATAAATTACTTTTCATTCGGGTCTTTTTAGCAATTTATAGCCTTTGTGTTGTTTTCTTTCACCACGCAAAGTTCCGTACATTGCTGCCTTATTTAGGTTATTTTCTCTGCAAAATCTAGAAAAAACCTCTATAAGTTCAATTTTCTTATCTGGAGTCTCTACGACATATTTGTCAGTATTGTCAGAATAATCTACAGATTCCTGCCATTTTATAACTCTACCAAATCTACCGGTTTGAACAAACTCACCACCGAACATTTCTACAAAGTTCTTTCTGTGGATCATTTTTCTGGCATCTTCATTAACTCTAACCCAGGTAGGGGAATTTATTCTATTTACTTCTTCTTTTATAAACATTTCAGTTCTCCATGTTTTTTACTATGTCAAATAACATCTTACAGATGTAGTAAGAGTCTACAATATCGGTGGCTGGGTTACTCAGTGTTTTCATATTTAACACATTTACCAAATTAACACCAGTTTCTTCTAAAAACGATTTATACATTTCGGTTTTTCCTGCATTTCCTTTTCCAGTCGCATATTTCTTGACCGCAGATGGTGGTATAGTTTCTAATGGGACACCACGCTGATATAACTTATATTTTAAAATACCAGTATTTTCTGCTATATTAAACACCCTACCAGTAGCACCATAGGCATAATTTTCTATTGCTACTTGATCTGAAAAATCACACACCTCTACTGCCCATGATGAAATGCTGTCATATCTTTCCTCTTCTGAGTTATATTCCTCGAAAGATTTTCCATAAAATCTACCCGAGAATACCTCAGAATATTTCTTTTTATTAGACAAATAATGAAATATACAATTCGTATAGCTCCATTCATCTCCGACATGAATGCATATTGCGGGGGAAGTCAAACTATAATCAATACCAGATAATACCATAATATAAATATATAGACACCCCGTAGAGAGGTGTCTATATTAACAGTGGTGATCCAGCAATCTTTTCTGTATACACTATGTATATAAATTTTATCTTAATAAAATAGGGGTGTCTACAGTAGACACCCCTTCATTTATATATCTCAATCACCGAAATCTACACGATTCAATCGTTGAGTACGAACTGGACGGTCTACACCAACGGCACGAACACCATCATCCCAGAGTCCTGCGATAGATCGAGCACTCCAAGAAATCCCTCTAGCTGAATGTGGAAGAATTGCAAAAGCAATCAACCAAACTCCAACAGTTACACCAAAAACTCTCTTATTGAACCAACCACACGGACACTGATTTGCACAAGGTGCTTTACAATCAACTTTACTACTCATATCATTCTCCTTTATATTAATAATCAAAATTCTAACTGTAACTGAACTCTGGCAAGGTACTCACCTGAACTAGTGGAAACATTCCAACCAGTTTCGCCAGTGTTCCAACCCGCTGCAATTCCATTCAGTGCATAACCAAAGTCTGCACCAAGTTTCACATTAGCGTTAAAAAAGTAATTAAATCCACCAGTAATAATACTAAGCTGTTCAGATGTAGTATCAAGTTCACCGTACTGATATTCAACATATGGTTGAAGCTCTTCGGTGATATGATATCCTAACTGTGCAGTAGTACCCCACTGTCTGCCATTATCATATTCAGCGGAGACATAAGCACCGTCAAGAGTCAGATCACCCACGGAGATTCCCGCGTCGGCAGTCCAAGTCCAGTAAGTTACATCTTGCTGATTGTATGAAATGGCAGTTCCGAGGTTCAACCAGTTGAACACGTCCCAGTCCAAACGTCCAGTAGCAGCATAACCATTTTGAACACCTGCACCATTTGCAGTATCAAAACCATCACTGTATGCCGCACTAGCAGTAAGTGGACCAAAATCATGAGACAACTGAACACCTTGAGAACGTCCTTGTCCAAAAGTACTGGAAACAACGGATCGTTCAATTCCGAGAATGTTAGTCTGGGAGACAAGAACTTCCTTCATGAAGGGAGTCTTGAACTGTCCGAACTTAAAGTTTACACTCTCAAAATCAGAGGATGCCCATGCATCCTTCAGCGAAAAGTCACTACCTTCGCTCCATTGTCCACTGACTTTGTAGTTCCAGTTGTAAACCGAACCAGAAAGAATAATTCTGACACGAGGAACACTGAAACCGTAATTTGCATCGGTATCCGAACCGCTGCTGTATGAGTACCGAGTCTGCAAGAATCCACCAACATTTAATGTTGCAGGCAAATCGTTAGCAAACAAAGTACTTCTGGATGATGCGTCCATCATGACGTTATTTGTAATGTCTTCGATGGACGAGTAATCGTTAGCAGCAGCAACTCCGCTTACCGCTAATGATACAATAATAGCACTGATCTTTTTCATAATTTCTCCTTATGTTTATGATCATTTTGTCAAATCAACAATTTCACAGGAAGATCCAGAACACGCATAACTTTGTGTCCCAGTTGTGTTATCTTCCTTCTCATACTTACCCAAATCTAACCAATTCACTTCATTGGGCATTTTCTTCACTAAATTATCATAGTCTGCTTTACTGCATTCCTGATAAGGAGCTTGCTTGTATGTGTGATCACTGTGTGGAAGAAATGAAATACCAGAGATTTCATCAAAGTGATCATACACCCATCCGCCAACTACTGGCCACTCTTCTTCTCTGACTGTAATAGTAACCGATGGTTTATGTTCACACCACGATCTTTGATATACAAGCCACAGCTCCAATTGCTCTATTGCAGTCATCTCATTTCTAGTAACACACTTATTGGGTGATTTTATAGGAAAAGAGAAAACTGTTACATGTTCTGGTTTCATTACATCTGCTTCGTAAGAAAATCCAGCATCTTTCATATAAGCACAAAGTGGATCTTTGTTATCTGCACGAACAGTTCTGATGTAATAGTCACTGTGTCTTGCGTGGATCCCTGAAGCGGCGTCTACGAGCTGTGAGACGGTTCCAGAAGGTTTTACACATGTTATAGCAACTGATTGGTTTATTCCAAGCTCATCAGCATGTTTCTTATTTGTTCGTATTGCAATCTCTCTAAAAGATGTCAGTCTGTCAGACAACCCCTTCATATTTCGAGTGGTATTACAATCCATTATACCAGTCAACGAAACACCAAGAAGTCTCTCTTCTTCGCAGTTCCTTTTCCACTCACCAGATAAAAATCTAAAGTTCACCAAGGTAGATTGCCACGTACCGAGAATAGTAGCAAGTTTGACCTTTCTTTGTAGAGATTCTGTAGTATCATCTTCTCTGACAACAACTTCAGTAAGATTACAGAACTCTTTATCTCTTAGAATGATCTCAGAGCAGGGATTGGTTCCAAACTCATGATCAATAGTTCGTGTTGAATAACTTTCATCCAATTCCAGTCTAAAAGCATTAGATCTCTCGATTTGCTTTCTGGCAGCATCTCGGTTAAAGATACCACGTTCACCACTCTTGGACTTGTAAAGAGCTAACCACTCTTCCATGAAGATACCTGGCTCTGGCTTCTCTCTATAAGAAACAGAGTTATTTGCTAAAGCACGCTGTGGATCTGCTTCCCACCATGCTCCGCTCTTTGCATCCCTCATACGCTCGTCTGTAAGCGATGACAGAGAGATTAGTGCGGACCTACGAACGCCTCCGACAACCACAATCTCTGCAATTTTACAGATGATATCGTGACATTCGATAGAAGTAAGTTTTCTACCAGACGCTCTTCGGAAGGAGGTGACTGTGAAGTCAAACAACTCTTCAAGTGGTTCCGGTCCACTTGCCCGTCCTCCAAAAGTCTTAAGGCGCTCACCGGCAGCACGAACTTTGCTAGTGTCCCATTTTGGAATTTGACCTCCAATGAGAAGGCTAAACAACTCTCTATACGCCTTCGCCCAACCCATTTTTGAATCCTGTACAACAATTGTCGTATCACTGTCTTCAAACTCCTCTGCTATCGTCGGCAGGGTTCTGATGAGTTCGCGTTCTACTGAGAATCCAACGCCTGTTCCGCACATGAGAATGTACAGAATTTCATCAAACGACTTGACTTTACCAGCACTCACATACGAGCAATTATACCCTGCTACGTTATCTCGCTTGAGTGCGTCTCCTGCTGTCATCAATGCTCTCATTGATGGCATTATTTCTAGGTTTAATACAGCCTCTTCTAATTCTTTCCTAAGCTCATCAGGTACATCGTGATTACAAGTTTCCTTTAGATGATCCACAAAAAAATCAAAATATCGAGATACAGTTTCGTTCCATGTTTCGCGTCTTCCCTCTTCTTCTAGCCACCTAGAGTATCGAGAAAGATGTATAAATGCTTGGTATAAAGAAGGAAGTTCTTTGCTCATGTAATAATGCTCCAATAACGTAATAATATAGGTGTTATTATATAGAAAAAAATATTAATGTCAATGTATTTTTATCGAGAAATATCTCGTGTTATTTCAAAAACACCATTCAAAACAGTACTAACATCGGAGACACCAGTAGCACCGCCAAGAATTTTAGTTGACAGTTCTAAATCATAGAAGTGTCTACCTCTAGGCATTTTAGACGTGGTGGTTGCGTCTATTTCAATATAAACTGCACCAGTAACACCATCATAGTTAAGGCTTATACCACCGGTAGTTCCGGTTGTGCCATTACCCCTAGTAAAATCACCACTGACACCAATACCAAACGAACCGGTAGGATACTCATCAGTCACTTGACATACCATGTCAGTGCTCAGAGGTGATCTTCGTACATGCATCTCTCCGGTATAACCAAGTCCAACTAAATCTACAGCAGTTCTAGATGAATCTAGATGATTGAACTGGAGAATAAAAGTATCTCCCTGAAAATGAACTATGTTATAATCGGTGCTCATAAAGCCATCTCCTAGATTCTAGTTACATTTCCGCTGACATCAATTCTACCGAATAAAATTGTATCATTAATACCTGTAGTATTGCTCAGAACTTGTATATCATATGGGTGTTTTCCTCTAGGAATAGAACCTGAAGTGTTAGAATCTATTTGTATTCTAATAGTTCCAGTAACACCAGAGTAATTTAGTTGAATTCCGCCAGTTAGTCCAGTGACACCAGAACCACTCGAAAAATCACCAGTGGTGCCTTTACCATAAGAACCTTGTGGATAATTGGTTGTCAACTCTGCAAGTAGCACATCAGAATGGGATGATCTCTTTAACTGCATACTCGCGGTATAACCAGCCAAATCAAAAGAAAGACCTCCTACAGTTCTAGCATAAAAATCTAATGTAAAAGTATCACCCTGAACTAAAGATATATCATATTCTGTTCTAGTTGTAGGTCTACTTGTGACATTTGTAATGCTAGAACCTACAGAGGTTTCACCACCAACCGGAACGGTAGATGTAGGAGCCGGTGTCTGATTATTGCTTGATTCTATTGTCATTTATTGCCCTAGTATATACACTATTTAGTAGTAAGACACTTCCAAGAAACTGGAAATAGAGGTGATATCAGCTTTCCTATTACCTTTGCATATTCACGAATTTCCCACTGAGCATGTTCATCGATCCTCTGTGAATAAAATCTGGCATATGCAGCAAGGCTTCCTGTCCAATACCACTCGGTGTACATTCCCTGTGGTAAAACAAATCTTGCTTGTTCAGGTGCAACACCACTTGATATAAGATCATTGTATGTAATCATGCAGCTTTTGATAACATTCTCGTATGTATGTTGAATGTCTGGACTAATTTCTACAAAATCTTCCGAACCCTGTTTAGCACCATTTACTGGTTTACCTCTCCACTTAGGATGATAAAACTCCGGTTCATACGAAACATACCTTCTGCTGATTTCATTTTCTACAAAACCTTGTTTATGTTTAAAAAACTGTGTGCGAATGGAAACAGGAGCTTTAATTCGTAGAGTAATTTGAGGGTGTGCAAATGGTGTCCAGTGATTATAATCTGCAAGATATTTTAACAAGCAAACATCTTTGTCTGACAACTTTTCCAAATCTTGTTCGTAGTAAACAGAACCGGAGTCGTCTAGTCTTTTTCTTGCAACCAGATCCATTTCCCATTCAGTTTCTTTATTGAAAGAAACACGAGCGGCATTACATACCGTAAGATCTGTGCCCATGCTATCAATTAAATCTACTGTTCCTTTGTCTAAAACTTTCATGCTTTACTCCAAGAATTCAATTTCAAAGTTGCTTCTAGTCCACTTACAGTATTGTCGTCAATTATTTTTTTAATTTCATTTGCAGATCTACTGTAAATCATATCATTTATATCTTTATCTGTAATGTGCTCTGGCCATATACAAACTTTATTTCCAGATTTAATTAATTTTTCATTATACGAGATAATCTGAGGATTTCTAGGTTCGTTGTCCAAAACATATACTAGCTCACTCCCCTGAAACCTAGCGGGAATGGTATCAATTGCACCAGCACCCACAATTGCTACAGAATTAGAAATAAATAAAGAGTCTAGTGGTCCTTCCACTACATAAATTCGTTTCTTAGGATTTGCTCTCCACAAACCATACCATAATCTGTCTATAGATTTGTCTGCTTTCACTGTAATATATCGCAAAGTGCTTCTAGCATTAACCTCACCCTTCATTGTTAGAACTCTTCCCTGAGCACCAACAACATCACCCTTTTTGTTGAACATTGGGATTATCAGACGTGGTTCGTATGTTACATCACTATAGTCTGGATCTAACAACTTTGCATATCTACCAAAATTATCAGTGTAGTATAATACATCCCAATTCTTTTTTGGTATTTTACGCAATTCTAAAAATTGAACTGCGACGTGATCATGAGGTAAATCCTTTACGCATTTCAATGGTTTTAACAAATCTTGCTTCTTATTAAACTTAGGCTTCCTCATCAAGGACAACATTTCACTCTCTCCCATATACTTTTTCTTCGGTATATTTTTTTCTTTCCATATCTCTAGAGAATATTCCTTTAAGAGGGCTGGATTGATTTTTTCTATAAAACTATACAAGTCAGATGCATAACCACAGTTATGACATTTCACTAGGTATTTATTATTTTTTTCATAAAAATAGAAACGAGTTTTTGTTTTTTTCTTTTGTGAATCACCACAAATAGAACACCTGCAATTTGCTAACTTTTCCTTTTTCCATGCAAACCTATCCAGTTGAATGGATAATATATCAATATATTTTTTATCAATGTGTGCAGGCAATGTTAGCTCCAGCTTTGAACGCCATTGTTTGTTCGACTAAACTTTTCTTTGAATGAAACATCAAACCCAGATCCAGCCTTTTCTTGACTACTCTGATTAGACTCAACCAAACCGTTTTGCTCTTCTAGATCCACATCATACAATTTCATTTTACTTCTGTTTATTCCTAAGATAAACTTTCTGTTTGAAGCAGCATCATTGTATCTATTTTTTAATTGTTTCACCATAATCTGATCCATAGATTCTAGCTCTTCAGTAGAAATTAAAGCAATCATGAAGTCAGCAGTAGCAGGAAGACCAAACGATTCACTTGTGTCCTCGAGTCCCATATCACTGTTATTAAAACCCTGTCGGTTTACCTGTGTTGCAGAGAAAATAGGAACAGATCTCTCAACAGCTAAACCTCGAAGTTCCTCTGCAATTGCTTTGATGAATGTGTACGAATTTGTATTTCCATTGTTCTTAAGTCTAGATGAAGTACAAATGTTTAGATAATCAACAAAGATGATATCTGGTTTAAATTTCTTTTTTAACCAAAGCTCATCCAATAGATTACGGAAATGTACCACACTAGCAGAAGACGTAGGATACTCCTTAACAATCAACTTACCCTTTGCGTGATCGGAAACTTTCTTTAACTTAGATTTGTAAACTTCTTTAGGTAGTTCTTTAATTTCATCTATTGTAATATCAAAAAGATTTGCATCAATTCGTTCTGCAATTCTCTCCTCAGCCATCTCACATGTAATGTAAAGAACATTCATATTCTGTGAGAGACATCCTGCAGCATGGTGACACAGGAAGAGTGACTTACCTACACCTGTACCAGCCATAACTATGTTTAGTGTTTTCTGTGGAGTACCACCATTAGTAATTCTATTGAAGTAATCCAAATCAAACGCTACTTTGTTTTCTACCTTATGATAAAAATCAAACCGATCATCTGCATCTTCAATATAATCGTGTCCAATGTGTGCATCAAAAGAAACAGACAATGCTTCGGATAATATCTCTGGTATTGAATTTTCTGTTTTTGTATCTGACTTACCATCGATTATGTGAATAGATTCCATGATCGCATTGTAAACAGCTTTTTCTTTACAGTAATTTTCCGTTTCAGATACCAACCAATTCTCATCTGTCTTTTCATCTACAGAAAGACCCTCAATAAGACTTATACATCCCTTATAGGTTTCCTCATTTAAATCATTACGCTTATCCAAGGAAATAACAATAGCCTCTTTTGTCGGGATAGAGTTATACTCCTTGATAAAATCAGACACGATCCTAAATACAACTTTATCAGAAAAATTCTCAAAGTACCTCTCTTCTAAAAAGGGAAATACTTTACGAGAATATTTTTCATTGTATGCTAGGTTAGAGAGTATAACCTTAGTGAGATCACTCATTAATTTCGCTTTCTGGTGTTACTTCACCATACATAAATTCTTTTCTTGCTGCCGCATCCAATTGCTTCATAATATCTTCTGTGAAATACTTTGTTGGATCTTTATAGACATGCTTTTCAAAAGCTTTAGTACCATCAGGAAATTCATATCTGGTTGATACCTTCTTGATTATATCATATTTCTCTGCAAGAGTCAATAGTCCATAGTAAGGATCTAGTCCAGTATCATAATGTAGCATTACATCTACCATTGAATTTTCTTTTGTAAGCCTAGACTTATACAATTTACAATGGACGATATTACCAATAATATCAGTTCCCTCTTTTACCTTCTTCTTTGAGAGGTAGATAATAGAAGAAGCGGCATATTTAAGACCTGCACCACCACTCATTTCCTTTGTAGGGAACATAGAACCAACTGATGCATAGGTGTGGTTCGTCATTACCATAGGGATACCAGCAGCTCCCAGTTTGATTGTAAGAACCCTGAAAGTAGCCTTGATCACCTGAGCACGAGTCATGTCTCGTGTGGTCTTACCCTCTGCGGTATCATTCATTTCCTTTTCAGTCGAAAGCATTCCCAACGAATCCAACACAATCATCATTGGTTTCTTTTCTTTAGTCTCGTTGTACTTGTCAACAATACTGATTGCCTGATGTCTAAATTCTTCTACTGTAGATACAGGCATGACTGCAACTCGTTTGGGATCAATTCCCCTACCTCGTATCATATCAGAGGTTACAGCTTGTTCAGAATCAAAGTAAAGAACAACACCGTCAGGACGGTCACGCAAAAATTTAGAAACGATCCCAAGAGTAAAGTACGTTTTTCCTGTTGCAGACTCTCCGGCAATCGCAATAATCTTATTGTCTGGTATACCACCATACAAAGAACCACTAAGGATAGAATTAAAAATGTAACAACCAGTATCGACAAAACCACCGATGTCTGATCCTGCAACTCCGTCATCAACAATACTTGCATATTTATTCCCCGATTCTTTAACTAAATCATTTAAAAATTCCATTTATTCTCCTATTCGAATAATGCTTCTAATGTGTTTACTTTTTCTGCGTTCCAACCAATAACATCCAATATGTTTTTAAGTGGTTCTAGAAAACTAGTGTTGAATTGTTTTTCATAATTAATATACTGGTCCAATCCAAATTCTATCGGTATTGAACTCTTAAACGAAACAACTTGATCTCCTCTAGGACCAGAAACTGGATTTGGTTGTTTAAGATAGATAAATTTAACTTTATCTCCTTCATAGATAGTTTCATATTTTTTTGTCAATTTAAGTTGTTTAATTTTTCTATTATAGAGAAGAGCACCCTTAACTGCAATCGGAGTTCCCTTTGTGTAAATATCAGTATTACAAGAATACTTTTTGAGACTAGAAACACCTCTTGGAAATGAGATATCCTCTGGTGTACTATTATAGAATTCTTCTCTGAAATTTACAATCAAATTCTGGATAGTTTGTTCATCTGTTGTAAGAATCAATCCAATACACTCTTTAAGTTTTGTTCGGACTATTGCAGGAGTTGAACTTCGAGTAGTTTCGATTCCCATTATCTTTAGCTTAGGCTTTTCATAACGAACTCCTTCGCTATCCCACACGTTAAGCATGTATCTTTTCTTCGCAGTCCAGATACCACTCTCTGCAATAACTTCTCTACCCATGTTCATCTTGTTTTTGTATGCAGACATCATCTCACATAGTTCTTTGTATTTACTTTCTATGAATGGAATAATTATTTTCTCTGATGCTTTGTCGAGGAAGTTTGTGATCTTTTCCACATCATCCCCATCAGTGATAAACTTGTCCACAAGATTCCCAAGCCTAAGATAAACAGAATCGGTATCAGATGCCACAACATAGTCATAATTTTCAGTTCCTACATGTTGATTTAAAAATTCATTTAGTTTATCTGCAATCCAACGAATACTGAGCTGCCCTGAAGTAGTAATAGCTTCCGCCATATCCACATCATAATAACGAAAATATTGATTACCAATCGCACCATAAGCAGAATTCAATTGAATTTTTCGAACTAACTGAAAGTTATGATACTTAGTAATTTCATAATCTAAATCTGAATTATCTGGATCCTTCTCTTTTTGTTTCTGACACTCAATCATTTTTTGCTTGTACATACTACGCTCTTCATACATCGTTTCCATCAGTTCAGGAAGAAAGCCATAGAAGTCTTTAGTATAACAAGTACCGTTAGCTGCAACTGAATATCCCATAGATTTCATTTTCTCTATGTTTTCGTGACACTTCTTTGCATGAGGATCAGATGATCCTTTGAGAATATTATCAGGAGAAACTCCAAACGACATGTCAGAATCTTCTTTACGAAGAGTCTCTGGAGAGATGTTATATTGCATAATCAAGTGTGGGTATAGTGAGTTCAAGTCAAACGATACAACCCACTCATGTCTTCCCACTATTGGATCTTTTACATAAGCACCGACATACTGATCATTCTTTTGTCCTTGCTTCTTGGGTGGAATCACAATACCCTTGTCTCTAAGGTAGTGGTAGATAATAGCATCCCAAGTTCTAACCTGAGAAAACACATCTTCGTAATTTACCTTAGCTGCATATGCAAGTGCCATTGCAAGTTCAAGTAACTTTAACTTCTCTTCCAATTGCTGAATAAGAACAACGTCCTTGATGTTGTATTCTATGAACTTCTGGAAATCCTTTTTATAGAAGTCTCGTATTGAATCATACTCGGCGTAAGAAAGTTTACGCTCACCCAGCTCAACAAATGCAATGTGATCTAGTCTATAAGACTCTTGATTGACATAAGTAAATGTCTTATACAAATCAAAGTAGTCTAAAATAGAAATACCAAGAATCTGATATACAAGATTCCTTTTTCCTTGCTTTTCAATATACTTATCACGCAACCTCTTCCAAGGAGAAAGACGCTTTGCGTGCTTTGGTTTCAGTACACGCTTGATTCTAGAGATCAAATAGGGAATATCAAAAAACTTAACATTCCATCCAGTTATAACGTGAGGTGGATCATTTTCCCACCACTCTATGAATGCCAACAGAAGATCTTCTTCATTGTCGAAACAATAAGAAAACACATTCCGTTCAGAAGTTTTAAATTGTCCTAAACCAAAAACATGAGTTTTTCCTAGCATAGAAACTGTGATTGCAATCACACGTTCTTCTGGATTTTCTACACTAGGAAATCCTCCGTCACAGGTAGTTTCGATATCCATATAGCATATGGGAATTTTACTCTGATCATATTCAACTTCTTTTGAAAAGTAATCTCCAATATATTGATAGACATAATCAGTGTTACCATAAACGGTAAAATTATCTACATTTGAATAGGTGTTTACAAAATCCCTACACTCGTAAATACTACCGGGAACAAAAGGTTCTACGTACTCTCCTTTAAGAGTTTTATAGTCAGTTTTATTCGACGATTTGACAAAGAGAGTAGGACGATAATGATCAACTCTTTTAATTTCTTCGCCATTAGAAAATCCACGATATAAAATACCATCACCAACGAGAGATACGTTGGTGTAGAAATTGCGTTCCATGTTTAACTCCTGTTTTAGGATTATTATATCAGACAGATTCCATAGAGTCAACCAAATTGTCTTCGAATAGCATCAGTTGATCATCAAGAGAGGAGTTTTCCTTGTCTTTAATAAATGCAGAAAGTAATACCATATAGTTAATAACATCAACTACAGTGTCATTGAAGCTCTCATCTTTTACGTGCATTTTACCAGCGTCTATAAAAGAAGATAGTCTACTCATCTTATCTGTAATTCGTGTCATGAACCCTTGTTCTGTAGAACAGATTCCCATAGACTCTACTCTGGTGAAATTGGCAAATGGTTCTTTACCATCATTGCCTGCATAATCTCTATTTTTTAGACTCATTAAGTCCTTTGCATCCTTACAAAGTTCTTCATGATATTTCAGCAATTCATCGCGTGTCATATTATACTCCTGTTGATCCAAATCCGCCCTTGCGGTTTGTTTTATTTTTTGGTGCTTCTGTTTGTGCGTATGTAATATCAGAAATTACATCATAAGGTTTCAATATCTCAACCTGAGCAATCCTATCTCCATGCTTAATTTCAAATGGTATATTTGTGACATTATATAATGCCACAAAAACTTCATTACAATAATCAGAATCAATAATTCCCTCTGAGTTTATTAGTGTAACGCCATGCTTCCACGCATTTCCTGATCTGGGGTGTAACCGTGCAGAAAATTCAACTGGAATATCGAAAACCATACCTGTAGGAATCAATGCACGACATTTAGGTCCAAGCATAAACGTACAATTGGGTGTGTCACTATCGAAAACGACAGTAGCAGAACTTTCATGTAACTGATTATATGCATCATACCATTTAATAGTTCTAATTATAGGTGGAATATCCTCTGGAGGTACAGCTCCTCGTAAATGAGCGTGAATGTCGAAACATGCCGATTCTGTTGTTGCTCTTTTTAGTGGTAATGTATTGGGATATAACTTATAAATCTTCATCGTCTCTGACATGCATTCTCCATAAAATAAAAAAAAGTTATACGACGAGTATAACACACAACAATTAGATGTCAATTAGAAAGATCTAGAAATTTCACCTACTGGATTTGGTAGAATCCCACCAACTGAACGGAACTGTTTTCTTGCTGTTGCCGTAATATCTGTTGGATCAGGAAGTCCAGCAACTCCCTTGACTAACGCACCACCACCAGGCTCATTATTTAATTGGTAGTTTGTAGTATCTACAAACGGAGACGCAGTGAGTGTGATGGGATTTTCATTAGCAGAGATGTTTCTGGTCTGAGCAGTCCCCATAGCACCAAACGCATTTCCTGATGCAAAAAGAGCCAAAGTTCCGTTAAGAGTAGCCTGATTATTATTAATACCATACCCACAATTATATAATAAATTATTCCAAAATATAATTGGTGATGTATGACTGTTTGCAGTACCATCATCATGATAAATTCCAGCGCCACCACAATTAACAATTGTGTTGTTACATATGAAATTCTGAAATGAGTTGGTAAAGTTCATCCATATTCCATTAGAGGCATTACCTCCGCCGCTTATTAAAAGACAATCTATTACCGAATTCCGACTAAAAGATGCAATAAGTTCAATAATCTCTCCATCATTGTCATCATTGGTTCTCTCGATGTAGCAGCCAATCAAAGCTGAATTAGTAATCTGAGCAACAGCATGACCACTACTGGTAGATACGCCTCTGAAAACACACTCCACTGCACTTGCATCACTCAATCGAACAGTACCACCATTAGTATTAGTTGTCGTGTTAGTACCCACACACCTATACATCAAGTTACCATCTCCAAACAATTTAAAAGCAGCACTTCCGTCAGTTTCAGTGTCTATGTCAAGATACTTTACATACACATGTTCCCCAGTAAAATCAATAGGGGATTTTGTTTGATACATGATACCATCGCCAGGAGTAGTTCCATAACCTTCAATTACTGTAGGAGAACCACCAGATCCTGCACTTGTAGTAAAAGTCAAGTTTGTTGTTATCGAACCTTCACGAGAGCTGTGTCTCTTACAATACAAGTGATCACCCGCACTAAGTGAGTTCAGTGCAGTTTGAATAGCGGTAAAAGCGTTTGCTTCACTGGTGCCGTCGTTATCGCCAGTTGCTTGACTATAGTAATATACTGTTGCCATTAATTACCTTGTTTCTAGTTTGGAACAATTGTTAAGAATATCTGTAATTTATTTATGTCACCGGAATTACCCAAAACAGATGGATATAACCAAGAGTCGGCGCTTATTTCAGAACCACTTGCACTGGCTACATCGTTTAGTTCGTGATGGAATATGCTATACCCATTACCACCCATAAAGGTAAATCCACCCTGCTCCACACTACCGGTGATTCCCAAATCTAGTGTAGTTCCTGTTATAGCAGATGTAAGTTTAGGTAGAGCAGAAACTTTCTGGATAGAAAAACTAATTTCGTTTGTAGTGGCAGTAACTCCATCTTGAACATATGCAGATGTATTAAGTAAATATGAATTTGTTGGTACTTGTTTTAAAGCATCCAATTTATCTCCAACTACAATTGGAGATCCATTTCCATCTATGACAAAACCAATTGATTGTGTAACACCTGTAGGTGCGGTTATCATATTAGTTCCATCGTTAAAAGTAATTCCTTGAGCACCAACAGTTATACCAGTTTGAGCTTGAATTATTCCATCTACATCAACTCTCTGTGCAGGAAACTTCTCATTAATACCAACGTTACCATCAGAATCAATCGTCATCCTTGCACTATTGGCAGTTGCAAACTGAATACCGTGGGTATGGTTGCCAGCACTACCGTCTGCTTCGATGTAGAACATGTTTGCTAAAGAACCACTGAACTGTGCGTCATCATCACCGTTCATCCCGATACTAGTACTAATAGCCCCACCATCTTGTTCTAGCCGAATTAGTGGGTTATCATTCTCATTGTTGTTGTCAGTATCTGCTTTAACTGTCAGAGCAATATCACTGCTGGATGATGTTAGCGTTACATTATTAGTGAATGTTGCACCAGCAGCATCAAGATTACCTAAAGTTTCAATCTTACCATCAGTAAATGTGACACCATCGAGAGTTGTTTCTGTGGCGGTCATGTCAAGACCAACATTATCACCAGCAGAAAGTTTAATTTGGTTGGTGGCAAATTGCAAGAATGTGTCACTGTCACCTGAATGTGTAAGGAAGTCTTCAATCTGAACAGAGTAGATGGGGAATCTGACTATTCCATTGGCATCATCAAAAAGAGCTACCTGATTACCGTTTTGAATAATCTGAAAAGAACTCGAACCGTCAGAGATTAAATCATTTCCGTTTGATATTGCAACATCGGCACCAAATGTTGCACCAACATCAAAAGATATTCCAAGGACAGTTCCAGTAGCATACGTAACACCACCTGCAACAAAATTAGTAAGATTGTTGTCAGCAAAATTCACATAGGTGTCTGTATCATCCTTTGATCCTAGGACACCACCACCTAGAATATTAACTATGGGAGTATCCAGTTTTACCCGAAGTGCAGCGTTTGCAATTATTTCACTGTGGGAATCTCTAATGTTTAAGTCAGTGGAATTTCCATCATTGTTAACATCACCCATTCCTATATTTAAACCACTCTGAATGTCAAAAAGAGTTTGTCCAGAAGAATTTAAAATATTATGATTACCACTAAATGTTATGTTACCATCAAAAGTCGCACCACCAGCAGAGGAAATACCAGCAACAGGCAAGATCAGTGCATTTGTAGTAATATCTCCTGTAAGACCATTAAATGAATCTACAAGAGCATCTCCAGTGTGACCATGTGTATCACCCGATGCAACTTGTCTGTCCCAGGCGTAACCATTCCACGTCCATTTACTAGTTCCAATGGTGTGTACACTTACGTTTGTTACCAATCCTTCTGTTGGAAATGCCATTTATATCTCCTAAGCCTCTACCCAATTATCATCTAGTCTTGTGTAAAGAATACCTGTATCAGTATTTAGGTGAAAATCTCCTGTAGCATAAGTCCCAGTAGCAACATCTGCAGAAACTCCAGAAAATAATCTAGGAACTTTACTTAGTCTGATAGATAAAAATCTACCGTCATCTCTGGTTTCCCAGTGATCTCCCTTAAAATCAATAGTGTCTGCAGATCTTTTCTTTATCTGTCCATTTAATAGAACACCAACACCACCCCCACCAGCAGATGCAGCGTTAATAAACTTATTCATTAACTGAGAATTTATTTGTGGATCGTTACTGAGCAATTTCTCAAAGAATTTTTTATCAAGAGAAAACTCTTGTCTGTCTGGATTGTAAACAAGAGGGTATTTGGAAGAAATTAAACCAGGATCTCCTTCATCTCCCTTGTCACCCTTATCCCCTTTAGGACCAATAGCACCCACCACACCGTCAATACCGCGTTCTCCTTGAATGCCTATATCACCCTTTGATCCCTTAGTTCCTTGTTCACCTTGAGGTCCTACAGGACCTTGATTTCCGATATCTCCCTTTTCACCCGGATCACCCTTTTCACCTTTGTCTCCTCGATCACCCTTTTCACCACGAGGACCCATTTTACCGTCAACACCAGAAGGACCAGCGACACCCGGTTCTCCTTTGTCTCCCTTTGAACCTACTTCGCCATTAACACCGTCTCTACCATCTTTACCATCTACACCGTCAACACCATCCTTACCATCAATCCCATCTTTTCCATCTACACCATCTTTACCCGGAGGACCAATAGGACCCTCTGGACCTATAGGACCGGGAGCACCATCGTCACCAACTGGTCCTATAGGACCTGGAAGACCTTGAACACCCTGATCTCCTTTATTTCCAATAGGACCTTGAGGTCCAACCACTTGCTCTGTAACTACAGGGCTAACTGGTTCGTGTTGGATATCATCATCTTGAATTACACGCTGCAAGTTTTCATTTATCTTTTTTCTGCTTCCGCGTATTTCGTACACTTCGTTATTAACCTCTAAGAATATCTTAGATAGTCCATGATCCAAAGAGATAGTTCGATCAACCTCTTCTAGAAAGCTTTCTCTGTATATTTGTGATGATTTTAAATTTTCAATTTCAGGACCTGTCCATGCATATTCATTGCATCTTATGGACTCGTCATACGGAGAAAAATATTCATTAAAATCTTCTTTTTTAGAAACTACTTTTATTACTCGGTGATCCTCAGTTTCTAAATTTACACCATTAGTAAATGAAGAGAATCCACCAGAATAATTACTCAATTCAACTATGTCATCATGAGTGTCATTAGTATTTTCTAATACTAGATTTTTTGTTAAATCAGAATTTATATCTTTTTTTAATATCCATTTTTTCATAGAATGTCCCAGATTATTATTCACATTACTGATATAAAATAAGATATACTATTATTTATACTTTTTGTTTCTTTCTAGTTTTGTACGTCTTCTTGGGTGTTTTCTTTTTATTTTGAGAATCCATTTGTTTTTTTCTATCTTTTATCTGTTCTATTACCTGTTCATAAGATTTTTTATTATCATAGATTCTTTGCTTATGTTCGATTGGTACAATTCCCGGATCAAATGATAATAGCTTATTGCAAGCCTGCAGTCCAACTTCAGGAAACCCAGCATAAAAAGCAGTAGCGGCAACTTCATCAAGAACAGCCCAACTATAAACATCATTTTGTATGAACAGTATATCATGTTCTGGATAAGGAATCTCTGCTGCCATTCTAGCATAAAGATATGCAATTGCATTCTTGTCTTTCATTCTATACAGTCTTGCTAAAAACCACAGCGGTTCTGCTCTACTAGGTCTGTGATTAAAACAATCAAGAAATGCTTGTGCTGTCTCTTCTGTTGATCTTTCCAACATTCCTTTTAATATAGCAACTCTTAAAAGAGAATAATAAACTTCCTCTGGCCATCCACCGAGTTCAACTCTAGCCTCATACGCATCCAGTGCTTTTTGCCATTGCTGAGAATCAAAATAACTTTGTGCAAGATAGAACCGATATCTTTCGTTTTTGGGTTCATCTACAAGTGCAGCCTCTATAGTTTCTGCATCTCTTTTGTACTTATCAATTGGATTTATTCCAACGTTTCTGGCACCTTCAGTTCTAGCAATAACTCTATAGTCACCCGTTATTTTACCAAAATTCATTTCTTCTCTTGGCTTACTACTACAGTCTGCATACTCATGAAGTACACCGATGTAATTCCAATCGTGTTCCAATTTAAATATTTGATTTCTCCACCAACCAAATTCTGCTCTACCCATACTAATTGCATATGCATCAGCATCCATCACATCAGGATATTTAAACTCACCCTGCATATAATCATCTGCGTCAATTACCCACGCATAGTCAGCGTCTGATTTTTGTGCATTACGCAAAGATTCTGTTCTTGAGCCAGTTTTACCATTATGATCACCAAAACCCTTCCAATCAGACTGGTGTACTTCACCGGGAATATTTAACTCTTCCATAGTCTTCTTAATTAGATCTTGTGTGCCATCAGTGGATCCAGTATCTGTAATATCATAGCGATCAATATACTTAGCCATTGATTTTAGACATTGATCTATAATATGCGTTTCATCTTTGACAATCATGCATAATGTAACGGTTGGTCGGCTCATAATAACTCCATAATGTTTAATTTGTACTTAGTATTTATACTGAATACTGATGAACTATTTCCTTCATCTTATCAATTCTTTCTTTATTATACCCAAGAGACTTTGCATAATTGATTCTATCTGTTAGTAAGTCAGTTAAGTGAGGTAGCTTATGTGGATATGTCGTTGTAAACCATTCCATAGCTTCATAAACAGAAACACCATCAACATGGGAAATTGCAACCCCAACAGCTTCTGTCATTTTATTAAAATCTTCTGTCCAATAATTTGAATTTATCCAAGTCTGTTGATCTGGAAAATGACTAGACAAACATCCACCTTCAGTTTGTATTCTTTCACCTCTTCGATGATTCATCCAAGGAAAATCTCCTCTGTGACCATTACCAAATACAATGGGAATATAACAGTTGATCTGTTCTACAAATCTAAAATTAGATGGAGATGCTGCATTCAAAAATGACATACTAATTTTTAAAACATCACTTTTCATTACACTGTGCCAATTACTATGAAAATATTTAGATTGATCTGCAACCCTAGCTGCAGCAGTGTCTCCTATGATATCATCTGGATATTGCGACCAAATATTATCTCCTGTAGAATTACTCAATGCACCTCTAGACGAGGTGTAGTTTTCATTTTCTAAAATAGAAACGCACTCAGACATACCCTCAATTTCAAACCAATCATCATTGTCTTGAATTGAAACGTATGGTGTATTTACTCTAGAAGATACGTCTTCCATTTTTTGATAATATTCCGTTAAGGTTTTATCATAAGGATATCTAATATATTCATAATCTAAATTTTCATATGATTCGTGCGAAGACAATAAGTTTTCTATTTCAATATCCTTACCTCCGTCTGCTATTAAAATTTTAAATGGACAATTCCTCTCGGACATTCGTTCCATAAATTTAATAGTATAGTTAGGTCTTCCTTTGAGAGGAACTATTATTGTCAACTTATCCTTCATTTTTTGCCTTTAGTCTCAAAATAGTATCTAATTTATTGCTGTGATTCCAATAAAATTTACTTTCTTCTATAATAGTGAAGTTCAGTGCCTTACAAATATTTCTAAGTTTACCAAAAGAATAACAATTTTTATGGTACTGTCCTTCTCCATTTTGACTACCGTATATACAAGCGGTTAAATATCCCCATCTATTTTCATATGAATAGTCATATGTACCAAACCAATGCTTTTCTTTTATTGCATCTTCATCATCTCTATACCAGTCTTTCCAATCATCTTCTGCATCCAGCCAAGCTCTAATCACACTTTCTATATCTGGAACTGCAATGTTTAAAATACCACCTGTTTTTAAAACTCGCTTGGCTTCAAGAAATATCTGCTTCTCTTCTTTGAAATTCAAATGTTCGAATACACAATCTGCTCGTATTTCATCTACAGAATTATCTTCCACTGGTAAATTAAAAATATCCCACTGTTTCACTACTAAATCATCAGAAAATACCTTGTTTGGATATCGGTTTTTTATATCATCCAAACTATCCATATCTACATTAACATAATCAACCAATGGCTCTGATGCACATCCTAAATTTATTTTCATCTTTATATCCTATTTTAAAAAAGTTCTAATGGTAGTACAAATATAATCCATTTGCTCTTCTGTCAAATTATAAGCACATGGCAAGTTTATACCCCTACTAGAAATACAATAACTATTACGATTCATCTTTTTGTATTTATCCGAACAATCAAAAGCTGGTATAGAAGACAATGGATAGAAAAATGGTCGAAGAGGTACTTCAAATTTTTGAGCATAATTCATCAACTCATTCTTGGTTTTTCCATACGACTCGCCCATCACCATACCAGTTATCCATGCACCATTAATTACATTATCTGGTTCGTAATTTAATTTTACGTCCAAGTCAATTAAATTATCAGAATAAAATTTAAATTGTTTTCTTTTCTTATCCACTAGTTCATCTAATCTATGAAACTGAGCTAAACCCAATGCTGCTTGAATATTAAATGGCATATATTTATACCCAACAAGTTCATTGAAATATGATTTAGTTTCTGGTCCTCTACCCAAATCTCTGTATTTTACACATCTATCAAATAGATCTTTATCATCTAGTAATAAAATGCCACCCTCGCCGGTGGTTATAGTTTTTGTATTATGAAAACTAAATGTAGACGCTATACCATAGCTACCTGCAACCTTGTCGTTGAGAGAGGAACCTAGAGCTTCTGCTGCATCCTCAATCAAAGGAACACCAAACTCATTGGAAATCAATTCCAACTCATTCCAGTTTGCCATATTTCCAAACAAATCAACTGCTATTATTGCCTTTGTCTTTGGTGTAATAGATTGTCTAACAGATTCGGGATCCAAACACCAAGTATCCTTTTCTATATCACAAAAAATCACATCGGCTCCAAGGTGGACAGAAGAAACCGCAGTTGCTATCCAAGTACACTCCGGAACTATAACTTCGTCTCCAGGTCCAACACCAAGTGCAGCTAAAATTAAGTGTATAGCAGACGTGCAATTTGGAGTCATCAAAGCGTAATTACGATTATGATACTCAGCAAATTCCTTTTCAAATTGTTCTACGTAATGATATTTATTTTCATACCATCCGTTTTTCAGTGCGTCCAAAACATACTTTTCTTCTAATTCAGTTATGTCGGCACCGGCAGGATAAATCTTATCTTTCATCATATATTCCTAAATTAACGTAGTACTTTTTACCATCCAACATAAAATAACTTGATGACTTTCCACTAAATGTTCTTGCTCTCATTATATTGATAAGATCCGAAGCTTTGTAATGCATATCCAACTTTATTTCAGAATGATCTTCTATGTCTTTAGCCCAGTGAAACGTATTTATACTAGTATCTTGAGGCGTAGGAATATAGTTTGAAGTTAATATGTTCTTATAGTTTCTCTTGAACAAATCAATAATTGCATGTATGGACACATCATACAGTTCTTGACCCGTCATAGTTATAGGTGTTTCTATTTTCTCTTGAAACAATATATCACCGTCATCAATCCGAGGTGTCACTAAGTGAATAGAAACTCCTGCGGGAGTATCATCTACGAGTGACCAATAGTAAGGGTGTGTTCCTCTATTATACGGGAGGTAACTAGGGTGCAAATTAATAACCCCATCAGACACGCAATTTATAACATCCTCTTTTAATATATGAGGCCACCACAATAATAGTAACTTATCAGTGCCATCTAATATAAACTCATCTGGTTTAGTCTTACGATGGCATGGTACACCTGCTTCGGTAAAGGTGTTATAAATCTCCTCTTCGTAGCTGTCATTCTCACATGTAACCACATAATCTAATTCACAACCATTGCTAACTATAAATTTAGCAAGTTCATTTCCAACATAATTAGCGACACATGCACCAATCTTCATTTTAAATTTCTTAACATTTGCATAGTGTTTTGTATTTCTAGATCAAGATCATCAATTGGTTCGAAACCAGTTCTAAGAAGTTTTTCACTGTTAACTAAATATGAATATTGATTCAAAAGTGGAGTATCTACCATATTAACCACAATGTCGGTCTTTGATTGAATCATCTCAACTATTGTATGTAACTTATAATTATTTGTCAATACATTAAAAACTTCATTTGAATGATTAGAACGTGAAAAATAATCAAATGAACGCACACAATCATTTAATCCTAAATAAGGTCTGTATTGATTATAATTTTCTTTCCATATCGTAAGAGGTTCTCCTGTAGCTGCTTGATAACAAAATTTGTTTATTGCAGTATGGAATCTCATACCTTTACTTTTTCCGAAAATAGTTCCCAATCTTAAGATAATATAATCTAGACCACTGTCTTTCAGATATTGTTCACCTTTTATTTTAGATTCGGCATATGGAGATTGTGGATTGAGAAACCTGTCATCATCTTCGTGTACTTCATCAGCAGCAACACCATACACACTAGTAGAAGATGGAAAAATAAACTTACAACCAACTTCACCACAGAGATCCATGAACTTTATGGTGTTATTGTAATTTATAGATTCAACTACATCAACTTCACCAAAACTACCTGCTGCATTTGTCACAGATGCCATATGAATAACAGTATCAATGCCTTGCAAATGATCTTTTGTTAAATCTTTTATGTCACTCTCTATGAATTTTATCTTTCTGTTCATATCAAATAAAGAACAATATCGCTGTGTCATCATATTATCAACAACGGTTATGTTATAGTCCCTCATACAATCATGAGAAATCATAGCAGATCCAATATGACCACATCCACCCGTGATCAAAATATTTCTATTTGTTTTCAGTTTCCCAGCATTCACCAAAGTCACCCACCTTTGCTCTGATCTCATCATTAACATCATACTTGTGTGATAAGTAATAAACCAAAATAGAATTAGGTTCTAGTGCCTTATATCCATGATAGAACCCCGGAGGTATCTTTAAAACTTCTTGTGTTTTGTCTGATAGATATTTCCACTCAACATCACCATCTTTAGCCAATCCAACTTTAAAGGATCCTTTGACACAAAACCAATAATCAGTCTGAATGTTATGTTTGTGCCAGGCTACAACATGTTCGGTTGAGTTGACATAAGAGATGTTTAGTTGTCCGTTAACATCAGGAAAGATGTTTAAGCATCTTTGTGCTCGATCATCTTCATTATATTGAATCTGTTCTATATTAACATCACTCATAATCTAATCCTCACAAGGGAAATTCAAGTCCCGTATATAATTCAAACTGATAGGAAGCTTGAAGTTTTGCTAGTTGTCTACCTGTTTCTGTTTTAACTATGCAATCAATAAATCTATTGCCGTCTTTTAGTTGTATGTTCTCGACTGGGGTGCAATTATACACGATACTGTTTTCAATTTTATCTAAATTGTCCCAGTTCTCTCTTACAATATTTATGCAATTAAACCCGAGTTTTTCTGCGGCACACTTAACCGCTTTAGCATAACCGCCATTACCCAAGATATAAAGATTCTCATAACCACTGAAGTTATCAAGGTACTTCAATGCTGCTAAATAATCTGTGTTGTAAGCAATAAGATTACCACCATCGTTTATTACAGTATTAGCTGCTCCGATTCGAGTTACCTCCTCGGACATCCCATCTACATGATTTAAAACTTCTTCTTTGAATGGCATGGTAATTGCAAAACCACTGAAGTTTAAAGTTCTAGCAGAGAGAACCGCATGATCTATATCATCAACCGAAAAAGACTTGTAGATTTTATTGAGTCCATAATAATAAAATGCGGTGTTCATAATTTGACAACCAACATTACCACTATTCTTTGCGAAAGAACAGTAAATTTCAGTCTCTCTGTTTATCCATCTCATTTACAATTCTTTCTCGTATAGACGTAGAATCTAAACCGTACTTGGCATAAAGATCTGCAGGAGATCCAGACTCGGGAAATATATCATTGACACCAATCCTACAGAGTCTAGTGTTTAATCCATGATCAGTTATAACCTCAGAAACAGAAGAACCTAGTCCACCGATTATAGAATGATCTTCTACCGTGAACACGAGACTAGATTCATTATTTAAAATAATTTCTTTGTCGATTGGTTTGATAAAGGGAATATCAATAACGGTAACGTTCAGTTCCTTTGTGGCATCTAGCACATCAGATAAAACACATCCTGTAGAATAAACTACAGCATCTGGATTCTCTTTCTGTCTACAAATAACACCCTTACCAAACTCAAACTCAACAGTATCTTCATAAGACTCAGCAACTGGTTGTCTTCCAAGTCTAAGATAGTTCACACAGTCTAAATCATTTTCACATAAGTGCTTTACAACAGCCTTTGTTTGGTTGTATGTTGATGGATTGATCACACACATATCTGGTAATGATCTCATCAGACTCATATCTTCCAGTCCCATCTGAGTAACACCATCCTTACCTATCGCAAGCCCACCATGTGTTCCAACAACCACACACGGAGAGTTAGAATAGGATAAAGAACATCGTATTGTATCATACTTTCCAGTAAGGAACGATGCAAAGGAAGCCAGAAAAACTTTATACCCGTGTTCAGAAAGACCTGAAGCAATTCCGATCATATTGTTTTCTGCAATACCGATTTCAAAAAATCTATCAGGATATGCGTCAGCAAACTTATTAATCTTTGTTGCTTTTCCTAGATCGGCTGAGAGAGCTACTATACTTTCATTTGTCTCGCCAGAATAAACTAATTGATCACCAAATGCATCACGAGTTGCTTTCATAATCGATCTCCTGAATAGCCTTTTTATATTCTTCATTTGATGGAGCTTTTGCGTGCCACTCAGGTGACTGCATGAAGTCTACACCCTTACCTTTTACGGTATCCATTAGGACACAAGTCGGTCTTCCATTTGGTTCGACTGAAAATGCCTTTTCTATCTCGCCCATGTCATGTCCATCAATTCTAATAACGTTCCAATCAAATGATCTTACTTTGGATTCTAAATCACCCAGACTTAGAATATCTTCAACAAGACCATCATTCTGTGACTTATTGTGATCGATTATGCAATAAAGATTGTCAAGATTATATTTGGGTGCTAACATAAAAGCTTCCCATACTTGACCTTCTTGAAGTTCACCATCACCTAAGATGCAAAACACCTTACTAGATTCGGACTTCAATCCATGTGCCAAAGAGTGACCAATACCAATACTCAAACCTTGACCAAGAGCACCAGTAGTAGCGTGCATATACTTCAATCTCGTCTTGTCTGGATGTCCCTGTAATTTAGAATTAACTTCTCTGAAGTCATCTAACGTATCAATCAAACTCAACTCGTATAGAACCGCATATAAAATAGGAACCGCATGTCCTTTAGATAGAATCAGTTTATCTTTATTGTCTGAAATCAAATCATAAGTGTTATACAGATATGATACAACTTCCGCCAAAGAAAAACTTCCTCCTATATGTCCAGACTGCTTGTCATGAATCATGTCGAGGACATGCTTTCTTAATTTATTTGGTTCAACTTTCATTGGCAACATAATCCTTTAACATACCAACTGCTATATGAGAAACTTTAGAGATACAATCTTCATAATGAAAATTGTTATTGTTACTTCCAATTTGACCTGGAAATTCCGATGGATCTGAATCTATCCTTAAAACTAAATCTGCATACTTATCTGCTTTAGTATCTCGGTTTCTTGTCATTACAACACAAATTATACCATGATCTTTTGCATATGTCAAGGCTTCTACTATGTTTTTTGAATTACCAGATCCAGACATAGCGAACAATATGTCACCCGGATTGCACTGATATTTCAGTTGTTCTACAAATATATTTTCAAACCCCAAATCATTAGTCAACCCTGTAATGGTTGCAGCAGAGTCACATAAACTAACAGACTTGAATTTGTTTCTTCCACCAGACCTCTTAGATTTATCTTCCGAAACAAACGGGTGCATATTCAAATCCAGAACTAGATTTTGCACTGAAGCAACATTACCTCCGTTACCACAGGCAAAAACTGTTTTCTCAGCTTTGTATGCATCTATGATTAACTCAACAAACTTATTGATATCACCAGAGTCAATAGAATTAAAAGCAGCAGAAGCTTCTGTCTTATACAAATCAATCATCGTTTTCATTATTAATCTCACTTAATTTCTCAGTTAACATAAGTTTTCCTAATAGGAATAAAAATTCACCATAATCACCATCATGAAAGTTCTGGTACAAAGAACATATACCTATGTATTGTAATATACCAAGAAGTTCTACATTGTCCCAATCCAATCCATTGTCTTTACAGAAAGACTTGAACTCGGGCATTAAATCTACTAAATTTCTTTTTGTGACGTACTTTAAATTACATGTTCCATCAGATTTAATACAATATGAATATTGTTTCTTTAAAACTAAACTTCCGTTTATGATCAATGCATGATAAAGTTTACCCAAGTCATAATAAAAATCACCAGTCTGATCACCCAATCCAAAAGACTCTCTCCAGTCTATTAGTTTAAAACCACTACCAGTGTAAATTATGTTCTCTGGCTGAAAGTCACCATGAAACTTACTAGGGATTGCCTTATCCAAGATAGAATCCCAATCCACTCGACTGAGTATGTCCATAATTGAATCGACGGGTCTGTTATTAATTTTTGTTAGTTTATCCAAATCACTATCTACGAAAAACTCAATCCGATTGTATAGTTTCTTAATATACATCATCTTGCAGTCTTCAATAAAGTCATCCGTCTTCTCGAACGAATCATCCCAAAAAGTGTTTTTATAATAGGGAAAAATTGCTTTCAGAACATTGTTGTCTAATACATTTGAAAACATTTCACCCTCAACGTAATCATAGGAAAGCATATTCTCATTTACCTGTTGCGTCTCCGGAACACACTCAACAAGATGACTTGCCCTGTCTATTCTTTTCTTTGCTTTTTCAGAGTCACTGTAATATTTAATTACCTTACCTCTCTCGATAAAGATACATTCATCATTTTTTGTAGCAACTACCTCATCTGAAAGTTGTTTTCTAGTTTTCAAATAGGCTTCATCATTACCCAAATCATACCAAGTAAAATCCAACATCTGCACTTCGTCTAATTTAGAAAAGCCATCTAGGACTTGATGTTCATTATTTAAGTTGGAGTTATTTTTAAGTGAATCCCAAAAAACATCGTAATCTAAAATACCGGACATTCCAATAAAAGCTTGAACTCCAGATCCATAATAGAAAGATTCCACTACTCGATTACCCTTTACTAAACAATAACTAGAAGAAGATTCAACATCTACATTAGAAACACCCACCCAATTATATTCAGGTAAATCAATCAACTCCTTCTCATCTATTAATGTATCTACAGAAGTGAAGATAAAAGGACACTGTAAATATTTTTCACATTGCAGTAAACTGTATCCTGGTCCAGATCCTTCACCATCATAGTTATCTACATCCACAAATTGTATTTTCCTATTAGGGAAAACATGATTAACGTAACTCTTAACCTGCTCTGATTTATACCCAACAGGAATTACAATCTCCACAGATCTTGGTACATTTTCAATTATACGAGATATAATAGCTTTATTCTCAATTGGAAGCAAAGCTTTATGTAATCCTTCTATGGTTTTATTTCTGGTTCCTCGTCCAGCGGCTAGTATGCAAAATTTATACATTGTCTTTATGTTCACCTAAAATCTTACCAGAAACTCTATTTGTATCATCTTGATATCTAACAACGTCATTAAGGTGTGGTGTAGATACTTCGAGTGCAGTGTAAGACTCTCTGGCAATTACCCTATGCTTTCTACCCAGAGGAACTGTCCAACCATCACCGGGTTTATAGATTTTAGATTCCATTTCTCCATTATCATTTTCCAGTAGAACTTCTGCTTCTCCCTCAATAACAAAGTTTGCTTCAATCTTATAATCATGAGACTGAAGACTGCATCTGTTTCCTTTTTCCATGTGAATAAGTTTATATGCGTAAAACTCATTGAGTTCCAACCATAACTCATATCCCCAAGGTTTCTCTACTCTGTATCTGCTAACAGATAGTTTATCTGGTTTTGCACCATCGATAACTTCCTTATATTCATCCAAAGCATCTTGAATATGGTTTGGAAGATCTATATCAGGAAGACACGAGTTCCTATCAATATTGTATGCGAATGCCGTATCTGTACCATCTGATTTTCTATCATTAATTAAAACTCTAGAACCACCACCAATTCCCATAATCAACTGATCATAAAAAATACCGAGTGACTCAAGTTGATCGACAGTTACCTTTCTAGCAGATTCACGTCTTCCCGTAGTTAGAATTATATTATAACCTTTTTGATCCCACGAACGAATGGTTTTAATAGTATTTTCTAAAATTACAGGATCTCTAGTAATCTGAGTGTAGTGACTACCAAAGTGTTCAATTAAAGTACCGTCTATATCGCAAAAAATAGTTTTCGTATTGTTCATTCAATATCTCCCATGTCGTAATAAACCATAATCTGTTCCCCACCAACCAAGATCCCTTATATTTTCCTCTCCAATAAAAGCATTCACATGCTCTCTTGCAGCAAAGGGAGGTCTTATACAATAATCGTAAATGTTATCATATAATTTACCAAATTTATTCATATTTTCCGAACCCGACATAAACCACAAATCTTCAAGTGCAAGATGAGAATCTCTTGGATCTTTCTTAGCATCCTGATGAAAACCAGATGTCCTCGGTCCTGCATAAAAATACTCAGGATTTTTTTCCTCTAGTTTTAAATCGATATCGAACCAATTGTCGAACCTAGAAATAAAAACAAAATCATATATAAAATCATTTTCTTTTTCATATTCTTCTTTCAATTCTATTGATCGTTTTGTGCTATACCATCTACTTTGGGATCTAAAAGCCAACTGTTTCATATTAACTTCAACTGCTTCCCAGCTACCTCTACTTTCAAGTAGTAAATCATATCCGGGAATTCCTTTATAATCAGATGAATCATTCAATCCATATTTGGACATATCAGGTTGAAATTGTATTTGTGGTACAATTTCATATTTTTTAGCATCATATGTAGAGAGTATTTGATTTTCACATTCGTTATGGGTGTTCCATGAATGCAAAAAAACATCCGTATCATATCTAGAAAATAGCATTTTATTTAGAGATGGGTATGATTCTGAAGGTCTACGCCAACCGCCATTTCCATCCTGTCCAACATTACCACCAACCTGTCCATATAAACACAAAGCAACTTTCATTATATTTCATTCTTTCTCTAAGTTAGTTATATCAATAGAATTCATTATATTAATAATATCTACTATTTCTTCATTTGGATCTATCTCAGGCGATTTTCCAGCCGCATTTTTACTAAAAGAAGTCATTCCATCTATACTAGATTTTATCAAATCAAAGCATAAATTGAAATCATAATCTTTAATATTTGATATGTATTCACAAATAGGTTTTAAATTTACATCATCTGTAACTGCTTCTTTTACACCGTTATAAAAATCATTTACATATTGAGAAATTCTATCCAACCTATATCTACTTCCATTGAATTGATCTAGTCTATGGCGAACAACCCAAATATCGGATATTATTTTTCTATTTCCTTGCAATGCACTCAAAATACCGGGAATTAGTTCTTCCCAAACACCAGATCTATAATTTAGATTTTCTAATAGAAATCTATTATTTTCTAAATGAAACTTTGTATTATGCATTGAATGAGCAATTCCCGTGAATGGAGAGAAATTTATTTTTATTCTTTCTATCCAATTTTCACTATGTGGATCTTCATCTAATATCTTTTTATATCCATTAATATCTGTTTCTCTTGATAATACCTTATTTGCCGAATTGTACCAGTATTCACGTCCCTGACAACTTACATAATCAGGATTATCTCTCAAAAAAACTAAAGAATTTTTAATAGAAGAAAGTAAAAATAAATCATCATCTGTGCAATCCATGACAAATTTAGTTTTAACATTAGAAAATGCAAGATTTTTTGCTATAAGAAAATTAACAGCACCTAACCAAACATATTCGAAATTCTTAGATTTCAATTTAGAAATATCATCTTCTGATATATGGTCATCCGAACTGTCGTATATAACCTTTCTACAACTAAGTGAAGAATAATGATCTACTAATTTTTGAATATTAAATTGTCTAGCTCTTACAAAAAAAACTAGTGTTAGATCAGACATATCCATTACACAACCCTCACGATAGGGACATGCGTAATAAACTTACCCTGATAATCATTCTCATTTTTCTTAATTTCATCTACAAAGTTCCATGCACCCAAGAACGCATAGTCAACTGAATTGTTAAAATTTTCCTTTGGATTGACAATTGGAATATGAACTCCGGGAGAAAACTTATTTTGCTTTTCTGGTGTAGTGTCGGTGATATATTCAATCATTTCAGGTCCTATCCCACAGTAGTTAAAAACTGTAGTTGATTTAGAGGTTGCACCATAGCTAATAACTTTTTTATTATGATCTGCACATCTTGATAGTAAGAGTAACAAATCATTTTTAGAATCCTCTACATTTTCAGAAAATCTATCGAATGTACAAGCTCTATCAAGACCTAGTATTTTTTCATAACTTATATTATTTTCTACACTACTATCTGGATTTGCAACTTTAGATTTCTGAACCCAAATTCTATTAGAACCTCCATGAACATCTGTATTATCAACTCGAACTATACTCAGTCCATTTCTTTCCAAAATATTTTTAAGTGCAATGACAGAAAATATATGAGGATGTTCATCGTAGATTTGATCATATGAATTTAAGTTAATCATATTTGCTAATGATGGATCTTCAAAGATAAAGAATCCATCATCACTAAGAACTGTTTCTACAGCAGAGAAAGTCTGATCCAGATCCGGAATATGACACATACAATTTGCAGCAAAAACTAAATCAATATAGCCTAGTTCATCCAAAATTGTTTCTGCTAACTCCTTTGTCCAGAACTTGTTGTATGTTCGATATCCCATGTTGTTAGTTTCTTCTGCAAAATTAGAACATGGTTCCACCGCATATGTCGATTGCTGTTCCCAATTTCGTAAGAATACCCCATCATTACTTCCTATTTCTAAAACGATAGGATTTTTCGGGAGAGACTTTTTGACCTGCAAACTAAATCGAGAAAAATGATCTCTCATGGTCCTTGACATAGAACCTCTGTATGCATAGGTATCATTGAACATTAATTCTGCATCTACATAATCCATATGAGTAACAAGATTGGTTTCTCTATCTAACCCAACACGCAAGTCATAGAAAAACTCAGAACTAAATTCTTGTTCAGTTAAAAATCCATTTGCTATGGGTTGTTTACCTAAATTTAGAAATTGTTTTTTACTACTCATCTGCTAGTATCCAAGTGATATCGAATGACTCTTCTTTCGTTACCCTCTTTGACAGAACCCCCCATATGAAAAACATCACTGTGGAAAACAAACATGGTTCCTGCAGGACCTTCAATCGGAACTGCATCATCACTACTAAAACCAAGATCAGGATAATCAATTTCTAGTCTATTTCTTATTTGACCAAAGTCTCCAGTTCTTCTCCACTCAGATCGTCGTAGTTCTTTACCTTGTTGATATGAATTAGGAACATATGAAAATGCTCCGCTATCTTTATCACAATCAGTCAAGTACATGAAAAACTTAAAAGTTCCTAACCGATCAAAATGTAAATATCCATTTCTAGCAAGTCCTCGATCAGAACGATAATCATGTGTAATATGAATGTCATCAAAACCCGGAACACCACCCATCTCCTTTACCATGAAAGTATTTGCAAGTTCACTGATGGCTTCGTCACCAAACACTTCATGAATTGCAGTCCCTTGCCAGTTATCAATAGAACCAATTTTATTTGCTCTTCCGAACTGATAAGAACCATTATCGGGTCCCAGTTGATCTTCAGTTATTTCTATAATACTCTTTACTTGTTCAGGAGTTGCAAAGGGTTCAGGAAAAATATAAATTCCATTTTCTACCAATTCATTTGAAATATCAGTAATAGTGTTCATGTTGTAGTATCTCCACGCAGAATAGATTCTGCAAATAATATATCATACTTGTCATTTATATCTATGGATCTTTCTTTGGGAATCAACACACCTTTTACATTTCCCTTGAAAAAATTTCTATTTTCTATAAGATGATCCCACTTACTCATGTAAAAAGCCCCAGATGGTTTATAATATTTCTTTATAAACTTACTATTTGTTAATCCACATTCTAAATTATCAAGAACCGGCAAAACTTTATCACCACTCATCTGACAAGCAAGCTGCAATGTGTCCTGTAACTCTGTCATACTAATAACAGAATCTATATTTTTACCGGATAGCTTCTTAATTCCCTTTTTGATATCATCCTTACTAACAAAAGGACATGTAGGTAGAAAATAAGAAAAGATATCATCTCCACCCATGAGTTCTTTGGGACAAGTTTTCATCAACTGAATCATTGCATCCAAAACTGTTGCCTTTGTAGTAGCATGAGCCTCTGGTCTTTCATGTCTTTCTACAGGCAAGTCACTAACTGCATCAAAAATTTGATCACTATCTGTAGAAATAATAATAGAATCGAATGATTCAGATTCAACAACAGCTTCTGTCATCCACCTAATAAGAGGTTTATCTCCCAATGGGTGTATGTTCTTATCTTTTAGTCTCGTAGAACCACCTCTTGCTGGTATCACTGCTACTTTTTTCAATCCATCACTCCATCACCAAACATTTTATACATTGTATTATCATGATTTCTACTTATGTCACCAATTTCTTTTGACTTAGAAACCAAATACTCTAAATTATTCAGATGTATGGCACATTCAGCATCAGATACAGACTCCGATGGTTCTGGGTGAACTTCTGCAAAAACACCATCATAATTAAACAAATCACATGACATAAAATATCTAGATGCAAGGACAGGATCACCCTGAACTCCATAAACAGATCTGGATCTTTGAGTAGAATGTGTACAATCAAGAATTACTTTATCGTAATGCGTCTTCAACTCATCTACTATACCAAAATTAACAAACAGATCATGGTAACCAAAGTTAGATCCTCTATCTGTTATCCATGCTTCACATGAATCATTCGTTTCACGAATCTTGTCAACAGAAGCAATTAGATTATTAGGACCTAACCATTGACCTTTTTTGATATTCACCACATCAAAAAGCTTTGCAGATTCCACAATCAAATCTGTCTGTCTAGAAAGAAATGCAGGTATTTGAATAGCATCTATAACTTCAGACAGACGTTCTATTTGATTTATTTCATGAACATCTGTTGTTAATAGAATATTTGGATAACGCTTCTTGGATTCTCTCCAAACATCCAATGCATAATCCATCCCAGGTCCTCTACCTCCATGTAATGAAGTTCTATTTGCTTTATCGAAGCTAGCCTTCATATACCAATTATCACCCGGAGACATAATAGAATTAATTCTGTCTAGAATTGAAAAAAATCTATCTTCGTATTCTAGACTACAAGGTCCAAGGATCCAAACTTTATCATTCATCACTAATTCCAATCTCTTTTATCACATTACGAATATCATCAACTGCTTGATCATCTCTCTGTGCCCAGGGCATTCTATCATATTCATAACCAAAATTCAAGATAAAAAGTCCGATTCTGAGTGATCTATGCCATCCATACTTATTAAATACAGAAAACAATTTGTTTTCTTTTTCTATAGCACTAGATTCATTTCCATTAATATAATCAATTTCTATCTGTGGAAACAGATTGCCTACACCAGACAGGAATGAATTTGCTCCTGCATTTCTTAGGAATTGATGTCTTCTCATACTACCACCAGCAACAATAACATCTATTTCTGGATTCAAGTTTAGTATAAAATTATAAGAAGCAGCAAGATCGCTGTGTTCCTCTTTGATTCCTAATATTAGATTTCTATCGAACAAGTCATTCAATATATCGGCAGTGAAATTCCACTGACCACCTTTACCTGCACGCATAAACATCCCGTGAATGTAAATTGGAGATCCTACACAGTCTGTTACAGAAGAAAAATAATCTACAATAGTCTGACTGTCATAAAAACGATCCGGATATAACCCCATGTAATGACAATTATCTGAGTGTATCATTCTCTTCTGAGAACTAATAAATTTCTTTAGTTCTAGCATTGACTTTGCAGGGAGACCAAGTATTTTTTTCTTCGAAAATAAAGACACTTGATAATTCAAAGACATAATTTCATCATCGGATAGTAGATTATATTGAGAAGTTCCTGCTGTTGTCATTACAGTAGAAACGTTCGAGTTCTCTAAAAATTTAACATATGTTTCTACGTCACCCAACATCATCTCTTCGTTTTGATTATACGATGGTGGAATTGGAACAACAAAATCTGAATTCATAAAAATTCAATCCCTTCAATACTTTTAAATAAATCATATTCTCTTTGATGATTATGTGAAATTACTTTGTTATTTACCCCCTCGAAATAGTGAGAACAAATATTGGTATCTTTATAAAAAGAAAATCCAAAGCAATTTATAGAATCATATTTCATAGTTTTTGCAAACAGAATAGCACAACCACCAACACTCAACCCACCTTGTAGCTGATTAATTTGTGCAAATCCTACAGCATCTTGGTGAAAATCAATATATTTAACCTTATCATAAGTATAATTAACAGCATCTTTTAAAACAACAGTTTCATTTTGTTCTACTATATCTTCTGGTTTTTTATCTGCCCAGTCATCGAATAAATCAGTAAAATGTTTGTCCTGTATCATTTGTTCAAAATTACTTAACAAATTAGCAATGTGGATATTTATAACTCTGTAGTCTGTTCTAGAACCCACATGATTCTCATAACCTTTATACGTTCCCTTATTACATCTAATAACAATATCATGAGAGTCTATGAAGACACCATGATCTTGCTCTAAAACTTTAGGGGAATTTCCTACAATTGCAATTTTCAATTAACACCCTTAATTCGTTTAAACTCATCAAAGTCTGTTATATAATCTTTCTTTTCATAGTATGAACTACAAATAGAAAGTAGAATAGAGTCCTCAGATCGATAAATTTGTTCGTCCCAAATCAGCTCCGGTATCAACACCGCTTGTTGAGGAGACTCTAATAAGTACCTAACTTCGTTTTTACCATCACTACAAATGACATCAATCTTTCCTTTTAGGCAAATTAAAATTTGTTTGGTGTCATAATGTGCGTGTCTACCTCTAATTGCTTCACCCCTAACACCATAAACATAAAAAACTCGTTTTATGTCGAAGGGAACATCTTTACTCTGTTCTATTGGAGTAAGATTGCCTTTATCATCTACTATAGTTTTTGCATTATAAAAAATAACATCATCAATAGAGGTACACATTTCATCTCCAGTATTGTTTCACTTTGTCTATTATATAGTCTGTTTCATCAGATGTCAACATGTGATGTAGAGGAATTGATATAGTCTGCTTGGAAGGTATTGTTACCTTTTCATTAAAGAAATATTCTTCTTGAGTGTGATTACACTCACAAAATATAGGATTTAGGTGTTGTGGTGTATAATGAATTCCACAAACTATTCCGGCATTTTTAAAATGTTCTAATGCATCTGTATTATCTTTCACATTTATTCTATACAAATGTCTACTTGTATTATGCAGTCCCAACTCTTTATTGTATTTTTCTCTAATCTCATCTATTTTTTCGTATTTGCTATCGAGATTTTTTAGATTTCTAGAAGCAATAGTAGCTTGCATAGTAGACATATAAGCCTTAAATCCAACTTGTTTCTGAACTCGGTTCCAAGAATCATCTGAGTATTCCATGCCATAAAAACTCAAACTTTTGAGATCTTCAATTTTTTTCTTGTCATCAGAAACAACAATACCACCATCCAAAGACGAGAGAGGTTTTGTTGGATAAAAAGAAAACACCATTAGACCATTTCCAAACTTATTATCCCACAGATGATTCCTATACTGATCCCTGTCAAGTTGCTGTGCAGAGTCAATAACCCCGTCGCATAATTTGTATGCACCACCAACCCAGTCTGTATTAGAATTAAATTCTATGTTGACACCAGCATCAACCAATGC
>TARA_R110002012_G_scaffold21989_8_pt1 | contig 43256 bp, 33 predicted proteins | sample TARA_R110002012 | Tara Oceans TARA_R110002012 (sample SAMEA4396515) | marine metagenome | biome: Westerlies Biome; feature: [DCM] deep chlorophyll maximum layer (ENVO:01000326); material: water (ENVO:00002006), including particulate matter (ENVO:01000060) such as... | depth 40 m
AGGACCCTGATATCGTCTCAAATTCCAAAAGTGTGTTGTCTGATGGCGTCCCGGATCCAACGTGGACCGATGTGGTTCCAAACACCAAGTTCAGCGTACCGTCGCCGACGTTTGCCCAAGCGTTAATGTCAAAAGACCAGTCGATCACATCACCGGCACGAACAACGGTATAGCCACCGCCCAAAAGGTTGCCGGAGGTCGCGGTTGTAATGGTCGTGCCATCCGCGAACAAGGCATCGTCACCGTCCGCGTCAGTCAGCACCACTTGATGCACGGGTTTGGATAAAACGCCGCCAATCGCAGGGCCGACTGCAGCAACCGTCCAACCGGACAGGTTGACCGGTGCACCACTTGCGTTGTTTACGCCCGAAGCAGTACTGATATTGGATTCAAAACTGCCGTCGTTGGTCGTTTGATCCATCAGGGTAACATTGACCGTAGTCGTCATGATCTGAGCACCAGCAGCGCTGGTGGCATCGGTTGAGGCTACGTTCAAAACCGCGCCGCTATCGACATCAGTGTCATTGGCCAACATTGCACCATAGCTGATCGTGCCGCCCGTGTTTTCATCCGCCTGCAACACATCGCCAGTCGCAACCGGCACGTCATTGGTTCCAGTGATATCGATGGTCAGGGTGCTGGTGTCAGTGCCGCCGTTGCCGTCGCTGACTACGTAGGAGAATACGTCGCCCGCAGCCTCGTCCTGCGCCAAGGCGTTGGTGTCGGGATCAGCATTGTTCAGCATGTAGGTATAAGAGCCATCGCTGCCAATCAGGACGCTGCCATAGGTGCCTTGGACGCTAAGTTCAACATTGCCTGACAGACCGTTGACGGACGCGACGCTTAGGGTGTCACTGGTGTCCACATCCGTATCGTTGATTAAAACATTTCCGGTCGCCGTATCGTCGCCACCAAAGGGTGTGTTGAACGGATTTACCCCGGCTTCGGTCACCGCATCGCCAGTATTGGTGTCAAGAGTCGCGACTGGCCCGTCGTTCCGGCCCAGAATGGTCAGAGTCGCCGTTGCCGTGTCTGTCGCGCCGTATTCGTCCGTGACGGTGTAAGTAAATGTATCCGTTGCAGATTCACCAGCCGCCAAATAGTTGAACACAACCGTCGGGTCATAGGTGATGTCGGTTCCGCTCAGCGATACCGGTGAACCTGCTGCACTCGGCGCCGCGACGCCGGTCACGGCGAGCACCGCGCCTGTGTCCACATCGGTGTCATTGGCCAGCAAGGTCGCAGCGTCGATTGTCACGACAGTGTCTTCGTCAAAACCTGAATCTTCAGGGCGGCCACCCCATTCCGCAAGATAACTGTCGGCCTGCCCATTTCCGGGTTGCAAACTATCAGGCGCATCGTTCCAAAAGCCCGCAAATGTGTGGGTCGGTGAGTAGACCTGCGCGTACTGGGTCTGATTGCTGAGCGCACCGTTGGGCTCGCCAGTATTCCAATTCACATAGGAAAGCGTCTGGCCCGCTTCTGGTCCTGTTACCCAAGTAAATGGTGCCGAAGACCCTTGCGAGGCAAAGTTGGCCTGCCCGCCGATCCACATGGCGTCCGACGACTGGCCGATCAGGCCGTTCGCTTCGATAAACGCCTGTTCGCCGGGAGTGGTGATGGTCGCGAGATAGCCGCCCAAAGCATCGGAGCCTGAAATCGCCTGAGCGAAGGTAGAACCCTGATCGACAAGGCGATAGTAATGCCCGTTGGCAGGATTATACGTCCAGTTCGCACTGTCGGTCGGGCCTGAACTGAGCGTATCATCCGTCGCAATCGGGCTGTCGTTTGTACCGGTCACGGTAACGGTTACAACCTGCGTGGCCGTCGCGCCAGAGTCGTCGGTGACTGTGGCGGTAAAGGTTTCTGTCTCGATCTGATTTTCGGCCAGTGCGTCGGTGTCCGCATCGAAATTGTCCAGCGTATAGGTCCAAACGCCGGTGCTTGGATCGATCGCAAAACTGCCGTAGGTGCCGGTCGCGTCACCGCTCCAAGTCGCTGTCGCCCCGGTGTCCCCATCCGCAGAGGTCAGTTGCCCCCCTGCATCCGGGGTTCCGGGGACAATTGCGCCCGCATCCTCTTTGCCGGCTTCGGTTACAGTACCCGCCGCAGCCGCCGCACCAGAGGTGATCACCGGCGCATCGTTGCTGCCTGTGAGGGTGATCGTGACGGTTTCGGTGTCGGTCGCGCCGTTGATATCAACAACGGTAACCTCAAACGTCTCGATCTTGGTCTCGCCCTCGGCCAGATAATCCACCAACCCGGGTACAACGCTGTAATTCCAAGTGATTTCGCCGATGTTGCCGCCTGTTGCGGCAGTCGAGACGGTTGCCGTCAAATCGCCCAAAGCGCCGGCTGAGGCAACGATCAGCGGATCAACGCTGTGGCTGTCGCTCAGATCAACGTCGGTAAAGGCAATGCTACCGGTGTCGTTCAGCGTTGGTTCGCCAAATATCCGGATCTCGCGATAGGAATTGGTGCTGTGGCCACCTTCGACGTTTGTTGTATTGAACACCAGCATGTCGGTTGTCACAGGCGTATCGAAGGTCAGCCAGAATGAATGAACACCGTCGTTGGTTGCCCCCGGTGTTCCGGAAACGGTCCACCCCCCCAAGACGTTGCCGCTACCATCCGTCAAGGTGTAGTCGCCGTCCGTGCGGTTGCCGTAGCCATTGTAAATGGCGATCGAGCTAACGGTTTTCGTCCCGCCTAAGTCGAGCGATAGGGAGCCAGCACCTGCATTCGGTATTGCATAGAGACCGTCTTGATTGGTCGGTGACCCACCTATGTCGCCATCATTCAGGTTGTGCGTCCCATAGGTGCCGCTAGCCGAAAAGCTGTTGAACAGTCCAGAAGCCGTGTAATTGATCATCTGACCAACATTGCCATTGACCACATTCGGATTAGACGAGGCGTCATTGCCGGTTTCCACCTGAGCATTGGTCAGCGTGATGTTGGAGGTATCGGTAAACACCAGTCCGGCAGGTGCAATTACGGGCGCGACACCGACGTCAGGGGCCTCGGTCACCGCACCCGTCAGGTCAGATGTCACCACACCGATCACCGGCGCATCGTTGGTACCGGTGATGGTGACGGTTACGTCCTGACTGGTCGTTGCACTAAATTCGTCGGTGACTGTGGCGCTAAAGGTCTCGGTGACGATTAGCCCCGCGGCCAGTGCGTCAGTGTCTGTGTCGCCATTAGCCAGCGTATAGGTCCAGGCACCGGTGCTGGGATCGATTGCAAAGCTACCGTAGGTGCCGGATGCATCGCCCGACCACATCGCCGTCGCGCCATTGTCCACATCGCTGGAAGATAAACTGCCCCCTGCGTCCGGATCCCCCGCCGCAACGATCACACCATCTGCATCGGCACCGCTTTCAGTGACGCTGTCGATATTGCCCCCCGCCAAAGTAGTGATTACCGGCGCGTCGTTTGTGCCCGTGACGGTTATGGTAACCGTGGCCTGATCGGTGTCGCCATCGGCATCTTCGACCTCGTAGACGAACGAAACGGAGCGGCTTGTGCCTTGCGCCAAATCCTCGAATTCGCCGTTGGGATCGAAAGAATAGCTGCCATCCGGCGTACCTGAGACGCCTGGATTGAACGTCAGAACTCCCTCGGAAGGGCCTGAGATCAAACGTACTTCCTTGACCAGGTCGGGAACATCGTCGTTCATCAGAACCGAGGTGAAACTGGTCGCGCCGTCGTCTTCGTTCAGGGTCTCGGCGTCCTCAATGGCGTCCGCCAACTGGTCGGCCGGATCAAGTTCGACGCCGTCAACCAATACGCGCAGGTTTTCGAACTCCCGTACCGAAAGGTCAAATGTCGTGAACTTGAACGTGTTGCTATTTGCCTCGCCATTGGTGCCGGTATTCGCCGCAACAAAGGCAAGATACGCCGCAATATCGGCTTGAACGGCAGGGTCAAGCCACTGTGCTATGGTAAACTCCAGCGTCAGCGTATCGATCCCGTGCCCACCGGCATATTTGTCAGTTGCGCCGTCATTTTCGGTGACATTGTGCAGGACGGTATCATTCCCGCCGCCCGCAAAGATGAAATCATCCCCGGATCCACCGTCCAGATAATCGGCAAAGCCATCGTCTCCGGAGCCCGAACCGGAAGCTGAACCAGAGCCTTTGCCACCCTTGTCCCATAGTTTTTGCGCGTCGATCGACCCGTTGCCCGAGCCTTTGCCCGCGTCACCAAACAAGATATCATCGCCTTCACCGCCAAGCAGCGTATCTTTGCCTTGCCCGCCAACAAGAAGGTCGTTGCCGGTGCCACCATCCAGATAGTCATTAAATTCGTTCAATGCCCCACCGGACCCCGATCCGGACCCGCCGCCGTTACCGTCGCCGAACAAACGGTCGTTGCCCGCACCCCCCCAGCAATGTGTCACTGCCGACGCCGCCCCGAAGCACATCATCATCGTTGCCGCCGTTCAGAAGATCGTCGCCGTCTCCGCCTTTCAGATCGTCTTTGCCGGCACCTCCTTTGAGTGTATCATCCCCATCGCCGCCCTTGAGCCTGTCATCGCCGTCGCCGCCATCCAGCAGATCGTCGCCGTCGCCACCATCGAGTTTATCCTTACCGCCCCCGCCAAAAAGCGTGTCGTCGCCGTCGCCACCCTTCAGATCATCCTTACCCTTACCGCCGTCCAGCATGTCATTTCCGTCACCGCCTTTGATCTTATCATCGCCAGCTTGCCCGGAAAGGACATCATCGCCACCCCGACCGTCGATCTTGTCCTTTCCGGCACCCCCAGAAAATACGTCGTCTCCGTTCGAACCTTTGAACTTGGCCATAATAATATTCCTTTTAATTCAGAAGGTTTCGCGACAAACCTATGACGATGATGTTGCTGGATTTCCAAGATTGAATCGCGCTTGAGCAAGCGTTCAGAAGCCCGAAAAATCGGGTGCTAACACAGCGGCTTTAAAAATTTTTGGAAAGAATTGTTAACAACTAACGAACACAAAGTTTTCGCGATTGCTCGATGCACGCCTTCGGTTCTTAAGCTCGACCGACAAACATCAGCGCAGACATAGCAGCATCAGTGATGTCTAAGGTAACGATGCTTGCTCCAATTATCTAACGCGACAATCCGTAAATGTGTCAAATAAAAAGGTTTTCTAGAAATCGGAGCAATAGAACAAATAAAATAATATGGATATTTTCAGTACATTAGCTATATATCCTAATCTATAGCATTAAGAAAGAACTCTATTACCCTATGCGAAGAAAACAACATAAAACAACTAGAGGTTCGGCTTTGCGCGTACCAGCCAGTCGAATCGCTAATGTTCAGAACGGGTAGGATCGCATATCTGAAATCCGCGCGGCCACAATAAGCGACGATTTATTGTGCCTACTGGATAGTTAAGCCATCTATCCTATCAAAAAAAGCCACAAGCGGCTTTAATCCATCAATTTGTTTGGACCAGCCCGCAGCCTTCTTCGCGACAAGATGAACGTGTTCCAGCGTGACGCCTACGCGATCTTTATGCAGGCAAGCGTCTCTGTTCCACCATCCTCTATGGGCTTTGCGCGACAGAATGAGCTGAAGCCTGATACAGGAGTGCGCGATGGCCATTGCCATAAACTGTTGTTCTATCAGCGGGGTGGTACCTCCGACCGCCAGCGCGCGCAGTGCATCCTGTTGAAGGGCGGGAACATCCGGCATCCATTCATCCGCGAACAACCATGCAAGATCATCAACACGCCTGCGCCGCCCTGCGTGTTCCCAATCGAAAACACAGACTCTGCCATCCGGACGAACCAGTATATTTCCGGGGCGCGCATCCCATTTGATAAAATTTTGCGGTGCGTTGTTATCAGGTTTTAGAAGTTCACCAAAATTATAGTTCGGGACGGGCAAGCCGACCATATTCCCCAGTCGTACAGGCGAAAGCGCCAGGTCATCGCACCAACCAGCCCGCGTACCGATATTGGGGACAATGTCGCTTAATCCCACTGCTGCACCAGCGCGTTGCAGTTCTAGCAAAGCCTCTGCACTGCGCTCGATTAGCACATATTTATCGGTCCCTTTTGCTTGCTCCAAAGCGATCGGCAGACGTTCGCCTTTGACATATTCCTGAACAAGTACGTCGTTCACATTGCGTATGAGTTTCGGCACAAGGCCGGTCGGTTCGAGCCGTCTCAGGATCTCAGCCTCCATTCGGGCGCGCGATACCGATTTCCGTTGTGAAATGACGACGTGGTTGCCCTCGACGTCACACACCACCGTTTTTCGATCTAGGCCACCAGGTGCCGATACGAGGGTCACCGCGCGGCCTAGCTTGATCGATATATCCTCTAGGTCGATCTTTGGTGTCTGAGCCATAGGAAACCCTGCATGCACACAAGTAATTTTACCCGAACCAAACGGTGCAATACTGTTTGATCTCAATTCTATCTGAAAGCTTTGACAAAATAATCAGTCAACGGTTTGGCAAGATAACTTAAGGGCGAACGTTCAGCGGTCCTGATAAACGTATCTACGGGCATGCCAGGCAAAAGCTTTTGCTCGCCAAGCTTGACCAGTTCACCGTCGTTTGGAAATAGCTCAGCTTGGTAAAACGACTGTCCTGTTGTCTCATCAGTGAAAACATCTGCGGAAATTCGCGCAACCTGCCCCGCTATTTCCGGGGTATGGCGTTGCTCAAATGCGGAAAAGCGAAGCGCAGCGTCCTGCCCTACGTAAACCTGATCAATGTCTATCGCGTTAATGCGCGCCGAGATCACCAGAGGCTGATCCTGAGGAATGACATACATGATCGGATCGGCTGGGGACACCACAGCTTGTAGTGCAAAAATCTTGGATCCATAGATCACACCCGAAACGGGACTGCGTATTTCCATGCGCGACAGAGTTTCGTGAAGCGACAACCGGCGCTCTGTAAGTTCAATTTCCCGATATTGCAGATCGCTAAGTATTGTATTTGCTTCTTCGCGCCGCGCAGTGGTCAGTTTGAGCTGTTGTATATCAAGCGCCGCAATCTGTCCGCGCAGCTGTGCAATGGTAGCCGTCAGGCTGCCGATTTCCCCCAGCAGACGTGCCTGTTCCCTTTGTAAGACTGACACACGGGTTGCTTGCGTAAGCCCCTTTTCCAGAAGCGTTTGGGAGTCTTGCAATTCTTTCTGAACAAGGGATTCCTGGGTTTTGAATGCTGCTAATTGCGCTGTTGTCCCATCTACCTGATTTTGACCTTGGGCAATCTGCTCTGCAATCTGATCGGACTCTCGAAGCAGCGACTCCAGCCGCGCTTCGAAAAGACGCTGTTGCCCGTCAATCATATTTTGCGCTTCGTCGCTTTGGAGGGCAGCCACAATCAGGTCGTCGGACACCTGCATACTCTCCATCCCGTCTCGCTCGGCCTCAAGGCGGGCTTTGCGCGCCCCTATCTCGAGCAGTTGCCCCTCGACGATTGCCAGCTCGGATCGCAGCAAGGTGTCGTCCAAACGCATGACAACATTACCTGCAGTGACGGTATCACCGTCTTTCGCAAGTATTTCGCCGACAACCCCACCTTGAGGGTGCTGTACGACCTGCCGGTTGTTTTCAAGCTGAATGACACCCGAAGCAATAACAGCACCCGCGATCCTTGCGTTTATACTCCAGAAGCCGAAGACACCAACAAGGATTACAAGTGCTGCAAATCCGATGGCCAAGGGCATTTTTGCCCCCCAGACCCGCTGCGTGGAAGGCTGATCGCTCATGACATTGCCTTTTTCGAAATGGTGTCTTTTACCGCGTCGGCATTGCGCAAAGTGGAGCGCATGACCACGTCACGCTGACCATCTGCCCTGATACGACAGTTATCAATCACAATTAGCCGGTCACATTCGGCAATAGCCATTGGACGGTGCGTCATGATAATGACCGCTCGTTCTGAGCTCTTAAATTCCCGTACCGCGCGGTTAAGTGCGTCAGATCCGTCTGCATCAAGTGCGGAATTGGGCTCGTCCAATACCAACAGCACCGGATCATTATAAAAAGCCCGCGCTAGGGCAATGCGCTGACGTTGCCCGCCCGATAACTGACTGTCCTGCCCTTGAACCACGGTCTTATATCCGTCAGGCAGCTTAAGGATCATCTCATGGGCATTCGCCTTTTGCGCGGCTTCGATGATTTTCGCCTCGTCTGGTTGCATCGACATGCGCGCAATGTTCTCAGCGACCGTTCCATTAAACAGCGTCACCTGCTGTGGGAGATAGCCAATAAACGATCCAAGATCATCAAGGTCATACTGATCCAAAGTTGCCCCACCCAAGCGGATCTCTCCAGTTTTCGGTTTGACCAGCGATAGCATTGTTTTGGCGAGGGTCGACTTTCCGGAGCCACTCTTGCCGATGATCCCAATCACCTGGCCCGGTTTAAGCTCGAACGTTATATTCGCAAGCGTTGGCTGTTTTGCATCTGACAGAAACACCGACACTGCGTTCAAGGACAGATACGCTGCGGGTTTTGGGAGCTTCATCGCATCTGGATCTGGGGGCGTGCTCTTTAAAAGGTCGCCAAGCATTTTCCAGCCATTGAGCGCCTGTTGTACCAAGGACCACTGCCCGATTGATTGCTCGATCGGAGCCAGCGCCCGCCCTAGCAAGATGGTTCCTGCTATCATGGCACCGGCCGTCATTTCGCCCTGCAGCACGAGCCACGCGCCAACCGCCAACATCGCAGATTGCAGAAACAGCCGGAATGTTTTGGTCAATGCCGCGAACAGGCCAGTCCAGTCACTGGCTTTAATTGTCTGATCGAGCGCACGATCCCGCATAAGATGCCAACGCGACACGATCGTGCCGCTCATGCCCTGCGACTGCACAATTTCCGTGGCAAGACGTGCTTGGTCCGCAAAGGCTTGGGCATGTTGCGAGGCAAGTTGCGCCTCTTTCGACTTCTGTCGGGTCAGCCAGTTATTAAGAAGGGTGACAATGATCAATGTTATGCCACCGGCAATTGCCATCCACCCCAGCAACGGGTGAAAGATAAAAATAGCGGCAATAAATAAGGGTGTCCAAGGGACATCAAAAAGTGCGAGCATTGCCGGCGATGTGAAAGTCGTTTGAATTATTTGCAAGTCTCGCAGCCCTGAAGCAGGAGCGGCCCTGAATTTGGGTTCGATCGACCGCTTCATTTCGGCAGCGAAGACACGACCATCCAACGCCGTTTGAAAACGTGCGCCAAAGCGGGCCAGCACCCTGCCCCGTGCATAGTCCAGCAGCCCCATAAGACCGTAAAGCGCACCAACGAGGAAAAACAGAGCAACAAGTGTTTCCTCTGACCCCGAGGCCAGTACCCGATCATATACCTGAAGCATGAAAAGCGGACCGGTCAGCATAAGCAGGTTGACAAAAACGCTGAATAGCCCAACCGCCCCCAGCAGTTTCAGCCCTTTTCGTCGGGCTTTCTGGAGTTCGGGCCGCCCAAACTTGTCCTTATTCACGCGAACCGTCCAATGCATTGTAACGTATAATTGAACTGTCACCTTAACGCGTTAGGGCGGTCACACACGCATTTTCTTTAAGAATTTACGAAAGCTTCGGTATTATGTGTCAATCGAGAACCAAAACTGACTTCCAAATGTTTTTGTTTCTAGCTCACGGTGCGAATAAGCAAAGTTCGCTTGCGACCAAACTATTTTTCGGGGCAGATATGCATCCCGCTTGGCGTTCCTACAGTAGCCTTTGCATACCGCATATATTCAAGAATGCTTACAGATAGAATAAAACCGCCGCAGAGCATATTGGCTCTGCGGCGCGAAATTTCTCGTTCGATGGGCGGCGGTTTTAGGGCGTTGCTACGGCCTGCGATGCAATCTGATAGATATCATCGCGTGCTACGTCAATGTCGGTAAGATCACGGTCATTCATCGCCGAAAGCTCGTTGAATATCTGGCGCATGGCACGCGGGTCCGCGCGATGGATTTGAAATGCACCAAGCGACTGGCGCAGCTTATTCATCAGACCTGTCAACGGATCGGTGGTATATGTTGTTGTATAGCTCATTTTTCTCTCCTTTTCGGTTTGCGGTCGCCTATCCACCGCAACCGGGTTGGTTCTCGTTTCAATGGTCAATGTCGACCTTATGCGGCAATCTGGCCGCGGGGAGCGCCGCGCAAGAGCCCTATGATCGGTCCGGATGCCATAAATTCGCAAAGTTCCTCATAAAAAGGCCGCTCGGCGTGAACTTTATAAAACTCGCCCGCTTGGGCTTTTGAAAGGTGGGCTCGCGGTTTAAAAACCGACGATGCTCCAACGTCACGCTTCACCAGCCCAACATAATCCGGTTTTCAGCATAACCTTTGATAGAATGCGGATGCCATCACTCGAGCGCTTCATGCAGTCACCTGAGCCATCCGTTGACTCGCATCGCATGGTGCCATGCATACGGAGAAACGTATTGGCCAGGGCTTTCGTGCGCTTTCCATCCTCAGTTGTCGGATCGGGACAGGTCACACCACGCAATGTGAAGCGTTTTTCGCCAATCTTGATTTCGTGGCCTGAATAGGCGCGAGCACCACCGACCGCTCCCAGCGAATACAAGCCATCCTGAGCGCCCGCACCGCTATATGGAGCCAGAGATAAAACGAGCAACGTAGCTGGCATCCAGTGATTTGACATAAGCCCAACTTAAATACGTCTTTCGTTTCTGGCAATGCGACGGAAAATTCCTAAACCGATCCATCAAAGCTGTGACAGCCCTGTAGAAAACCGATTCCTATTAACAATGCGGCGGAATTATACACTAAGCGCCATCCCTGCGCATACCTACCACTCGCCGAAGGCGCAACGAACGTCGGCAGTCCAACCCTCTGTCGGAAAAACAGCGTGTCCTTTCACGTATACCGATTATTCTTAAGCGATTCGAGCATGATGTAGAAGATCTTGGCTTTTTCACTTTCTGACCAGTTTCTGGGGTCAATTGTTTTCTTGCTGCCAATACTTTCCAAGACTTCGAAACGCCTATCGTCTGGCATGGTCCGGCAATGACTTTCATTGGTAGGGGGACATCCAACTCTCCCAACCCCCAGGGGCCTTCAGCCCGAGAAAGGGAGGTTTCGCCCACTCCTTTTATCCCCACTCGCAGGGTCGTCGTTCATCACTCGTCCTGCACCATCTCAGGCGTCTCCGACGGTTTTGAAATGCGTGGAGTCATAGGTCAGCTCACAGCCCTTATCGACTTTGGTCCTGGCCGCAGCGAATGTCAGCTCCGAAGCAAGTCATACTTCGGAACAGAAGACAATATGACTTCTCAGCTACTGAAATCCTTCATTGCGAATGAAAGTTAAGACTGCGCTGGCCGACAACCTTTAGAAAAAAATCTATATACATCCTGCGGGTTAGAAATGCCGCGATGCTCACTGCGCTTCTGCCAGAAGCCAACTTAGCCGGAAACGGCTACAGGTTAGCTCTCTTTGACTTGCGAGCGCCGGGATATCTCGTCGCGTAGCCGTCGAGCCAGCTCGGAAGGAGCAGTGGGTTTGGTGCATACAAGCAATTCAGGATGGGCCTCACGCAGTGATTCCGGCAGGCCTACACCGGTATGCACAACGACCGGCACCTTAGGGCGAAGCACGGCAAGCACCGGGCCTATTTTTCCGTCCGGCAGGTCGACATCGACGATGGCTGCATCCGGCAGTGCGCCCTCGATCAACTTCAACGCCTGTGCAACGGAAGGGGCCGGGCCCAAGGGGATCCCGCCTGCCTCTTCAACGGCAAACGCGAGATCCAGCGCAATGAAGGGTTCGTCCTCCACGATCAGAACCTTGAGGCCAGCGAGATATTGATCAGTTCCGGACATAGAAATGCTCCTCATTCTATTGTGTCAGACGATCACGTGCGGCGGTCAGGTGGACCTCGACCCCGGTTGGATGCCAAACATGTTCAATACCACCGCCCAATTGTCCGGTCGCGCTCAGCCGTGCGAGCTGGCTGCCAAAGCCATTCTGCAGCGGCGGCCCTGCCAATTCCGGTCCACCAGTTTCCTTCCAGTCCAAGGTCACCAGGTCTCCGACAAGGTCCCAAGTAACGCGCAGCTTACCGGTTGCAACCGAAAGCGCGCCGTATTTTGCGGCGTTGGTTGCCAGCTCGTGCAGGATGAGCGCAAATCCTGTTGTGGACGTGGGCCCAAGTTCAACCGGGGGGCCAAAGAGTTCAATTACCCCTGGTCTCCCCTCTACATGCGGCTCCATCACCACTTCAATCAACCTGTCGAGTCTGCTGGGGGCCTCGTGGTTCTGACGCGATGTGATTGAACTGCTAATCAACTCATGCGCACGGGCGAGTGCCAACACGCGGCCCGTCAGTGACGACGACATTTCGCCCACGCTGTTCGCGTGCCGGGCAGTCATCTTGATCATCCCCGCCGTAATTGAGAACAGGTTTTTCACACGGTGGTTTAGCTCGCGCATTAGCAACTGCTGGGCTTCTCCAGCCCGTCTCCGTTCACTGATGTCAAGAATGTTGCAGACCGCGCCCTGCAACTCTCCCTGCCAGATCACGGGGCGGACCCAGTATTCGACAGGGAAGGACATGCCATCCGTCCGGTGGAACACCTCGTCGTCGACATGCGCCATCCCACCGGTCGACGCGACATGGTAGATTGGGCAATCTGCGTGCGGGTAATGTGAACCATCTGCATGCGAGTGATGGATGATCTCGTGCAACTGCTTGCCGATGACATCCTCCTCTTTCTTGAAGCCGAGCATGCGCAGGAAGGCCGCGTTACAGCGCGTCGTGTAGCCCCCCGTGTCGACCGCATAGAATCCGTCGGCAGTGGCATCCAGCAAGAGCGCAAGGTCGGCTTCGCGTCGCTTAAGATCGCTTTCGATTTGGCGGCGCAGTTCGATATCGATTAGAACCCCAGGAAACCGGATTGCCTGACCTTCGTCGTTTTGCTCACAATATCCACTGGCCTCTACCCAGCGGTAGCACCCATCGGCATGCCTCGACCGGTATTCCGCTCTGTAGGTGCCCCCCTCTCTGACAGCTTCCTCGATCTTGGATTGCACCCGATCCCAGTCTTCGGGGTGAATGGACTCCGCTACATCGGCTATTGGCATCCCATTACGACAGCGATCAACTGGCAGCCCAAAGGCCCGTGCAAACCGCTCGTCAGCGGTGACGGTATCGGTTGGAATATTCCAAATCCACGTGCCGATGATCGCACCGGCCTCCAAAGCCAACTCGATCCGTTCCTGAGCCAATTCCAGATCACCCTTGATTTGTATCAACTCTTCTTCGGCTCGGCGCCGCACCTCAATTTCGCTTTGCGCTGAGCGATAGAGACGCGCGTTGTCCAGCGCGATAGATGCCTGACCCGCGAGTCCATCCATGAGCCTCTCGTGATGGACCGAGAACTGGCCGGGTTTTTCATGGCCAAAGAACAAACCACCCAGAACCTCGCCCGACCGCGAAACCACCGGAACGGCCAAGTAGCTGCGGACCGGCAAATGCCCCTCCGGCATGCCGCGGAAGGGCGCATTATGACCGTAACGTTGATCCGTAGTGATATCGTCTGATCGGACGATGCCATCCCCGGCAAACGTCGGCGCAAAAATCTTGGTATTCCGCGGCATCGGGAAATCGCTGAATGCTGACCTTTCGACGCCAGATAGGGTGTAGAGCATGTAGCTTTCACCCGAGCCTTCGACGACATTGTAGAAAAACGCGCCGAACTGCGCGCCGGTAAGCTCGACCCCAGCGTCGGTGACCATTTGCACCAAAGCGTCTTGATCCAATTCGGCCGCGACACCGGCACCGGTGCGGTTCAAGGTTTGGAGCAGACGTCTTTGAGCATTTAGCTCTTCCTGAGCTGAATAGCGTTCGAGGATCAGTGCAGTGATCCGAGCCACCAGATCAAGAAAATCGTCTTGGCGCGCGGTAGGCAGTCCGGGCTGATGTCGATAAATCGCAAATGTCCCCAGTAGCTTATCCCCGGTCCCGACGATGGGGTGGGACCAGCAGGCACGCAGGTCGTGCGCAAGCGCCAAGTCCCGAAAATCCGCCCACAGGCTTTCATTGGCAATATCGGCCACGGCGACCGGGGATTTGCGATATGCTGCGGTTCCGCAAGATCCGACCGCCGGCCCGATCTCCAACCCGTCAATGGCATCGGTATAGGTCTTCGCCAGCCCGATCGCAGCGCCGTGGTAGAGCCTAACGCCTTCCTTGTCAGTCAGAAGGATCGAACAGGGGGACGCTCGACCGACGAACGTCCGAACCGCTCGCATCAGCTCGTCGAGGACTAACTCAAGCGGTCGTTCCTGCAGGGTCAGTTCTAGCAGTTTGTGCTGCAAGGCTTGCAGGTCGCCGGACCCTTCTGCGTTGAAATATTCGGGTTCCATGTCGACGATGGCGCAAAGAACCGCCCTCGGTCGTCCCTGATCATCTGCCAAAGCGCTGAGCGCCAGCGCACCCTGAGTGGACTGGCAACCGGAGGCGCACGGTATCGCGGTTGTCAGTCGAGCTGCTTCGCCCCGATTAACAACTTGCGCCATGGCCGGAGCCAAGTCGGGCCACAGGCCCTTCAGGATCTGTTCGGCCGGTTGCCCTAACGCCTTCGGATGCGCCGCGCCCAATAAGGAGGCAAAGGAGTCATTATAGAACAGGAACTGTTCTGGCCCCCAGCAGATAAAAGTTGGCGAGGGGGACGCCAATATGATCTGAAGCGCTGTCTTGAGACTCTGTGACCAGTCCTCAGGCGCGCCTAACGGATGCCCATGCCAAGTGCGCGCCTCAATCGATGACGTAACTTCACCTTTGGCCGTAAGAAACGTAAGCTGCTCGCCCAAGTTTAAAAGCATATAGGAACCTCCTCCTCGCAATGTAACTTGCAAACGTGCATAGGCAAGAGCGGGGCTCCTTGCAACGAGCCGGTGCTGGAATCCGGACTGACATTATCAGTCCCATCAACCGGGCAAACCTCAGACAATCGAACTTTCAAAGAAATTCGAAAATCGCCATCTGCGTGATGGGCCGATAAACTACTACAAACCGAATGACCCAGACAGCAAATTCGCACTTGTAGGGCGAATTTGCAAAAACGCCAAAACTTTCGGTGGGATGCCGTCAGTCCTCAAAACGAAACGATGCGATTTATAAATCGTGATCAGACAGCACGCTAAGCGAGCAATCGTTAGGAAGAAGCGCACGTCCATGCATTATGCAGCGAACGTCTGCTTTCCGCCCTTTGCGAAAGGTGCCGCTTACGGCTCAGAGCGGTCATTCATGCTCGGCACGACGAATGACCAGTCAGAGCCGGTGTGTCTAAGTCGGCGCACAACGCACACTTCGTCTTCCCCTGATCCTCGGGGCCAGCTCATCCAGTTCTTGTGCCTAACGGCTCCTTTGAAAGCTTGAGTTTTCCGTTACCTGGTTCAGCTGCTTAGGCAGGCATAATCAGCGGACCGATCAGCATAGCAAGGCATGTCAGCAACCCGATAAATGGAACGATTATTGGTACAACGAAGATATTCACCGGCGCGGGATCTTTCCGCCATTTTATTCTTAACAGCGAAAGATTTATCAGGACAAAAACTACGAGTACAACTGAGAGGTTCGTTCCGCCAGTATAGAGATCGGGAAAAATAGTGCGAATATTAAAGTACAAGCCGCCATCAATACGGTTGCAAGGACGGGCGTGCGTGTTCGCGCGTTCAATTTGGCCAGGCTCTTGGGAAGACGGCCTACATTTGCCAATCCGTATAGTACCCGGGACGAAAGAATGATTTGAATGACAACACCGTTCAGTGTCGCGCCGATTGCGATCAAAGTTATCGCCAATGGTGAAATGCCTGTCAGGCGTTCAAAAAGCAGGCTGATTGGAGCCGTCGATCCACTCAGTTCGTCCAGTGGCAAAACGAGAACAGCGATGGCCGCAACGAAGAAATATAGCACTGTCGCAACCGCCAGGGTTATGAAAATACCCAGTGGCATGTTGCGACTAGGGTTTTCGGTTTCCTCAATGATATTTACCATCCCGTCAAACCCGATGAAGGCAAAAAAGGCGATCAGGCTCGTCATGGAAATTGCCACTAGGGCAGAGGTATCAGTGAAGTGAGGCAGCACAGTTGGCAACTTCGCAACAATCTCAGGCTGTTGCCATAATCCGGCGATAACAACGGCTACCAGTCCGAGGACTTCAATCAGCGTCAAGACCGCTGCAAACCTGACTGATTCAACGATACCCCAAGCCGCAATAAATCCGGTAAATAAGACAATCAGCACGATAATACTCCAAAGAGGCAGTGGCACGAGCGTAGCCACATAACCCGCGCTACCAACTGCAATAGCTGAAGCAGAAACAACGGCCGCTAAAAGCAACAACCCTCCTGTCACGACGGTTAATAAAGGTGCCTTGAATGCCGCTTCAACATAGGCTGCTTCACCCGCACTTTGCGGAAAACGGCCTGATAACTCGCTGAAGCTTCCCGCGCTGAATAACGTGACGACAGCGGCGACCACAAACGAGCTGGGTGCATAAATTCCTGCGTGGGCGGCGGTGGCTCCCACAAGAACATAAATTCCGGCACCTATCGTCACGCCCAAGCCATAAAATATCAACAAGGGCAGCGTGATTGCCCGTCTTAAAGTGGCGGGCGTGTCAGTCACAGGCAAAAGGGTCTGATTGTTTGCTTCAATTTTCACGTATTTGACCTCGTGCATCAGAAGCATATGGGGAGGGAACCGTATTGCCTGCCGCAACGTTTGCGCCTGATATGCCAAAGATGATCACTGGAGAGTGCGAGACTTCCAGAAGGCGAGAGATATCTTCCGCGGTTCGAACAGGGCCGCGTGAATAGTCGACCAACACGGCCTGCGCATTAGTCTGGGCGAGCGCCCGCAGTGCTTCATCCAATGATGCAAAGCTGAAATTTGCTGAGCTCAGGGTTGATCCCTCGCGGCGCTTGCCTTGATCAACAGAAAAAACCACCTGATCGGCCGAAAACTGGCGCGCGAGAAGTTCGGCGGCGTCCCTCATTTCCTCCCCTACCGCGTCTAACATTTCTAGGAGGACAATTTTTCCTTTTATCGCATTAAGGTACCGCGAACCTATTACGAGGATATCCCAACCTGTTGCAGCGCGAAGCGCTATATTGATGAGATCGCCTGCCTCTTGTGAAAAAGCCCAATCTGCACCCGCCGCCTTGGCGGTGCGCGCGAGAGATTGCCGAAACGCACGTGCATCAGCATTCAATTGCGTGCGGACCTGAGAGCGGCTTGGCGCTTTCATTGTCGCGCCGTTCATGAGGATAATGCGTTTGTCTTGGATCTGGCAGATCGCAAGTATGCTTTCCTCTTCGACCAGAACCCCGCCGCAAACTGAGCGAAAAATAGTCGCCAATTTATCGACAAGACGCAGAGCAGTGGCAGCGTCGGCGAATGAGCTTGCACCGACAAGAATACGCGGTCTCCGATTCTCCTTCTGTGTCATCGGCGAGACTTTCGATCCGGGTTTGTATCACCCTGAGACGTATATTTTCGACGGGTGTTGGCAAAAGCCCTCAACCGCGCTTCTACAAGGGCATTGATACTCTCATCGGAGTATTGGCCATTGCGCTCTCGGTGACCAGCTTTCTGCCCTGTGAGCACTTCCACACCCTGATCAATCGTCTTGATTGGAATGACCCTGAAAGCGCCAGTTTTGGCGGCCTCGACAACCTCCAATCGTAACATCAGATGATCAATGTTTGAAGCAGGGATCAAAACACCCTGCTCCCCGGTCAGGCCACGGGCCACGCAGAGATCAAAAAATCCTTCGATCTTTTCGTTAACGCCACCAATTGCCTGCACTTCACCGTTTTGATTCACCGATCCTGTTACAGCAAGACCTTGGCGGATCGGGACACCGGATAACGCGGACAAAAGCGCGTAGAGCTCAGCAGAAGACGCGCTATCGCCATCGACGCCACCGTAACTTTGCTCAAATACCAAGCTTGCATGCAGCGACATTGGAACATCTACCGCGTAATGGGATGCGAGATAACTGCTGAGGATCAGGACCCCTTTTGAGTGCAGCGGGCCGCCAAGTTCGACCTCCCGCTCGATGTCGATCAATTTGCCTGCACCCAAACGGACCGTCGCCGTGATCCGGGATGATCGGCCAAAGTGATGATTTCCGACCCCCACGACTGACAGTCCGTTGACCTGACCAACCCTCGTTCCGCTCGTATCAATCAGGATTGTTTTCCGGACGACTGCTTCTTGCATACGCTCTTTGATGCGCGAAGCTCTGTACTCTGCCTGCATAATAGCTTGGCTGATATGGCTGTCAGATATGATATCTCGCTTCTGCTGTACCGCATAGAAATCAGCCTCACACATAACGTCGGTCAAAGCGCCAATCTCAAGAGAGAGCTTCTTGTTGTCGTCGGCCATTCGGACCGCCTGATCGAGCAGAGCAGCGACCGCCCCAGCTGTCATTGGCCGTAAACCTTCTTGATCTGCATAATCAGCGACAACCCGCGCTAAGGCACGTATGCTCTTGGCGTTACGCGTCAGATCGTCTTCAAAATCGGCTTGGACTTTAAAGAGCTGACCAAACTCGGGGTCGAAATTTTGGAGCAACATGTGTAGTCGACCGTTACCAATCAAGACGACCCGTACATCCAGCGGGATAGGGTCCGGTTCGAGTGTGGTGGTCGGGGACAGGCTAAGTCGTTCGGCAAGTGATGTGATCGCAATTGACTGGCTTTGCAAACAGCGTTTGAGTGCTTCCCACGCATAAGGTTCGGACAGCAGACGTTGTGCATCCAGGACAAGATATCCTCCATTCGCGCGATGCAACGCGCCGGGTTTGATCAGGGTAAAGTTTGTGGCCAGCGTGCCCATTTCAGAAATATGCTCAATGCGGCCGGTTAATTGCCCGAGTGAGGGCAGGTCTTCTGTGATGATGGGTGCGGCGGCTGTATCGTTGGCATCATGCGAAACCATGACATTGACAGCATAACGGTCAAAATGGGGATCGAGGTGGTACTTCCGGATGACTTCGGGAAACGGCCCATCCTTGGCTCGGTCTTTAGACAACAAGAACAGTTCGGCGTTTGACATCATGTCTGTTCGCACGTTTTTCAGATAGCCAACGATGCAAGGTTCCTTCGAAAATTCGTTTTCGACCTCGTGAATTCTTAGTGAAACAGCGTGTTCAGCCATACCGGCATGTAGCGTTTCAACCTTTTGCCGGTGTTCTTTTTCAAGCTGGGGCCCTTGCTTTAACACGCCTGCCAAATGCTCTTGCAAACGTTCAATCTTTGCATCCACCTCGCCGCGCTGCTCGGGCGTGAGGGCTTCGTAAACCTCGGGCTTGATCGGTTTTCCATCCTCAATCGCCGCCAGCATAAATCCCATCGGCGTTCTGAGCAGTGCCACGTTCTCGACCTTGGCTTGGTCTGCGAATTCAGCAATGGGCTTTTCATGTTTCTGCCCGAACTCCTCTTCTATCGCGCGCCGCTGTGTTTGATAGTCCTCGGACTCAAAGAGCGCCGGGATTTCAACGGCAAGGTCATCGACCAGCTGCTGCATCGCCGATTTCAAAGCGGTAGCTGAGCCAGGTGCGAGCCGCATCGCATTTGGTTTGTGAGGCGTATCAAAATTGTTAACGTAAACCCAATCACAAGGCATCGGGCGCGCCGCGGCGGCTTCCAACAAAAGACGTTTCACAGCCGTGTGACGGCCTGTTCCTTCGCGGCCGAGAACATAAAGATTGAACTCCTTATGGCTGATCTCTGCCGATAATTTGATTGCACCAATCGCACGGTCCTGACCGATAAGACCGGAAGTTGATTTCAGCGATGCCGTCGTCTTGAAGCCTAGCGACTTGGGATCGCACTCTATCCGTAAACGGCTGGAAGGTAGCCCGGCAGGAATGTCCATTTTGGCGGTTGATTTCAGAGCCACGTCGATACCTCCTCAGGCCATGACAGGGTTGGCGCAGGTTCTAGCACAGACCGTGAAGTGGATCCGATTTCGGCAGGTCGCCAAGATCCCCGCGTGATGGCTGAAGATTCCGAGCTTATGCTATTCTCAGGTACACAAGTTGATGCAGATCAAAGCTTGCACACTAAAACCCCGTACAATCAGACCTTGTTGGCGGTCAAATTAGACACCAAACATAGGGAGTCACAGAATGAAGTTCAGAAATAGGGCAATCTCTTCGAGCGTAGCGGGTGCGTTCTGCGTGACCGCAGGATCTGCGTTGGCGCAGGTCGGGGAAACCCCGGATCGATACGGTCCGTATAATCACGGACACGACATGGTGTGGGGCAGCAGCCAATGGGGAGGATTCGGGATGGTTCTGGGGCCAATTGTCATGATCCTGATTGTGGTTGGGATTGTGGCAGGTGCTATCTATCTAATGCGCCTGTCTGATGTGGCGGGATCCAGCGGAGGCCAACTTGCCCAAGATCGTGCCTTGGTGCTCCTCAAGGAAAGGTACGCCAAAGGTGAGATCGACTCTGACGAGTTTGCAGAACGTAAAAAACTGCTGGCAGATTGATGCCCACCCGCGCATTTACCCGATTTAGTACGACGCCACCAAAATGCTTCGGACAGTGTCATGGTCAGCATCTTTAATCAGCCTCAGCGACCTAAACACCTTGAAACTGCATGCTGCGAATTCGCGGCATCCGCGCTCGATGCAGCATTGGTCGCCCCTCAAGAACCTCTGCTTGGCGCAGCATGCGATTGACGTCTCGCTAATTAGGAACTGTGCTACCGAGATACGCCGCCGAGCTGATGATATGCTCGATAATCACTCTACCGGGCATGAAACCATTAATCACAGGGCCGCGTTTAAGCACAACCCTGCTGCCATGGACCGCACGCTGCTGCTATGCGCTATCAGCGCGCCTCGAAAAAAATCGCGCCACGCGTCAAGCATAACCGGCTTTTCGGGCGCAGCATGTTGAAGCTGACGATCTTCAACATGCTGCGGGAAGCGCGTGCGCATCATGAGGCCGTTGCAAGCCTTTTAATGACCACTAAGTGCTGGAGTGCTTAGATGTGCGAAATCGGATGCGTCACGCTGTCCAACGCCAGTGGAAAGATGGCCATGTAGTTCAGAACCTCGGGCCGGATGGGTATTGGTGATGGGTGGCTGGCTGAAACAACGCCTGACCCTTAATTTCTTAACACTATCTGAAGTTTTTCCATTTCCGTGTAGAAGTGGTATCGTCGGAAAAAGTTGGAGGATGAGACTGGGTTCAACCCCATAGCATGATCGGTTACAAAATCTCGGGCGACATCCATAGCCCGGCACGTACTCTGCCCGCTGCCTTGATATTGGCAGAAAGCTCAAACCAAAACCGCGTATGCTTCCGGTGGTCTCACCAATGTTCAATTGCCTACTTCCATCCGGCATTGATGCAAAGCTCCTTGGCGTTGATCCATATCAACCCCTACGCGCTGTTTTGCATGTTTAAATGTGTCAGGGGGGGCCGTCCAGGCTGCTCCGGGTCAGACGCTTTGTTCTGATCGCTGAACTGGCCGTACCGCGACCGGAAAAGGGAAAGCTACCGTTGAAAAATTTGCGACGCGATAAGTGTATATCTCTCGATAACTCACCTTCCGGCACGCCGACAATGGCGTTGCTCAAGTATGCGTCCGACAGTGGCAAAATAGCTGAATGCCTCTGAATGTTTCATAATCGCCTAAAGACAATTCTTTTTGCAATAGCAGCGCTCGGGCTGATCTGCGGCGGCGTACTTTGGTTGGCGGGCATTGCGGATTTGGCCGCATGGGTCTGGACGGCCGGGGTCTTGCCGATCCTCGCTGCGCTGATCTTCGACATCGCCCGCAGCCTCGCAAAGGGCGAAATCGGGCTTGATATCGTCGCAGCCCTGTCGATGTCAGCGGCATTGATCTTTGGCGAGACGCTGGCTGCTGCGGTGGTGGCATTGATGTATGCGGGTGGCACGTTTCTGGAAAGCTTCGCCGAGGGTCGCGCGTGGCGCGAAATGCAAAGTCTTCTTTCGCGGGTCGCCCGCACTGCCACGCTATACCGTGACGGCCTGTTGCAAGAGGTGCCGTTGGAGGAGATCATTCCAAATGACCTATTGCTGATCCGGCAAGGCGAAGTGGCACCTGTCGACGGGACACTTGAAAGTGCGCAGGCGATGTTGGACCAATCTGCCCTGACCGGCGAGGCAATGCCGGTACGGCTGGTGCGCGGCATGCAGGTGATGAGCGGCGTCACTAACGCGGGCGCTGCCTTTAATCTGCGGACAACGCGCCCCGAAGCTGACAGCACCTACGCGGGCATTGTGCGCTTGGTTGAGGTCGCGCAAAAATCCAAAGCGCCGATGGCACGTCTGGCTGACAGGTACTCGATGCTGTTTCTGGCCGTGACGGTCGCCTTGGCAACCGCCGCGTGGTGGTTCACCGGCGATCCGATCCGCGCTGTGGCGGTGTTGGTTGTGGCCACGCCATGCCCGTTGATCCTGGCCGTTCCGGCGGCGTTGGTGGCGGGATTGTCGCGGGCCGCACGCTTGGGCGTGTTGATCAAAGGGGCAAAGCCGCTAGAGGCGATGGCACGGATCACCACGTTGATCGTGGATAAAACCGGCACGCTGACCATCGGGCATCCACAACTAGTCTCTATCACTTCAAAAGGCGCGTTCGGCGATGCCGAGATTTTGCGGCTTGCTGCGAGTTTGGATCAGGCGTCCCAGCACCCTGTCGCCGAAGCTGTCGTTGCTGCCGCTCAGTCGCGGGGTGCCAGATTGTCCGTGCCGACGGAGGTGATCGAGGCCCCGGGCGAAGGCCTTGCCGGCGTGGTCGACGGTCGGCGTGTCGTTGTCGGTGGTACCAAGTTTGTTGCAGCGCAGATCGGCCTAGCTGCGTCAGATGAAATTCCGCAGGTAGCAGGTGCCGTGCTCGTCGCCGTTGCGGTGGATGGAAAACCCGCCGGACAGTTGGTGATGGCCGATGCGCTGCGGTCGGGAACGGCTGAATTGCTCGCAGGTCTGCGGCGCAATGGGGTGGCGCGTATCGTGTTGGCAACGGGAGACCGCAGCGCCGTGGCAGAGGTGGTGACACACGGGCTGGGTCTGGACGCTGTCCACGCAGATCTGTCGCCGGACGACAAGCTGCGCCTCGTATTGTCGGAGCGCGAGGGTGGCCCTGTGATGATGGTTGGTGATGGCGTGAACGACGCCCCGGCGCTGGCTGCAGCGGATGTCGGTGTGGCGATGGGCGCACGCGGTGCCGCAGCTTCGGCAGAGGCCGCGGATGTAGTTTTATTGGTGGACCGTCTTGACCGTCTGCTCGCAGGGATCGTCGTGGCACGCGGGGCGCGGCGGATTGCTGTACAAAGCGTCGTCGCAGGTATCGGGCTGTCGGTTGCAGGCATGGTAGCCGCCGCATTCGGATATCTGACCCCCGTACAGGGCGCAGTGCTGCAAGAGGTGATCGACGTCGCGGTAATCTTGAATGCGCTGCGGGCGCTGAGGATAGAGCCGGGAAGAACGGCTAAGATGGCGGGACGCGATGACACCGGACAAGCGACCACGTTGCATGGGTTGGCGTCATGAGCGCGGCACAGGGCAGCGGCGCTCATGCACTGTTCACGTGCGCGCAAACGCGGCTCATAGTGGCGGGAGATTTACACATCAATGCGGTGGCAAAGCTGGACCGCGCTGCGCTGCTGGTGACGGCGCGGGGTGCCACGGAGATCGATATTTCCGCGCTAACGCGGATCGACACGGCTGGGGCTTGGCTCCTCGTGGACCTGCAAGAACAGGCGTCAGCCGATGGGATCAACGTAGTGCTGACAGGGGCTAGCGAGGCTCAAGCGCAACTCATCGACGTCGTGCGCCACAGTCTGGCCCCGACCGGCTCCGCCCAACCCAAAGCGAAAACATTGGTCGACCAGATCGAGCTATTCGGCCGAATGGTGGTGCGCGGGTTGCGCAAAGCGGCGGAGTTGATTTCATTCCTCGGGCAAGTGGTGGGGACCATGGCGGGGATCGTGATCCGACCGCGCCGATTGCGCCTGACCTCGCTTGTGCACCACTGTCAGGAGGTTGGGCTCAACGCTGTGCCCATCGTGGCACTAATGGCCTTTCTGATCGGCGTCGTGCTGGCCTTTCAGGGTGCCGCGCAACTCCGCCAGTTCGGAGCGGAGGTGTTTGTCGTCGATCTGATCGCGATATCGGTCCTGCGTGAGCTTGGCATTCTGCTGACCGCGATCATCGTGGCAGGACGATCTGGGTCGGCCTTCACAGCGGCCATTGGCTCCATGAAAATGCGCGAAGAGGTTGACGCGATGCGCACCATCGGGCTGGACCCTGTGACGATCCTAGTGGTGCCGCGCGTACTGGCTTTGATGATCATGCTGCCCGCACTGGGGTTTATCGCCGACATCTCGGGGCTGGTCGGCGGCGCGGTGATGTCATGGATCGAACTGGGGGTCTCTCCTGCCGTGTTCCAGTCGCGCTTGGTCAGCAACACCGATGTCTGGCATTTCGGCGTCGGAATGATCAAGGCACCGTTCTTCGCGCTGATCATCGGCATCATCGGCTGTTTCGAGGGGCTGAAGGTCGGCGGTGACGCGGAATCGCTGGGGCGGCTGACGTCGACTTCTGTCGTGCTGTCTATTTTCATGGTAATCGTGGTGGATGCTATGTTCTCGATTTTCTTCGCGATTGTGGGGGTGTGATGGCTGGTCTGGTAGACGATCCGATTATTCGCGTGCAGGGGTTGGTGACCCGCTTTGGCACCCATACTGTCCATGACGGGCTAGATCTGGACGTGCGGCGCGGCGAAATTATCGGCGTTGTCGGTGGGTCAGGTACCGGCAAGTCGGTGCTATTGCGTGCCATCGTCGGCCTGCTAAAGCCCGTGGCCGGACGCATCGAGGTGTTTGGCGAAAGCGTGCGAGATACGCCGGAGGAAGAGTATCGCCGCCTGCGCCGTCACTGGGGAGTAATGTTTCAGGACGGGGCGCTGTTTTCGTCGCTGACGGTGCGGCAAAACGTCGAGGCACCGATGCGCGGACAATTACAGCTGGACCAAGACCTGCGCGAAACCCTTGCAGGGATCAAAGTGCGCATGGTCGGCCTGCCGGAGAATGCGCTGGCCAACTATCCGTCCGAGTTGTCGGGGGGCATGCGCAAACGGGCTGGTTTTGCCCGCGCCATCGCGCTGGACCCCGAGATCGTGTTTCTGGACGAGCCGACCGCAGGCCTCGACCCAATTGGCGCGGCGGCGTTTGATATTCTGATCCGCCAGTTGCAGGCCGCACTCGGGCTCACGGTATTTCTGGTGACCCATGATCTTGATAGTCTCTATGCGATCTGTGATCGCGTGGCAGTGCTCGCCGATAAACGTGTTCTGGCGGTTGGAACTGTGCAAGATATGCTGAAGGTCGATCATCCTTGGGTGCGTGAATATTTCCATGGCCCCCGTGCGCGGGCCGCCATGGCATCTGCCGAGGGGGCACCCTGATGGAAACCCGCGCGAATTACATCCTGATCGGCGCGTTCACTCTGTTTGCAATCCTTGGCACGCTGGGGTTTTTCATTTGGTTGGCCAGTGTCCAGATTGACAGGCAATACGCCACCTACGGCATCTTGTTTGACAATGTCTCGGGCCTAGACCCGTCGGGCGACGTTTTGTTTAACGGCATTTCCGTGGGCAAGGTGTCAGGGCTGCAGATTTACGAGGAAGACCCGTCAAAGGTGTTCACCACGATCCAGATTGACGCCGCGACGCCTGTGCGCAGTGACACCGTCGCGCAGTTGCAATCGCAAGGTGTTACAGGGGTTGCTTATATTTCGCTATCAGGCGGCACGCCAGGTTCAGGCAGGCTCACGACCGAGGATGGCAGCCTTCCAATGATCACCTCGGAGCGGTCAACTGTGCAGACCTTAGTCGAGGATGCGCCCGATCTGCTGGTACAGGCGACGGATCTGTTAAAGCAGTTTCAAGCTCTGACGGGGCCTGAAAATCAAGCCTATGTCACCCGCATCTTGCGCAATCTGGATGCCTCCTCGTCGCGGCTGGATCAGGCATTGACCGATTTCTCGCAGATCAGCAGAACCGTTGGCGATGCCACTGCCCAAATATCCCTGTTCACTGGCAAGCTGGACAGCATCGGTGCTGCGGTCGCAATAACGCTGGAGAATGCCAACGCAGCATTGGCCTCGGCGCAGCGCACTTTCGAGTCTGCCGACACCGCGCTTATGGCATCTGGCACAGCGATTGACAGTGTAGAAAAGACGTTCACCGAAGCCCAAACCATCCTGCGCGACACCCTCCCGCAAATGCTCGATCAGATAGCGGCGGTGGTGGCGCGGTCCGACAGTGCCATCGCCGATCTGCAACACCGCTCCGGTACGACGCTTGACGGGTTTGGCGAAACCGCCGCGCTGCTCAACGCGCGCCTTGCCGAACTTGAGCAAACCTTGAACGGTGCCAGCACCGCCTTTGCGGCCGTCAGCGAAGCGTCAGACAGCTTCGGTGCGCTGGTCGACGGCGACGGCACGCTGCTGGTCAGTGAAGCGCGCGATGTGCTGGCGGATGCCAAAACCGCGATTGCTAAGATCGAAGCCGTGGTGATCGACGATCTGCCTTCGGTGATGGAGGACATTCGTACCGCTGTTGCAACCGCCTCTGGCGTGGTCGACCAGATCGCGAGTGATATAACAGGGGTAACAGGGCGGTTTGATCCGATAGCAGATCGCGCCGAAGAGGCGCTGGCTTCGGCCAACACTTTGCTACAGCGTGCGCGGGTCAGCCTTGCCACGCTTGATACCGCGATGATCCGCGCCCAAGGCACGCTCGGTTCTGCAGAAACAGCATTCGACGCCGCCACGGATGTCTTGCAGACGGACATCAGCCCCGTGCTGACCGATATACGAACCGCGTCAGAGCGGATCAGCGTGGCGGTGGAAAGCGTGACCCGCGACATTCCCGCCATCTCTGCTGAGTTGCGTGCATTGATTGCCCGCGCTGATGCGGTGGTGAAGCAGGTTCACGGGGCGGTTGCGGTCAGCGCGCCGGGCATCGGAACCTTTGCTAAGACCGGATTGCCAGAGCTTACACGGCTCAGTGCCGAGGCGCGCAATCTGGTGACTACCCTGAACAACCTTGTACGGCGGATCGAGCGTGACCCCGCGCGCTTTCTGCTTGATGACCGTGTTCCAGAATATAGGAAATGAAGCCATGCCTCCACTAACTCTCACACGCCGGATCGTCCTGTTTGGGGCTGCTTCTGCCCTCGGGGGGTGTAGCGCGGTGTCGGCGCTGAATTCAGCCGCACAGCCGCTGGATACCTATGATCTCTCCCCTGCGGCGGGTGCCAGCGCAGGGCGGCGCACCTCGCACACGTTACTGGTGGCGCGGCCCGAAGCTTCCGCGGCCATTGCGACAGACCGCATCATGGTCAAGCCCGATCCGGTTTCGATCACCTATTTGCCCGACGCGCGCTGGGGCGATGAGGCTCCGCTGGTTTTACAGTCGCTCCTGATACGCAGCATCTCGGCGACTGGGCGAATTGGCTATGTCGGACGCAGCGAGGGCGGACCGATCCCTAATTCGGCGCTTTTGGTACGGATGGATGCTTTTCAGGTGAATGTGATGCCGGACGGCACGATGCACGCCACTATCGACATCGCGCTGACTGTGTTGGATGACCGTGACCAACGGGTGATCAGCACGCGCAGCTTTGAACAGGCGGCGCGCACGGCAAATGATAGCCCCACAGCGATCGTATCCGCGTTTCAAGCGGCGCTGGACCAGCTCTTGCCTGAGATGGCGGATTGGGTTTTGCAGAATGCGTGAAGTGAGTACGGTGTAAGTGGGTCGTGATGTTACGGTGCCTCAAACGGGAAAGTTATCTTCCTCCGGCACCTTACTGTCAGACTGCGCGTCGCCATCAAGCCAAGCCTCTGCAGCCGCGACATCGGAAAGTGCAAAGCTTTTGATCTTAAGGGACGGAATTAACGCGCCTTCCAACTCCGATGCCGTCCGGATCCACGCTGTGTCCGAGAGCACGGCACATCGGTCGAAAGTTTTGATCAGCGGCAGCAGTTGCGGCATGCGTTGAAACTCAATCGCCATTGCGCCTAAGGTGGGCATCGCGAAATCGCTGATCCGGTAGAAGAGCTTGCCGTGAGTGATATCCTTGCTGACCTCGAGAATTGCGTCGAGCGCTGCGCTCATCTCATCCGCATCCAGAGCACCGGACAGGTTGATATCGACGCGGTCGGCTGAGGGTTTCGATACGTTCAGCATGTTCTCTATCCTCCTGGTTGATGCGGAAAATCATGCACGAAATGGTGACTGGGCTTATTGATGCAGATCAACAAATGCGCAGGTGCTGGCAGGGAATTTTAGGCCGCCCGAGTTTCTTAAGATCAACGCCAGCCCTAACCGCCATGGTAGTCTGAAATCACACTGGATGATTGGACAATCGGCAGATGGAGTTCAAAGATTACTATTAGACACTAATGTGAGCGCGGACGACATCAAGAAAGCGTTCCGAAAAGCCGCGTGCAAATATCACCCTGATATTAGCACAGATGCGGGGACCCAGGCGAAGACCTCTATCTGGATTTGCCCCTCACGTCCTGGGAAGCCGCACTTGACGGGCACCTGGTGATGCCGCCACCGGACGGCAAGGTTGATCTGCGTATCCTTAAGAACGCGCGGTCCGGCCAAAGGATGCGTCTCAAGGGCAAAGCGCTGTCCGGCGCACCGGCGGACGATATCAATGCCACCCTGAAGGTCGTCAATCCAAAGGTCACAACCGAACAGGCGCCTGCGGTTTTTGAGCAGGTGGCCGAGAAGATGCCGTTTGATCCGCATGCCCATCTTGGAGGGACCGGAAGATGAAACAGACCAGATCGCACAGTGATATCGTTGATGCCTTATCTTTGCAGGATCTGTGCCGCTTTTGTCAGGCCGAAGAGACTTGGGTGATCAAGCTGGTGGATTACGGCGTGCCGGACCCGTAGGCAGCAACCGCGGCAACTGGCGCTGTGTTGGGGCCAGCATTGCGCCGGCCAAAAAAGCCCGGCGGCTTAAGAGCGATCTCGGCATCGACACGGCAGGCGTCGCGCTTGCGTTGGGATGGCTTGAAGAACGTGATCACGTCCTGCGGAGGCTTGCCCAGCATGAGGCGCTTTGAGTGCGGTGCCAGAAAGGATGGTAACGTCCGAGGGGGCCCACAAATGATCTCTGCCGGACCAATCGTTGAACTGGTCCGGTCTGTGTGACGTGATTACTTGCTGAACAACACCGGCAGTTTTTGATCCCGCAGCAGCGCGTATGACGTGGCACCGAGGACAAAGTCATAGGTCCGCGAATGACCGAATGCGCCGGTCACAATCAAATCCGCGCCTTTCTCGAATGCCGCCTTGTTAAGGACGTCTGCGATGCTGTGGCCTTCGGTATTGCGATACTCCAAAGTGGTCTTCAGCCCGTGCCGTGCAAACATCGTCACGATGTCCAGCGCGTCGCCATCGGTCATCGGGTCCTTCGGCGCGGTGCCGACACGCAGCACCGTCAGGTTTGCGTCCGCATCAGCGACCGCCAGCACATCATGTGCCGCGCGCGCCGATTCTCTGGTGTCGCTCCAGCCGAGTAAGATGTTGGCACCGATCTCGGGACCGTCATAGCCCAAGGGCACCACAATCACGGGCCGCCCGCTTTCACGGATTACCGCAACCTGCGCATGGCGCTGGTCGACACGGTCATTCTCGCGGCCTTCGTGCGCCATGATCACAAGATCAGCGGCGCGCGCGCTTTCCACCATTCGCTCGTCGGCTGACACTGTGTCAGCGCGGACCAGGCGGAATTCGCTGACGAAATCTTCGTTTCTGGTGTGTTTAACGAAGACCTCTTTGATTGCCTCGGAGTCTTTTTGCTGGCTGTCGTTAAAGGCTACGAATGTGAATTCGGGGATGTGCATCGCAATGCCGGGATAGGCCAGCAAAGCTTCGAGTGTGTGAAAGCCGACCAGATGCGCATTATGCTTGCGCGCCATCGGGACCGCGACCTTCAAAAGCGTTTCGGTGTTCTCCGGCGTGGTCAGGCAGACCATTATTGTCTTCATACCCATGATCGTTTTCCTCTTATCCGCTGTGTTTGGCATGACGGGAGACTAGCAGGGTCTGCAGCCAGCCAATTGATCCCGGTCAATAAATATCGACGTAATATGAGCTGCCGTCAGGTGTGGGGGCGACCTCCGGCGGGACACAATCACGCGCGCAGAGGCCGCAGGGGATTAGTTCCCTGCGGCGTTATCGCAATCTGTGCACATGAGCGGTGTCAGCGGCAATCGCCCCGCGCCAAGCCTTTCAGGGCCGTCGGGCGTTGAATGATTACCGTGTGGTTGTTGTTGACCGCGATGATCTTGCTTTTGCGCAACTGGGTGAAGGTGCGGCTGACGGTTTCCGTGGTCAGCGCCAGAAAGTCGGCAATGTCGGCACGGTTCATTGGCAGGGTCACACTGCGGTAAGCGCCCAAGTCTGCCCCGACACGTTCATCAAGCATACACAGGAAAGACGCGAGCTTTTCACTGGCCGATTTGCGCCCCAGCACCATGAAGTGATCCTGCATGCTACTGATCTCGCGCAATGCTGCTTGCAGAAAGGCGGCGTGAAGGATCCGGTCGCCTTCGTCGCGTTCCAGCGCTGATCTGCGGAACGGCTGCAAACGCACATCAGTCAGCGCCTTGCAGTCCGTGTGATGGATGCCGTTCGAGGAGAACCCGATAATGTCGCCGGGATAACCAAAGGCGATCACTTGGCGGCGGCCATCGGCCAGCAACCGCGTCAGCCTTAAAACGCCGGAAGTCACCTGAAACAGAAACTCCATATCGTCGCCTTCGTAGAACAAATACGCGCCAGGTTTCAGGTGTGTTTCCGCCTTCTGAGGCTGGGATGTTTCTAGGGGCAAATAGGCGGCGGGGGCGGCTGTTTGGACGGGAAGGGAAACGAACATCGCAATAAGGCTCCTGTGTATCTCAAGGCCACCTTGCGTTTGCGATGTAATCGGGGTTCTGCCAGAATTGCGATTAATTGTACTTTTTTGTATCAAGTCTACTTAACTGCCAGTATCGCGCATATAAATAGATCACTCTCACTTGGCGGGAGACCTTATGCCAGACCAGACTATCCTCGTTGTGGACGACGACCCCAAGATCAGAACCCTCCTGCGAAATGTACTTGAGGACGACGGTTTTGTCGTATTTGAGGCGCAGACCGCCGCTGAAGTCATGCAGGTATTCGAAACCACGCCGGTCAGCCTGATCACGCTGGATATCCATCTGGGCTCGGAAAACGGCATCGAACTGGCGCGCCAGATCCGGCGGGTGTCGCAGGTGGCGATCATTATGGTAACGGGCAAGGACGATGTCATTGACCGGGTAGTCGGGCTGGAAGTCGGCGCGGATGACTACATCACCAAACCTTTCCACGTGCGCGAATTGATCGCGCGGATCAGAAGCGTTTTGCGTCGGGCCGACGGGCAAGAAGGCGCACAGGACGTGGTGGTGACCGCAGCGCAAGCGGCCCCGAGAGGGCCGGACAGCGTGCATTTTACCTTTGACGGCATGACCGCTATCCCCGACCAGATGAAGCTCTTGGACCGCAACGGGGCCGAATGCGGGCTGACCAGCGGAGATTTCAAACTGCTCGATGTCTTCCTGAACAGACCCAAGCGGGTGCTGTCGCGCGATCAGTTGATGGACCTGACCGGTGGCACCGAATGGAGCCCGCTGGACCGTGCCATCGACAACCAGATTGCCCGCTTGCGCAAAAAGATCGAACGTGAACCGTCTGACCCTAAGTTGATCAAAACCGTGCGGGGTATCGGCTATACTTTTGCCAGCAATGTGGGCATCGTTCAATCAGTGGAGCCATCCTCCAAAAGCGCCTGAAGCCTGTGCGCCAGTTCGGACTGCCGGTAAGGTTTGTGCAATATCCTGTAGGGTGCCTGATCTGTTGACGCACCTGCAATGACATCACTGGCATAGCCCGAGGTCAGAAGGACATTTAACGCAGGGAATTCGGCGGTGATTTTCGCCGCGAGGTCATAACCGTTCAGCGTGCCGGGCATCACCAGATCGGAGAAGACCAGATCAACCACTGCGCCTTCTCGCAGGAGTTGATAGGCCTGATCGCCGCTTTCCGCCTCCAGCGTCGTAAACCCGAGATGCCGGATGCGTTCGACCGAAAGCTTGCGCACTTTCGGATTGTCCTCGACGATCAGCACGGTCTCGCCATTACCGTGCGGCAGCTTTGAAGGCGCATCAGTAAAGCCGTCCTCCTCGCCGCCATGCGCTGACGTCAACAGCGCCGGAAAGTAGAGCCCGAAGGTGCTGCCCTGATCGGGCTCGCTGTAAAGAGTGACATGCCCGCCCGACTGGCGGACAAAGCCGTAGACCATGGCCAGCCCCAGTCCGGTGCCGCCTCGGTCGGACTTGGTGGTAAAGAACGGCTCGAACGCGCGTTGCTGCGCCTCAAGATTCATGCCCTCTCCGTTGTCGCTGACCGACAAGCGGACATACTTGCCCGCCTCGATGTCCGCCTCTTGCGCTGTGGAGGTACCGTCTAAGGTGACGTTCTGGATCGTGACCCGCAACTCGCCCCCTGCCCCCATGGCGTCCCGTGCATTTAGCGCGAGGTTCATCAGCGCCGATTGCAGCTGAACAGGGTCTATCATTACATCATCCAGACTGTCGGCAAAGTCGGTTTTGATGAGGTAGGTCGCCCCGAGCGTGCGTTTGAGCAGTGAAAGCGTGGTGAGGCAGAACTCGCGCAAATCCGCCCGTTCGGGTTTGAGATTGCTTTTGCGGGCAAAGATCATCAGCCGCGACGTCAGGTCCGCGCCAAGCTCGGCGGACTCAAGCGCGTCCTTGATCAGAGGCAATTGCCGCGCATCGGCCCCGCGCATTTCCAGCAATTCAAGATTGCCGACGATGACCGTTAGCAAATTATTGAAATCATGGGCAATGCCGCCCGTAAGCTGGCCAATCGCATCGAGCCGCTGTGACCGCGCCAGCGCATCCTCAGTGGCTTTGCGGTCGGTCAGATTGTGCAGAATGCCGATGAAAATGCGTTGCCCGCCAACTTCGGCGTGGCCTACTGACAGATGCAGTGGGAATACCGAGTGATCCTTGCGCTGGCCCTCGACGTCGCGTCCGATCCCGATGATCCGTTTTTCGCCCGTTTCGATATGATGCGAGATGAAGCCGTCGTGCAATTCAGCCAATGCCCGTGGCATCAGCATGTTCAGGCTTTGCCCGACCATTTCGGAAACTTCATACCCGAACATCCGCGCCGCGGCCGCATTGGCGCGCAGCATCTGGCCCTGCCCGTTCGAGACGATCATCGCATCCACCGCCGCCTCGAGGATGGCGTGAAGAATTGCACTGTCTTCTGTGGCATTGCTCATCTTCGATCTTCCTTTTGTCCGATGCGGCACATGCAAGCGTAACGGCAAGCGCGTGAAATGACCTGTTACACAAGTCCGCAACTTTGATCCGTCAAATCGGGGCTAAACACAAGGCGGCAGGCAAAAACAGGGGGCGGTGCGGTCGTCTAATCGCTCTGCGTTGGATCGACGGTTTTGGGTCGGCGACAGCGCATTTTTCCGGGGTTAAGGTGTCGTGTCAGGTCAGCCAAAGTAACGACACCGCGCAACTGGTGGTCCTGCATAACCATGAACTTGCGGCGGCCCGTGGTCAGGATTATTTCCAAAAGCTCAGAGGCCGCAAGATCAGGCGTCACCATGGGACCTTGCTCCAGGCCGACGAAAACATCTTCCACCCGCGTGCTGCCCCAATGCTCACGGTCAATACCGTAGAGCACGGAAGCGTCCATGTGCCCCAGCAGAACGCCGTCTTCAACCACCGGAACAAAGCTGACATTGTGGCGCAGCATCGCGAGATTGACAAAGTGCGAAAGGGTCGTGTCGGGGTTAACCGTGACTGGATCGGGGGTCATGATGGCGCGCACCGATTTGCCGGAAAACACCGCGCGCGCCATTTGTGCATTGGAACTCACCCTAGCTGCGACGAGCATAAACCCTCCGATCATCAGGTGCCAAAGTCCTAGGGCGATGGCCCCGCCGAACAACGCGACCACCCCCAGCGCCATGATTAGATAGGCAAAAAACTCCCCAAACCGCGCGGCGGTCTTGGTTGCGGCCAGCACATTGCCATTGCGGTGCCAGAGATAAGCCCGCAACACGCGCCCGCCATCCAGCGGAAAAGCGGGCAGCAGATTGAACAAAGCCAATACCAGATTAATTATCGCAAGATAGGAGAACACCTCGGCTATGGGTGCTGCCGTAGAGGTTAGCCAAACCGATTGCGCGAGTATCCAAAAGCCAAGTGCCAGCGCGATGGACATCGCCGGACCAGCGAGCGCGATCCAGAATTCGTCTCGGGCCGAGGACGGCTCTGCGCCTAGCTCGGCCATCCCTCCGAAAATAAACAAGGTGATGCTTTTAATCGGGACGCCAAGATGTCGGGCCACGACAGAGTGGGCCAGTTCATGCAGCAAAAGACACGAAAACAGGCCCAACATTGCGACCAGCGCCATGATCAGGTGGGTTGCTTTGGTCGTATCTGGCAAAATTTTCGGGAAATAGTGTTGCGATAGGCTCCATGTCACCAGCGACGCAATGACCAGCCAGCTGGGATCGACCTTTATGTCGAACCCTTTAATTGAACAGAGTTTCACTGCGTTGGAAAACATTGGCGACCCCGTAGCTGGCCTTACCCTACCCGTGTTTGAGCGGCTTCGGATTGATCTGGCTCAATGCACGCTTTGAAAGTAAAATTTCTGTTTAGTAGGCAGCCGGAGCAACGGGGACATTCGCTGTGATTCAGGGTTGATGTAAATCAAATCGCGCGGCGCAGCTTGGTCTAGGGTGATCGCAACATGCAAACCAACCCAAAAGGAGAACGAGATGAACGTTAATGTTGGCAAAGCTGATCGCGTGTTCAGGGCCATCCTCGGCCTTGTGCTGATTATCGCCCCGCTTTTGAATATGCCCGCGATCTGGTCCAATGCAGCGCTGGCCTATGGCACCATGGTCATAGGTTTGGTGCTTGTCGCGACCGCCTTGTTCCGTTTTTGCCCGCTCTACCGCATCATTGGGTTTTCGACCTGCAAGATCTGAAAATTGGGGCTTTCGCGGGTACTGTCGCAAACTTTTCGGGCTTTCGGCTCGGCCTGCAATCATGCAGATAGTTACTGCGTGCGGGGGCAGCGGGCGGGACGAAAACATGATCGATTTGAAGGGCGTTCACCACCCAATGGCGGTGATCCTTCACGCAGTGTTTTTTTTTCCCGCTATGCGGCCTCCTACCGCGACATTGAAAAATCCTAGCTGAACGGTGTGTATTGGTCGACCATGCCACGCTAAACCGCTGGGTCGTAAAGTTCTCGCCGCTGATTGCAGCAAACACCCAAGCGAGAAAACGATCCAGGTCCGCTACTCGGCGCTTTCTCGACCGCGCAATCGCGGCAAACCGCGTCCCGGACAAGGTGGGCATCAATAAAAGTTGAGCCAATCTGGCTGGCCTGCATGCCGTGGACGTGAACTTGAATTCATAGGGACAGGGGCGATCATCAAAATTCTGCAAGTCAAATACCTGAATAACACTTTTAAACAAGGCCAACGCCACATCAAGCGCACCACCGCTCCGATGTTGGCCTTCCTGGCCTTCCATTCCGCTGACGCAATCATCGCCAGCACCGAGGCTGTACACAGGATCCGCAAAGGCCAGTTAGGCGAAAACGGTCTTTCCGCCTTCCAGCAGTTCGCCGCTTTCGCAGCATAATCAGGTTCGGAAGTTGGTCAATCTGAGCCGACGCGGAAATTTGCGACACAACCGCTCATACCGCTGCGGGCTGCGAACAAAGGGCTGACATTAAAAAGAGCCTCGAAAGTTGTGTCGGGTACGATAGCAATGACCTTGTCCGTCGACAGGCTCGAGGCAGATCCAAGTGCCTCGTAGCTGCGGTCGATGAAACGTATTCAAAGGATAGCCGACTTTGAGGCACTTAACAGCTTTACGCTGTACGTCCTCGCATAAGGCCTGAATGTCTCTGACCGCTCTAATCTGTTGCTAGCATCAACCGCAAGCGCTGCGGAGCAGCTTCAATTAAGCTGACATCTATTCTCGGCGCAGCTATTTAGACAATCCACAGACTTCGCGCATCAACAACATTCGACACAGCTGAACCGGCGCGCCGTCGAACCATGCTGCCTGCGCCTTAGGGGGTTTCAGATGCCCGCTAAGTTCTACCATGATCTCGTTGCCAGTCGCTTCCCGCATCAGTTTCTTGACGAAGTCGCCGGGCCTATCACCGCACAAACCGTAGCCTCAAAAGGTGTAGGCACGATGTTTTTGACCTCGGAAATGCGGCTAGTGGAAATCAACAGAATGGTCCCCCGTAGACCGCTGCGGGGGGTTACTGAAACGCACGACGGTCCCGCAGCGCGCCCGACATACCGGAATCGGCGTATTCTTTGACGATCCGATACCCGTTGTGCTCTGCGTATTTGCGGCATTCACTGAATTGGTCATCTACGGACTTCGGGTTTTGCATATTTGTCGAACAGCGCGCATAGGTTGCCACAAGAGCCTTATCGTTCATTTAAAATCTTCTATAGTCCGAAAGCTGCGGTGCCTTCGGCAACCAGGTCGATCAGATTTGTGAGGGTCATTCGCTTCTCCTTCGATTGTGGACACCAGAAACGAACAATACGATGAAGATATTTCCAATTGGATTTCGCGGCCGGGCGACGTTTGAACCGGCTTCAATGCACAAGTCATTCCGTTACCTTTGCCGATGGTTGGTTTGCACCGAAAGTATTGACCAACATACTGCGCGCTCTTGTTTTGAGGCTGTTAACCACGCTGAACAGCGAAGGCACGAACAGAAGCGACAGCACTGTCGATAAAAGCAGCCCACCGATCACGGCCACGGCCATAGGTGCACGAAACTCCCCGCCTGTTCCAACCGCGAGCGCCGAAGGTACCATCCCGGCGGTCATGGCGATTGTCGTCATGATGATAGGCCGCGCCCGCTTGTGGCAAGCATCAAGCATGGCGGATGCCTTATCGACGCCCCCCGACATGGCCTCAAGAGCGAATTCCACCAGCATGATGGCGTTTTTCGTAACAATCCCCATCAGCATAAGGAAGCCGATGATCACTGAAAGGCCGATGCCCGATCCGTAGATGTAGAGCGCGAAAATCGCCCCACCGATGGCAAGCGGCAACGACAGCAAGATGGTGATCGGTGTCACGAAGCTGGAGAACAGTAGCACCAGAACGACGTAAACCAGCAAGATACCAGCCCCCATAGCGAAGCCAAACTGGGTGAAGATATCCCCCATTACTTCGGCGTCACCCGCGCTTTGGATTTCAGTGCCTTCGGGCATATCCTGGGCAATGGGCAACAGGTTGATTGCCGCCGTTGCTTCGCCCAAAAGCGCACCGCCCGCCAAATCTGCCTCGACTGTGGTGCGGAATTGACGGTCATAACGTTCAATAGAGCTGGCACCAGTCGCCAATGCCACATCTGCAACCGCACCAAGTGGTACTGGTGCGCCCGTGGTGCTGGGAATGCGCAAGCCGCCCATTAGCATCAGATCGTTTCTGACGTTTTTTGACAGCCGGACCAGAATAGGAATCTGGCGGGTACCAGTGTTAAATTGCGCGACATTCGCACCGCTGTCGCCAATTGTGGCGATTCGGATGGTATTGGCCAGCGCCGCTGCGGTGACGCCCATTTCGGCGGCCAGTTTTGCCTTGGGGGTGATCTGGATTTCAGGCCGGCTCAGCGCCGAAGATGTTGATGCGCCAGAAACCTCTGGCAGGGTGTTCATGGCCGCTGCAAGATCACGCGCGGCGGCTGCGGCGTCTTCTTCAGTATAGCCCAGAACGCTCATGGCGATATCGCGGGCGCCGCTGTCATTCAACATGGTCAGGCGCACGTCGGGAAAGTCGGTCAACATGTCGTCGATCTGGTCCTGAATGACGAAAGAGCTACGATCACGGTCGCCTTTCTGCCCCAAGTTGACGATGATATTGGCTTTGGTATCCGAGCTTCCGTTGACGAATATATTCGCGACTTCCGGAATGGTTTGAACGATCTCGGTGACGGCGCGCGCTGCGGCGCGGGTTTCGTCCATATTTGATCCCGGAGGAAGCTCCAGCGAGATATTTGTGCGTCCCGTATCAGCAGGTGGCACGAATTCAGTCGGCAACAGGGTGGCGGAGAAGATCGACGCCGCGAAGATACCGACACCCAACAGCAGGGTGACCGTCCTGTTGCGCAGGGTCCAGCGCAGGATCGACATATAGCCGCGCATGATGAAGCCGTCGTGTTCATCCTCGGGCTTGATCCCGTCGCGCAGGAAATATGCGGCCATCATCGGCGTGATCAGGCGTGCCACCAGCAACGAGAACAACACAGCCACCGCCACAGTCAAACCGAACTGCTTGAAGAACTGCCCCGCGATGCCCGACATAAAGCTGACAGGCAAGAAGACCGCGACGATGGTAAAGCTGATAGCAATAACGGTCATGCCGATTTCGGACGCGGCCTCTTCGGTCGCCTCATAGGCGGGCTTGCCCATCTGGATGTGTCTGACGATATTCTCAATTTCGACGATGGCGTCATCCACCAGAATGCCGGTTACCAATGTAATGCCGAGCAAGGAAACTGTGTTGAGCGAAAAGCCCAAGTAATTCATCACGATAAAAGTCGGGATGATCGACAGCGGCAGTGCAACCGCCGTAATGATCGTCGCGCGCCAATTTTTCAGGAACAGGAAGACCACAATAATGGCCAGAGCCGCACCCTCATAAAGCGTATCCATCGCCGAGTGATAGTTACCCTCGGTATAGATCGTCGCGTCGTCAATCAAAGAAAATGTCACGCCGGGATAGGTCTGGGCAAGCGTTGCGATCACTTGCTTGGCGTTATCGCCGGCCACCAGATCGCTTTTGCCACTGGCCCGGAACACACCGAATGCTACCACGGGTTGACCGTCGAACATGGCGAAAGTCGCCGGATCAACCGCGCCGTCGCTTACCGTGCCCAAGTCATCCAGTCGCACCGTACGGCCGGACGCAAGTGTAATTGGTATCGCCGCCAGTTCTTTGATGGTTGAGACAGAGCCCAAGGCGCGAATTGAGAACTTTTGGCCTGCCAGATCGCCTGAGCCACCGCCCATGTCGACGTTGATCTGGCGCAGTTGGTTATTCACGTCTGATGCCGTAAGCCCCAAGGCCAGCAAGAGAACGGGATCAAGGTTCACCTCAATCGCACGCTCTGCGCCACCGATGCGGGTGACCTTGCCGACGCCTTCACCGCCACTGATTTCACGTGCTGCAACTTCGTCGACGAAATACGAAAGCTCTTCGATAGATTTAGTCGGGTCACTGACTGCATAGGTTAAAATCGACTGCCCGGTGACATCGACCCGCTGGACCTGTGGTTCAAGCGCGCTGTCAGGCAATTCTCCGCGCACACTGGCAACAGCATCTTTGATATCGTTCAGAGCACGGTCGGTGTCGGTCTCAATGGCGAACTCCACGGTTACGCTGGCATAGCCATCCTGCGCGATTGCTGTCACATGATTCACCCCCGCAACATCGGAAACAGCGCTTTCAATAGGCTGCACGATCTGGGTGGATACCTCGGACGGGGCGGCACCCGGTTGGCTGACGCTAACCGTGACGACAGGGATGTCGATATTGGGCATCTGAGTGACAGGCAACGAAAAGAAGCTGACCATACCGACAATACAAAGCACCAGAAACAGCGCCAGCGAGGGGACAGGGCTCCGGATTGCCCATGTGGACATGTTCATTGGCCCGTATCCTTTTCAACGATCGCTTTTGAAGATTGAGCCTTTTGGTCGTCGGTGATCGTGTTCACCCTGTCCCCGTCGGTAAAGAAAGCGCCCGCACGGGCGATCACCATATCGTTCTCTGCCAAACCGTCGATAATCTCGCGGTAATCTTCCCAAATTAATCCAGCGGTGACCGGACTGCGTTCGACCACGCCATCCTTTACGCGCAGCACGTATGTGTCTCCGCTATCGTTCAAGATAGCTTCTGTGGGCACCGTAAGACTAACTCGGCGTGCGGTTTCGATCGAGCCGTTCGCAAACAGCCCCGGCCTTAGCGGGGAGTCAGTGCGTACTTCGACTGTCACAATCGCCAGCCGGTTTACCTTGTCCACTGTGGGTGAAATGCGAAGCACGTTTCCTGTGACGGTACCAACACTTGCGATGTCCAGAGTAACGGGATCGTCAACTGATACAGCACCCAATGCGGATTCGATTATTTCAAGCTCAACATCGACGGCACCATCGGCGATGATGCGATAGATTGGCTCACCAGCCGAGGACGCTATTTCTCCGATTTGCCCGTTACGCGCCGACACAATACCTCCCGCTGGTGCAGTGACTTGTGCATGGTCCAGATTGAGCAATGCCAGATCGAGCTGTGCCTGCGCCTGTTCGCGCAGCGCCCGCGCCAACGCCAAACCGTCGGTCGCCGACGAGAACGCAGCGCGTGCGGTGGCAGCACCTGCAGTTGCGTCGTCAAGATTGGCCTGAGTGCCTACTCCACGTTTTTTTAACTGCGCATTCCGCGCAAGCTGCGCTTCGGCCTGAGTTAGCCCCGCCTGCGCCGTATTGATCTGGCTTTGCGCTTGGCGGATGGTGGCCTCCACCCGTGTGACCTCGGCTTGGGCCTGCGTTACCTGAACAGTAAGGTTTCGCGTGGCCAGTGTCGCGAGAACATCACCGGCGTCGACGGTCTCGCCGACCCTTTTGGTCAGGCTATCAATGGTAAAGCCGCTGACCTGTGGATAAACAAGTATCTCGTCCCGCGCAACTAAAGTACCTGAAACGAAAACCTGACCGATGATCTCGGCCATTTTCACCGGAGAGACAGTAACAGTCGGCACTTTTACCTGAGCTTTCACTGCCGTCGATGTTTCGGAATAGACGGGCGCACCAGCAAGCATCGCTACAACGACGAGCGTAACCGGCGCATACCAAGGGTCAGTTTTTAGGCGCGGCGTATTTTTACGGCTCTGCTTGCTGCGGTTCATCACGTCTCTCCAATATTGCGATCCGACCCTTTCGGAAGGCGCGTTGATGCCACCTATACGCCGCAATTGTATCGGTCAACCCGTTTGTTCGGTATTGACTGAACAAACTATGTTAACTTATAGAACTCCATCAAAGGAGTTTTATATGCCACCTCAAGCTATCGAGCAGCGTTCAGAATTTATCGAAATGGTGGGTCTCATGGTGCAGACCTTTGGTCTGCGCCGGATTTCTGGCCGCATCCTGGGGCTATTGATGTTCGATGGGACCGTTCTTTCTGCACATGACATGGCCGAGATGTTGGAGACCAGCAAAGGCAGCGTCAGCACCGGTTTGCAGGAGCTTCAGGCCAAATCCGTCATTCATAAAATCTCCCATAGCGGGGACCGGACCACATTCTACGAACTCTTAGACCATCCGTATGCGGAGCTGTTGACCCAGTCAGGTGCACGGGCGCGAAAATCTGCCAGCGCAATCCTCGAAACACTTGATGTTGTCGAAGCAGAAGACCGCGAGCGCAATTACCGGCTGGCGCAGTTTGCCCAATTCTATGTGCGGATCGCTGACGCGATGGAGGATGCAGGGAAACGCATACTTGCAACTCGTTGTCTCTAACACCACCTGCGCGTTTCTAAAATTTCACATCAGGCGCTGGCGTGCGCTGACCAAAGATCAATGATATTGAAATCCATTCCTCTAAGCACCATAGCAGGAAGCATCCCGGCCTCTTGTACCGTGGTAAAGCCAAATTACCCCTCGCCAAAGACAAAGCTGTCGGCCAACTTCGTCGGAAGTGGCAGCGTCGCCCAAGATGCCTGGTGGCAGCGCTTGGAAGAATGGCAGCTCCTTGCCGATAGAGGTAACTCCGCCAATCTTTTGCAAAATCATCCCTGATAGTAGTGACGGGCCCCAGGTCGATGCCAAGGTCCTACACGTAAAATATAAGAGATATTTCTTGTGAGTTCGGCTCGAATTAAACAAACGATTAGTTTAGGAATGATTAAGTTATGAAATTTTGGAGATAAACGGGTGGCGCGTCGAAACCAATCAGAGGTCCGTGAGGAATTTATCGAGAAAGTCGGGCTGATCTCGCAGTCTGACGGCTTGCCGCGCATAGCGGGGCGTGTTTTCGGGATGTTCCTTTTCGACGGCGATGTCAGGTCATTCGGCGAGATCGTTGAGGCGCTTCAGGTCAGTAAGGCAAGTATCAGTTCGGCCACGCGCATTCTTGAAGAACGCGGTCTCATTAAGCGCATCGGCCGTCCGGGGCAGCGTCAGGATTACTTCCAACTCGTCGACAAACCTTTTCCCGAGATGTTGGAAAATGTCGTTGTTGGCTTGAGAAAGGCCAAAGCTGAAATTGATGAAAGTGTCGCCGAAGTCGACCCTGACAATGAAGGAGCAAATAAGCGCCTCGGCCATTATGTCGAGTTTTATGACGCACTCATCGCATTGGCGGAAACAGCTGCGAAAGACCTTAGAAAGCGATATTGAGTTCTGTTTTTTGAGGTAAGAGGTAATTGGCTTGCAAGAAGTTTTTTGAACCGGGAAGACAGCTTGATCATATAAAATGCCGATTGAAACCGTGCGGTTTAGCTGTCGGTTTCGACCTGCCTGTGGGCCTCGCGCCAAAACTCCACGGCCTCTGTGAATTCTTTGCTATGATAGGTTAATGCGTCAGGGCCTGAAGTGCCCCCATCAAAGCGCCGCACCCGCCGAGCGCAGTCAAAAAATCCTGGGGCAGGCAATCCTCCCCGCGCCTTGCTGACCACGAGCGCAGCAATCAGCGGGCGCGAAGCTTCTGCATCCTCTTGGATCAAAGTTTCTAAAGCGTCCGTAAGTTGTCGAATGGTGTTTGGCGGCGATAGGCTCAAGGAAGCTGCTAGAGCCTGATAGGTGATGGGGGTTGCCGATCCAGCGATTTTACAAAGATAAATTCGGACACGTAACGCCAGCGGATCGCCATACCCTTCCGCGCTTTGATAGCTTCCAGCGACGACCACTCTATTGCTCCGATAATTTCCAGACACATACATCTTTTGCGGTTCTTCATACACCAAAACTGGACGGTCGTCGTGGCTACGTGTTTTGTATCGTAGGAGCTCATACTGAACCGCCCCGGGTTTACCGGAGGGCAAAACTTTCGGAGAATT
>TARA_R110002012_G_scaffold62914_1_pt1 | contig 43120 bp, 62 predicted proteins | sample TARA_R110002012 | Tara Oceans TARA_R110002012 (sample SAMEA4396515) | marine metagenome | biome: Westerlies Biome; feature: [DCM] deep chlorophyll maximum layer (ENVO:01000326); material: water (ENVO:00002006), including particulate matter (ENVO:01000060) such as... | depth 40 m
TTCTTATTCAACCAAATAGTGATGGTTCAGCACCAACAACAGGAACACTAAATGGTGCAACAGAAAACATTGGTATTGGTAAAGATGTATTAAAGGCATTAACAAGTGGTGACTACAACGTAGTTATCGGCCCCGATGCCGGAGAAGCAATTACTTCCGGTGGATATAACGTATTGATTGGTAGAGAAACAGGGCAGGGTTTAACCACAGCAAGTAATGTTGTGGCTATTGGTGATAATGCGGGTAGATTTAACACAGGTTCAAATAACACATTTGTTGGTGTTAATGCAGGTAAAAGAGGCACTTCAGGTGCAACTAATAATAACACGTTTGTTGGGAATAGTGTAGGATTAAACAACACAGGTGGAAATAACACAGTTATGGGTCATCAAGCACTTATTTATGGTGCAGGTGGGGCGAACAATGTCGTTATGGGTTATTTAGCCGCACAAGATTTAACTTCGGATAACAATGTAGCAATAGGTTCAAGTGCGGCATTAAATGTAACGTCTGGGACGAGAGTAATTGCTATTGGTACAAACAGTATGGATGCTGCTACAACAGAATCAGATAACATAGCAATAGGTTATGATGCTTTAGGTGGTTCTGTTAATGGTGGAGAACAGAATGTTGTTATTGGAAACTATGCCGGAGATGCACTAACAACTGCTGATGGTTCAACACTTGTAGGGCATAAGGCGGGAACTGCTTTAACAACAGGTTGGGGTACAACTCTTATTGGTTTTGAAGCAGGGGCAGAATCAACAGGTAGCAGAAACACATTCATGGGATATAGAGCAGGTCATTACTATACAAGTGGTAATGATAATATCGCTTTAGGTTATCAAGCCCTTAACGGTTCTTATGGTAATTCAACGGGAAGCAATAACATTTCAATAGGAAAATCATCATCTTACAATATAACCACAGGAAGTAGTAATATCGCTATTGGAGACAATGCAGGGAATAACATCACAACAGGTTCAAACAATGTAGTTATTGGTGAAGCAGATGTTTCGAGTGCAACAGGTAATAGTCAATTATCAATAAGTTCCGGTGATGGTGGCGTTACTTGGATTACAGGTGCTTCGACAGGAGTAGTAGATTTTCCTAATGGTTTAACAAACAATGGTGTCGCAATAGAATCCGCATTTGAAACTATTACCGATGTAACAATAGGTTCAGGAACAAGTGGAACGACATCAGGAATATACTTCGGTGCTAACAATGAAGCAGGTATGGTTGCGGGAGAAGTTAGCAGTCAATCCACCGCTAACGATGGATATATCGAATTGATGAATATGGATTTGGACGCAATTACAGGTTCAAGTGGATTACAAACAATAGAACTAACAGTTCAGATAGAAGATGAAACCAATCAAGAAGTAGAATCTTTCAAGGCATTAGTTCAGGCAACAGAAAAAACAGTATTGGGAACTACTGCAAGAGCAGTTAACTTTACTGAATGGGCTATATTGTATGATGGTGCTGCAAGAATAGGGACATTAGCGGCAGATTATGATTCAAGTGATGATACTATTAGAATAAGATATCAAAATAAACAAGGTTCAACTGCAACCTTAACGGCAACCTTTTACGCAATTACAATGCAGAATAACACATGAGGTGATTAAATATGGGTAGACAAGCATTTAGACGAACAAAAAGTGATGGAACAATTGATGATGGTACAGGTGGAGGAGGTGTACCAGGATTCAAAACAATAGATATTGCTGCATCTCATGATAACACATTTCACAAAACCTACGCCGCTTTTGGTGTTGATGGGCAATCATTAAGTTATACCATGAACTTTTTCGTATATCCCAACAATAGTTTCTATGTATATCCTTTTCTTATGCCAAAGGATGGAACATTAGAATCTATTATTATACAAGTCGGAACAGCAGGGGATTCGGGAGATGAAATGGCAGTAGCAATTTATCCAAGTGACGCTAATGGTAATCCTGATGGTGAAACGGCTATCGTTCGTAAAACAGATATTGATGTTTCATCAACTGGGTATAAAACAATACAGTCAATATCAAGTCCTACTGTTACTGGTGGAGACATATATTGGTTTGCTTTAACTCCAAAGTTCGGTACTTATCCAGGCACTTGTAAACTCAAAAGTACAATAGGTGGTATACCTAACATATCAGGTAGAGTAGTAGGTGGCAGTGGGACAACGACTCCTTTTTCCGGTGTTTCGAGATGGGGCACTTTTAGTGGCGACCCACCTGCGTCATTTGGCGCGAATGATATGCAATACAAATCAGGTCAACCTACTGGTAGATATATACTATTTAATTTGACTTACGCTTGAGGTAATACACATGGTAGACATAAGAAACGAAATATACGAAGAAGACGGAACAGTAACAGTTGAAACTTTATCAGTAGAAATAACATGGGAAGAGATATTTAATGAAAGAGAAACGATGATGAAGAACACTGATTCATTTGTTCTTCCTGATAGAGGACTTACAGATTCTCAGTTATCGGATATCCAAACTTACAGACAAGCGTGGAGAGACATTACCGATTATGATGACGCAGACGAAGCATATGAAAACTTGCCAGTCTTACCCGATTGGGTATTAGAAAATGCATTAACAGGGTGATAGCATGGGTCAGTTGTTACAAAGATTAAGTCAAGACTGCCCTGGTTGTGGTGCTCACATATTGGCTCGCCGTATAGAAGGGCGTTACATCAACGAGAGAGGAACCCGAATACTAATATGGGAATGCCCCGACTGCGGAGCATTGTGGCAGAGACCTAGGAGGGATGTGGATGGCCAAGAGTAAAAAGAAAAACATGGTAATGGTCATCAGTCTAAAGCCACCAGGTGGCAAGGCCCCTAAGAAACCAACCAAGACATCGGAAGTCGACAAGGCTGGTATGTGTGGTGTTAAGAAATCTAAGCCTGCATGCTGTAAAGATTGTGGCAAACCTCTTGGCGAGAAAGGTATGTGTAAGAGGTGCTAAAATGAACACTACACAGATACCGGAAGGGGAAAATAATAACAGTTATTGGAACAAACAACCGCAAGTGTAAAAAAGAAAGCGCTTTCCTTTCTACACTATGTCGTTGTGGCACCGGTTCGCTCGTAAGTTAATGTCTTTCATGGGCAACGTTTACGTCTGGTTAGATAAGAGAGTGAAGTATACCGATGACGAGGTCAAGGAAGTTTTAGGCTTGGTAATTGATGAAGATTTAAGGACAAGTTCTAGGTATGAATTGTGTAGATTGATAGAGAAAGAGTTCAAGGTAGCACAAGATTCTTTTTGGACTTTACATAGTACCCAAAAGATACGCTTTGCTGCACAACAAATCCGTGAGATGAAAAAGAATGTCTAGGTCATATTCAAAAACTGCTATGTTTATACGTTGCCTCAATGAAATGTTTGAAGATTGGGATACAGATGCTGAATGAAGAAGCATCCTGATTGGGATTGGGATTATTGGGAGGCTATGCTCGAAGCCTTTGGAATAAATTAATACACCAACTTGGTATTATTGTAGACATCGCATCACTTATCATTCGTTTCACTTGTTTATTAGATACAATGGGCCGTGAGGAAGGAGATGGGAAGAAGAGAAAGAAATGAACGCAATTGGTCTATTAGCCACAGAAGCAATCGGTTTTATTTCTCCTCCCTCACTAAGCCGCTGACGCGTCTTCAATATGTGAGACAGGGGAGTAGTTTATCATTCTTCCTCGTCAACGAGTGTCCATGCTGGCGTATTGAATAGTACAAACACCGCTCTATCAGTCCATCTCAATAGTAAGTAGGAACTTACTATCGCTACAGGCAAAGCACAACAACATAAAATAAAATAATGTATAGGTTCAAGCCAGTCCAGCATTGTTGTCCCTCATCGCCATGATATCATCTATCCTAAGTATAGCAGTGGCTACCTCAGTAGCACTACTAATGACTTGCTTTACTAGCGATTCAGGTTCTACTACTCCTTTCTCTAAGGTGTTACAAATCTCTCCCACGCCACGGTCATCTATGTATAGACCTATTCCGTTTTCTGCAGAGCGTAGTTCCATGACCACATCTAGTGGGTCCATGCCAGCATTGTTTGCTATGGCTGCAGGGATTATCTCTAGTGCGTCAGCATAGGCTTCGAGGCACATTCTCTCTCTAGCCGTCATGTTAGGTTGTGTAGAAGCGTGTTCTCTAACAGTCATAGAGGCTGCTGAGAATGAGGCACCTCCACCAGGGAACCCTTTACCTCCGTCCTTCATTGCTAGACAAGTGACACCGATAGCATCATCGAATGCTCTTTCATACTCTTCGATTGTTTGACGAGTAGCCCCTCTTACAACTAGGCAGGTGGCTTCACCTTCTCCTGATACTGTGACGAAATCTAAGTCACCTATTCTTTCTTGCTTGACAGAAGCATTGGTAGTCATGACAGGCTCATCAACATCTACCACACGGTGATAGATAGGAAGATTAAGTAGTCTAGACAATCCTTCCATGTCGCTTTGTTGCAAACGAGTGACTAGCGGTATGCCATGTTGTGATAGGTAATGTGCCACGGCTTCGTGAACACTATCTCTAACAAACACTACACCTTGGGGTCCAACTGCCCCTGCAACCATAGATGCTAACTCACTCAACATGGTCAACTCTTGTTGCTTCAACTCGTGAAGTTGTTGCATGTTCTCTACTTGCATTTGCACTTCGTTAAGGTCGTACCCGTCTAGTCCTCCATTGAGAAGGAGTATGTTCAAGTTCCCTTCCATACACTTTTCTTCTATGTCGTTAGCAAACTCTTTGTTAATTACTAAACCATCTTGAACATAGGAATCTCCTAGAGAACCTCCTGCTTGAGTTATTACTCTGATGTGGTCTAGATTGCCATCAGCCTTTGTGCATGCCTTTAGGCATAGCCCAGCAGCATAATCTAAGTCACTCTCTGCTGCCTTGCCTCGGAGGGCTGTCTTTGCAGCGTCTAAGATATCTATATCTTCAGGTTTCAAATGCTGTAAGGCTAGGTTCTTACCTGCTTGGAAAGACCTTAGTATGACACGAGGATGTATTCCTCTCATCAATAGCCCTTGGCTTAGTGCTAGCATCTGCCCTGCTAAAACTACCACACTAGTAGTGCCATCTTTACAGACAGCCTCTTGGGTTTGGCTTGCTTCTACCATCATTTGTGCACCAGGATGTGCAGTATCTAATTCTCTCAATACTGTAACACCATCGTTGGTCACGATGTGGTGGTTTCCATTCGTCAATAACTTGTCCATACCTGCTGGTCCTAAGGTAGACCTAACGGTCTCAGCCACATTCATGGCTGCTTTTATGTTACTCATTTGCGCTTCTCTTCCGGTTTGTTTTTCTTGTTCACTCATATATCTTCCTCCATCAAATGGATGAATAGTAAATCAGGGTCAACGTCACAGTACTCACACACTGCGAGATAAAACTCAGTAAAGAACGAGGTAGGTGCGTCTTCTAAACAGTTCACCATATCACCTCTATGTTATCTATGACACCAGTTTCAGAGTTTCTAGATTTGACAAAGCCTTCGTCTTTACCGTGCACCCACAAATCATAGTTTAATTGACAGTCACTTACACAGTACTTGGCTACTTCTTCATACTTACCTTCTGCCCATAACTTAGGTGCGTCTTCACTTTTCTGTGTCTTACCCCTACCTAGAGTGTGTTTACACACATCATCTAAGTGGTGGCTGCTACCAGTGATGCCTCTTAGTATGGCTGAAGTGTCAACTACATGTTCTGCTGCTTTAGACATTAGGTAACCTGCATAGAAACAATCCAATGAGTCACGCAACACCGGCAGGTCAAACCCCATAAGATTGTGTCCGACTATCTGCCCACCTCCTTCTACGTGCTTTTCTAAGTGTTCACCTAAGTCTTTAGGGTGAAGTGGATGCCATACAGCATCTGGTATATCGATGAGAGACTTCGAGAAGACGTGTGCTTTCTCACCGTCCCAGGTACACACTACTGAAGTATCAAACAAGTGAGTATTACCCCACCCACCTATTTCCCAAGAGTAGTTACTTGTTTCTATATCTAATGCCATCATACCTGTCAATTATCTTCACCTTTCCATCTCACGTAAGGCACACCAGACACCTTGGTCTCTTTGAAGGATGAGCGTATGTCGTTGTAGTGTTTGTATACTACAGGCTGACTTCGGTCCATTAGCCTTCCATAAGATTTGATTACGTCTTTCTTCAATACCCAACCGTCACCTCGGTGGTCACCTAAGTCATAATTTCTACAAGCGTCAATAGACTTTTGCCATGACTCTACCTTCGCAATCTTGGCTGCTTTAGTAGCACCTAGTTCTAAGTCACTTTCTAACCACACAATTAGCCTCTCATAAACGTCGTATAATATCTCCATGGCCATGTCAATGTGTTCTCCACGTATTATCCAGACTTCACTAGGGTCATAATTACCATTGTTGCGTGCGTCATTCTTTTCAATCAAGACTAGATGAGTAGCAAGTATGTTGAGGTAGTTCTCTATGTTAGGCATAAAAGATAATACTACGTCACTCAACTTAGCATCCATACCACTGACTAGTCTGTAAAACTCTTCGACTGCCAAATCTACAGCGGCATCGAAGTCGTTACTCTTGTTGAACAACTGTAAGGCTGCCCCTCTTACTATGGCTTCTCTTTCTGCCCTCTCTTCTTTGATGTTCTCGTCAAGGTCTTCCCACATCTGTCCGTCAATGTCAGAACATGCGAACAAGTGCTCTCTGACTAAGGTCTGCACTTCAATAAAGTGCTGTGCTAAGTCTTCTGTAGTTCTAACTTCTCGCATTTCATCTGACCATAGTCCTCTCATACGTCTCTTAGAAACTGACATCCTCTTATCATTGTCCCAAGGAGCGTAGAACAGTAGCACTCTTTGGAAGAGTCCTTTGGTCAGTACGTATTCTTTCACACCAGCCGGTGGGAAAGTGGTAATCCAAAAAGAAACACGAGACTCAGTCTCAATCTTTCCATCCTTCATGTGCTTTGTGAGTGTGTTGCTGTGACTACCTACAGGATTCATCGCCTGTTGTAAGTATAGAATAACTTCTTGGAAGAACTGCTTCGGGCTCGGTTGTAGTAGAATACTACCCTCGTCGAAGTTCAAAAGTTTCTTCCCGTTAAGAAGACCAGGCACCTCTTCAGTGTAGTAGTTACCATCTTCATCTTTGTGTGTTTGGAACGAACCAATTAGCCCAGCGTCAGTGCCTGATGTGAACATGTCACCATTGATACCTGCGTGCCGTGCTATCTCACCTATGAACTCCCACGCAATAGACTTGCCCGAACGTGTAGGTTGAATCCAAAACACGTGGAAACGTGGGTCTAGGTAAGATGCCCACACGGGTATTCTCACATAGTCTACAACTGCCTGTCCTTGTAAAAAGAAGAACGACAGTAATGCTGGTGTTTCATTATAGAAAGAAGTCTTTCTAAATCTATCAACATAATCTCGCAGTATCGGGTATTTCTTCACGGCTGTATAATCTTCCCAGGTTCTTGCCATATAGTCACGGCGTTAAACTAGGCTTATGAACTTACTTACTATATTGTTAGAGAATAATACAATAATATCAAGAAGACCGACGCTCAATTCGGACTTCGCTCTCACTTGTTAGTGCTTCAATGACTCTCCCTCTGAGCACCTTACCCATACGTTTGACATCTCTTAGACAATCACCACATGCTACTTCTTCTATGCTACCACAAGCAGTGAGTATATTGTCTACCATCTCATCACCTATGCCAGGTATGGTACGAAGCATATCAACTCTAACATCGTTACTTGATACACGGCGTACTGCTTGAGCGCCGTGTCTGCTAGCACTTTTGTATGTCTTTTCATGTAGGCCCACTATGAAATGTGAGGCTTCCATAAGATTAGGTGCTCGGTATACTAGGCAACCAAAGTCTGCGGCTATCCTAGCCAAGCCACCTGCTACTTGTTTTGTTGCTGCACTAAAGTTAGTGGAGCCGCCACGTTGTTCTACCTGCTTGACGTATGCCCCCACCTCACCCCAAACGACGATACCAAACGTTGCAGCGTTGGCATCAAGATTATCCAATTGACGCATGAGGTGACCACTACGTAACGACTCCAAGAAGTCAGAGACCGTCTTTGCTTCTAAATGCCACTGCCCACAGAGGTAGTCGCCTACTACTAATGCTTCTCTTTTGATAGGTATCGGAGGTTTCTTTTTCATGGCTCTACGAAGCACCGCTTCCGGCAGCGGACCACGTTCGTTACTATCTATAACGAGTGCTTTCATAGAGAACCAGTCCCGTCCCAAAGTTGACACCTGCCTAAACACAGACCACCTGCTTCTAATGAGGCACAGTGCTGGTGATATCCTCCGTTCACTATAGTACCTACGTGGTATCTTGTAGTGTTCTCATCGTAGTCTGCCCATTGGAGAGTAGCAAGATATTCTGATATCATATGAGTATGTTCTTCTCTTGATTTCTGAGTGGTTCTTTCTACTGGTAAAAAGTTACGTAGTCTAGATGCTAGATAAATTACTAGTGATTTCCTTGCATCGTGCGGTGGGTTGCTACCCACTTGACACGCAGCCTCAACTAAACAAGGTAGTATCTTGATACCATTCATTTCTATTGTTTCAAACTCTAAAGCAGGTCCTGATACATCAAATCTCTTAGTCTTCACCTGTTCAATGGGTAAGTCTACACCATTACTACCATACATATACTGCCCTCTTCTATGTGTTTCTGCTCTTTCACAGATGTCATCCCATGACCACTCTAAAAGTTCTTCACTCTTCAGAGGTATACTCCATCTACCTACATGTTGTTTAGCATTGTACGAATTAGGTATACGTATCATACGAGCCATATCAAATGGCACGGTGGGGTCCATGCATCCTAAGTCTAGTGCATCTTTCCATGCATTGATGACCATTTTGCCTGCTGCTTTGATGATAGATACTTCACTACCATGTGACGGCCTGTGTGTTTTGGATAACTTAATCCATATGTGGAAACCATTACCACTAAACCAAACAGCGTGGTGTATGTCTTTATCCATCAGCATTTGATGTGTTCTTCTAACCTGCTCTAATACTTTATCTCCAGGCACATCTATGAGTAATGACCCATGTCTTTCTTTCCTATCAAAATCTAATACAAAATGTCGTACTATTGCTGTGTTGTATTCCCCTCTCTTACCATTAGGTTTCACTGCTCGGAATCCATACACACTAGTGTAAGCACACTGACTGTTTCTCAATGACTTCCAATAAGTTTCAAGTTCTGAAGGGCTGTGCACTACCTTGCGAAATAATCCTGCTTCACGAGGGAAATCAAACTCAATAATATTCATCTAAACCCTCTTGAACTTAGGACATAAGTCCATGTAATCACAGTGCGAGCATTTGAAATCTGCTTTAGTGATAGGAAAGTCTTGCTCTAGATACATTCTGATGAGTTTGTTTAGTGCAGTCTGCATTGCTCTCTCACTCACCCTCTTAGTTGGCTCGTAATCTAATCTATCTACAGCACTGTAGCGCCATCCCCAATGAGTAACCATTTGGTCATTCAGTCCTACCTTCTCTAACTCTTCAGGAGTGGAGAGTTCAATGAGCATCTTGTAGTAAGCCATTTCCATACGCATTTCTGACATCTTTCTGTCGTGCCACTTACCTGTCTTTAATTCCATCAAAGCCAAACCACCTTGCCCATCAGTAAAGACTCGGTCTATGATGCCAGTTAGTTGCACTTCTACTTCTTGTCCATCAACATGGAACGTAGTCCTAGGAGATAGTTTGACTTCGTTTGCTACAGGTAAGAACTGATTCACATCTGTATGAGTCAGTCGTACTAACTCGTTGTTCATCAGCCATTCTATGTTATGGTTGTATTCTCTTTCATAAAAAGGCTCATTTTTAGAAGCGTCTCTTCTCATACCTAGGACTTCTTCTTTGGTGGGCAACCAAGAACGAAAATGTTCTAACACTTTTCTATCATGTCCTTCCACTGCAGCCTTCTGTAGTTCTTCTAACTCATCTTGTTCTGCTTTATGATAGAACTCTTCTAGGCTTTGATGCACATCATCACCTATCACTAGATAGTGTCGTTGTTCCTGCTGTACTTGGTAATTCTTAGACAGCCATAGTTGTTGAGAACACCACTTGGTATTTGCTAAAGTAGATTTACTCACCCGAATAACTATACCTTGTTCACCCATTTCGGGAGTCCAAGCATAGGAAGATTTGTCATCGTAAACCATGGGTCTGTAATCGTCTGCCATCAATTGTCACCTTTGTCTTCTAAGGCTACTATCAATAGAGCCAAGTAACCAATGAGGTCATAGTAAATATCCATGTCACTTTCTATGCCGTCACTACCACGAGCAAGCCGAGATAGTTTGTCATCCATTCGTATTTTGATTAGAGCACTCTTCTCTTCACCGCCTTGGTAGAATACCCTTAGTGGGTCCATCACACTATTACCATACTTCTCGTTCTTCTCTCGTAACATGTGTGCAACACGCCATAGAATAGCGTCGGTCGGTATTGATTTTTCTTCGCTCAAGAAAACTCCTCCAAGGTAGTTTGTCTCGTCGCTGTTGGCATGAACTCATTCAATGTTGTTTGTCTGTATATCTTCTTCTCTTCCATATTTATCACCACCACCCGTATGCTTTGGGACTAGGAGCACCTAAGGCTCGGTTGAGGTCCCAAGATAGGGTAGAGTAGACACTGTCTAACTTAGTGTATAGCATTTTCTTCAGAATTGTATTAGAATCTAAAGTATATCCATCTAAGTCGTGAGGTTCTCGGTAAGCCATGATGCCTGGCTCTTCTTCTATGTATGTCCAAGGGACTGAGTCGCCTTTGCCAAACTTCTCATGATTTATTTCATTGTAAAATGTCGCTGCTTTAGATGCACCACTCAATACTTTGTAGTCTTTTAGATTCATACTCAGTCTAGTCTTCATAGATACTTCTTTGAGTTCTATTTCACCTCTCCTAACACTCATTGCTATAGGGTGAATGAACTTCTCTACATCATCCTCGTTAGCACCATTGCATATTAATTCAAAAACTCCTTTCTGTATTTTCTTAGATATTGGAGCGGTATTGGATGCTTTCATACCGAAGCCAGCAACTTTGAGTTTGCCAGCATCTTCTTCAGGCCATTCAACCTTACCGACATACCTATTCTTCTTAGTTAATAACCAATAAGGCATCCATGCTTCTAATTCTGCGAAGAGCATGTTGTTACCTGTGTCACCTTGAACTGCAGATGTTATTCGTTCCGCTAGAGCGTGGGCTTCTTCCACACTAGGCACTTTGACGAATGCTGAGTCAGTGTGACCGTAAAGACACTCATAGCCATACTTAGTGGCTACACTGTCTAGCAATCTAATACACCTACGACCCTCTTGGGTAATAGTGTGAGCGATGTCTGCATCAGCCCATCCATACCCTATGTGAGCGCACATCCCATACAGTGACGCCATGACGCGCTTGACTGCCATTTGTGTGGTGTTCCACGCTGCTCTTTCCTCTGGAGTAGTAGCCTCACGCATACGCTTTTTACATTCAGACCTGTAGTCAAATAAATACTCTACTACAGATGGCAACAAGCCTTGCTTTGATTGGTCCCAGTAAGAACCATTCTCTAATTGAATGATGTTCTCACCAGGTCCGTCTCTTTGAGTCTCATACGATAAATTATTACCAAGAATAAGTGACGGGTACAACCCCTTGTAATCTATTACTGCTACTCCTTCATGGAGGCCAGTGATACAATTGAGACCAACTTCAGCCCCTTTGAGTTTGTCAATTTCACCAGCCTTGAAACGAGTTGGTGCTATTTTATCTGTTCTTCGAGAGAGTAAACCCCGAGCGAAATTAGTGACGTTGCATGCCGAAGGTAGTGATACACCACAGAGTCTAACCATTTGTATGTAAAAGTCAGTAACATTCCGTGCTTCATCTATCCCTCTAAGCAGGTGAGTATCTAAAAGACAGTAGTCTACAAAGTCATCCCAATACTCATACCATCCGTTGTGAACATCCATCCCTTCTATTTCTTCAGTGAGTTTAGACCCCAAGCCTACTGTTTCAGCAATGTCATTGAGTTTTAGTGATGGTAGTTGCCCACCCCCACTGTCTTTCCAAACCCTTTCAAAACCTGTGCCACTACTTGCTTGAGCGGCAGTATCAAACTGCCATCTACCTACAATCGGTTGGTCGGTAGGGTCATACCTATCTTTACCTCTTTTCATTCTACGGATTTGCCCTACCGGACTCATCCTCTGAGGGTTAGGTACTCTTTGTATCAAATGAGGAATATCAAAGAAGGAACCTGCGTGTGCTATCATCATGTCAGGGTCACGTTCTTGTAAGAATGAAACGAATGCTTCATGTAATTCAGACTCTGAGCCATACAATCTCAATTCATATGACACATCACGAACCTTACGATAGTAAGGTAGTCCAGTCGTGTTATCGTAAGAGCAGTTAGTTCGCTCGTCAGACCAAGCAAAGACTACTGGTGTGTCTAAGTCGCTGTCTATAACAGCAATCACAGTAGTGAATGGGTCATCACCAGTGTCACACTCTATGTCAAACCACCATTTACGTGGCTTCCACTTAGGCATGACAGGAACGTTATCTATCAACCACCTGTCTGTGAATCTGAGGTCAGCCTCGTAGGTTTTGTCAAACTCTTGCCTCATACTAATAATATCGAAGGGAGACTCTGCTACTACTTTAATGAGAGGAGTTCCATCTAATCCCACTGCTCTTTCGTCAGTTATTTGAGTGCCAGGATAGCGGGTCAATAACCTACGCCTTCTGTAATCACCTACATTAGCAGGTATCCAAAAGTAAGGCTTGTAGTCCTTGACAGTATTTTCGATGAGTTGCCCTTCATCATCTCTATAACGTGTATAGATGAGTGGAATCTCACCATCGGTGTAGTAATCATCTACTATCAAGCCAATACCTCCTTCCTTGATTGTATTCTATATCAAAATCAATAGTAGTCGTAAACATCATTCGCCACACCCCATGCATTTGATAATTGTAAGAGGTCTTTGACAGACAGGGCAGTTGCTTTCGCCTCCTACACTTGTTACATTGAAGCCTTGCCAACCACAGAAACATCTCACTAAACGTTGCACTCAATCCCCCCTCTTGTCCATCACTAGAAGCACATGGTCTCTAGTGGTGTGTCGGAATATTGCAACGAAGTCGTCAGCAGTGTATAATTCTACTGTGCCTTGTGGTATTGTCAATAATGCATGAGGTAACCAACTACCAAAAGAAGATGAGCAAACTTCACTGGGTCCGTCTACATCTTCTAAGTCTATACCAATGCTCATCTTAGCACCACCTTTGTTACCTATATTGATGGATAATAAAGACTCACTAGTGTCAAACTCGCAAGTGATTGGTAGGTCTTTACCTACTATCTTCTCACTCGACTTGACTTGATACAGTTGCTCAGCATCTAATTTCGCATAGCAGGTCAAGGCTTGACCAGCCCATGACTTCCAAAGATTCTGCCTAGCGGTATCTAAGATGCCCATCGCCATTTCTGCACTCTTATGTGAACGCACGTAATCAGTGGTAGGTAGGTTGAGGCTTGTTTTACCAGATAAGAGCCTCAATGCTGAGTTCTTCGGTTGCCACAGGGTAATCATGGAGTCCTTCGGTAGACTTTTGATGAAAGCAAGCACCTTGGATAGGTCTGCTATAATTATCTCACCAGAATCTGCTACATCAGCACTCACTGAAGTGCACAACATGTGAGTAGGTAGTGCTACTACACCAGACAGTCTCATCTGTTGGGCATTGAGCCTGAGGTCTCCTACCCCAGGCCCAAAACCCGTCAAGAAAGAAGTCAATGACGTCTTACCTAATGTTACTCGGGTAATACTACTCCCTCCTTAGAGCAGTACCCCGATTTCGGCGGCGCCTCGCCTTCATACGTATTATAAACTTTTCGGTTTAACTCACAATCGCATATTTCTAAGTGCAAATCGAAATTGCCGTATGAATCTTGGTAAGCATATTCCACAGAACCGGTATCCTTACACGTCTTGCAGTTATATGTCATTGGTCATCACCGAGCAGTTCGGGTAATCCATGCCACTTTAATGGTGCATCCTTGTAGGTAGCCATTACCAATCTGCTTTGGTCTAATAGATTAGGCTGAGAGCGAGCCTTAGTGAAATGAGCCTCATATCGAGTCTCACCACTCAAGCGACCTTCATCATCCCTAATAGTAGTCTTAGTCATTTCAATAATAGTGTGTAGGTAGTTGCTAGTCTGCTTTTCCCATTTTGGGTATTTCTTGCCAGTAGTAGAACCATCCGCTTTCTGTTCGTAATTCCAATGTGTCTCATATATTACATTGACACCTAATCTAGTCAATTCACGACACATTGACGTTAATTGATGGAACCTAGTAGTCCGGATTTGCCAATTGAACCTCATACCCACTTTTTCTTGTGGGCTGATAGAAGCGCCTATACCATCAGGTGCAGTTCCTAGGTCTTCAATAAACATACATGACTTAGCAACGCTGTCCCACAGGTCTACAGCAGTCACTAGGACTGTGTGAAGCCTGGGTCCGTCATAAGATGGGTCTAATTGAGTCTTAGCCCATGTTAGAGCCTGCTCTGCTATCGCCATAGTCTTATTATGAGTAGCAGGGTAGTCATAAGCGGTTCTAGAGTCACCAGATTGCATAACCCAAGGGTTCTGACATTTGAACTCAGACCTTCTGTTAGGGTAGAATGAGTCTCTAAGTCTCTGACCACCACCATCAAAATCGATGATGAGGCAACATTCACCGTTAGGTATACCGTTTAGTGCGATTGCAGTCTTGCATGTGCCATCGTCACCGATAATTCCAGTAAACTCGCCTGTGATAGGCTCTACTTCTTCAGCAAACCATTCTGTCTTCTTGACTTCTTTCTGTATAGGTTTGTAAGTGCCTTGTTGCATTTCTGTTGGTGGCCTGGCTTCTATCTCATTAGAGAGAGATGTTTCCTTGTCTTTGAGTGCTTTGAATCCACTCATCAGTTGCCACCACCAAACTGTCCTAGGTTGGTGTCACCGCCCTCGCCAGCCGGTATGGCCAAGCGTGGAGGTGCATAGATACCTGTTGCTTTGATTGTAGGCACTTCCCCTTCGTCTGTGACACGAATACCTAAACGTCCGAAGATGTAAACTTGAGACCTAACAGCGTATGGTTTGAAACCATCACGTCCTTCATACTCAAATCCATGATTCATATCACCTAGGAAACCATGCACTCTTACATTAATTTCTCTGCGGAACATATTGTCCACGAACTCTCTTTGTAGTTGGAAAGATGACACTCTCATTGTGTAATCTTTACCCCAAGGGTCGTACTGACTATCATAACCTGTTCTGTTAATATCGGTCACACGACCGCTGATACATACTAAAGGCCCTACCAAATTATCTATTCCTGCTATCTTCTCAGAGCCATTTTGGTATACTTCCATGAGTTCTGTCAAATCAGAAACATAAGAGTCCATCCCGCCCATCAAAATCTCTCCTTTGAGATACTGTCTGTCTTCCTTATCTACGAAATCGTCAGTGTAGTTGATATTAGCAAAGAAGTTGTTTGCTCCTCTCCATACATCTTCCCATCCTTCACTGACATTACCTTGTGGTCTTACTCTAATACTGCAAGGTTGTCCAATCTTGATAGGTTGGGATACTGAATCTTCAGTTGAGCCACTAACATCTATCCTAAGTAGAGTCATGTCATCACTGAATTGCTCTTTGGTATTACCAAGGAACCTGTAAGTCCTACTCCACAGAGATGGACCTATCGGTTCACCATGTCTAGCCCAATCAGGGTTGTTCTGCAACAAGCACAATGTCATACCACTGTCTCTAACTAAGAACCAAGGGTCTTCTCCTTCTACAAATCTTTCTTGAGTAGAGGCTACAATACCGCTAGCCTTCTCTAGCATCCATACTCCCGTTTCAACGAAAGCACGGGCTACAATACCGCTCTCTATTGCAGTATTAAGGTCAGCCCTAGCCTGGTCTAATGCTTCATTTCGCACTCGAGCACGCTTGTCTCGTATTTTCGCTTCTACTGCTACAAAACAGCCGACTAGTTCTTCACTTGTGCCACCTGGGGTCTGCATCACTCTTCTTTCTACTACAAAGGTCTCCGCTGCATCGACTAGGAAATCTTCATCCTCTTCGTGTGGGTTGACAATACCGAGATGTTCCTCAATATAGTCTAAGAACTGCTTAGTAGCAGCCTCTTCGGACATGCTGTGTTGTTCAGCATACCAATGCAATCTTTCTTTTACTTCTTCACTCGCTTCATAATTCATTTTATCACTTCTTCCTTTCCCATTGAGAAGCGAGGCTACCCACAAACCAATCAATGAACCCCTCTCTTCCAAGAGGCCATTGGTGCGTGGCTAACACTGCGTCTCCCCAAACGCGGGAATAGTGATGGAACCTAGCAGGTTCCATATCAAGTTGTCGCACTCTATCGTGCAACCTATTTAGAATAGAAAGTGTAGTGTGCCCTCCGACACCACACAAAGCGAGTAGTTCTTGTCTGAGACTTTCCCAATCTCCACCTGCTATGGATAGGGACGGGGCAGAGTATGCCTCTGCAGCAGAACCTGCCTTGGTCAAGAGGTCACTCACACTACCTGACATACTAATGGCTCTAGTAATCTCTCGGAGGTCACCATTCCAAGCAGCACATACTGCAACGGCTTGTTCCTCTGTGATATTACTCAATGAGTAATTCTTATCTAGAATAGAGTGCACCTCTCCGGCATTATAAGGTCGGAACTCACAAGTATGACATCGTGAACTAATAGCCGCTGTGATATTAGATGCCTCGTTTGCTGTAAGTATGAATAACGCATGGCCTGTTTCCATTGTTCTACGCAATGCATCTTGCGCTTGTTTAGTGAGGCCATCAGCCTCATCTAATAGAATGATAGTGGTTTCACCATAACTCCTTTGAGTAGCAAGTTCTTTTACGCGCGTACGCACAAAATCAATACCGCGCTCATCAGAAGTATTGAACTCATGAAGTTCTGCATTCAATGCATGTGCGATGGCGTGTGCTGTAGTGGTTTTACCAGTCCCTGGTGGACCGACTAACAGCAAGTCAGGCACTTCGCCTGCGCTTATCATTGATTTTATTTCATTTAGGGGGTGGCTACTATCGTGAGTCATCTCTTCTAACAACATGGGACTTAGTGTCCGGAAGCACCAGGTATTTAATCATTCGCAAGATTCTTGCTTTATTGCCTTGTTATCTTAATAAGAATCAAGTTTCTGAATTAAAGTTTTAATTTCAGGATAGTCCATTTTCCTAGCAGTACTTGTATTCATAGTCAAAGTTAGATTTTCTAGATTGGCTTTATCCTTTACAGCGTCCCACACTGGTTCTAGGAGGGATAGAATCTGTCTTATTTGCCCCTTGTCCCTTAAAACTCGTCCATGAACACCTTGTGTAGAGAGCCACATATTGAGTTTGGGTTCATCTTGCATACTAGTGTAGACTTTTCTATGTACTGTATATCCTAGTTTAGTCTTTGGTGCAAAATGCACGCTGGCTTGAAAACGGGCATCACGTGCTAACCACGCCAAAAAGAAATCATCGTGCCTGTCCATGTCCATCAATCGTCCATAAATCACCATACTGCATTACATCACTCAATCCACAGTCTGTTGCTATCGATACCAAATAAGCACCCTCTATCTTGCCTTTAGTGCATCGTAAAGCATGGAATGAGCCTACAATTGGTGGTTCCATGTTACTCCAGACTCGTTTGCTACAACCGTCCTGTAGTATAGTATGGTTTGGTAATTTTTCTTTTAGTATATTGGCGTAGCCTACATGAATAGGGTCGAAACCATCCATCGCCTCTAATCGTAGCATAGCCCATTCACCGTCAGACTTAGTCTTCCCTTGAGTAATAAGCAGAGGCAACTCAAACACTCTCCTAGGTAGAATGAATCCTCCTTTATGGCCATTGTGTATATGACCTCTGTCACCATCTATCAGTCTTATTACTTCACCATCTTGTAGACTCTCAGCAATACCTCGGAGATGTGCTTCATCTCTTACACGATTAGATTTGACAGAGCGTTCTTCGTAGGACTTTTCCCATAGATTAGGGTCATCTGAAGTGTGCAACCACTCCTTTACATTACCTTCTCCATCTATGAGGGCTACACAATCCTCTCCTTTCACTAGAGCGTCAAGGGACACGTCATGAATCATATTACCTGCAGTGCTATAGATGAATACCCTCTCATCTATTTGGTGAGCATAATAACGTGCCCCATTGACTATTTCATAGTAAGTGTTTTTGAAAGGGACTGACCAATATTTCCACCGAGCGAATGACGGCCCTTTGAATGGATGACCTGGTTGAATCCTAAACTTATCTGATAGTTCTTCATTGATAGCCCTCCTTAATACTGTAGATATGTCTTCTATTGCTAATGCTTGAGTCAATCTCTCGGGGCTGTATGTATTCCCACCGTGTGCTACAGCCCGTAATAATCTCTTACGAGAGAGTGCCGGTCCGTCACCAAGGGCTCTAGCCCAAACTAATTCAGCAGACATTCTATCCATTCTGTTTATGACCATGCTAATATCAACTCCTCGTTCACGTATAGACGAAACTAAGGACAATGCTTCCGGTATCGTTAGTTGTTCCTCACACTCAGTTGGTGATTCTGATGCTAGACTAGGCACTAGTGGCACGCCCTCTACTAATTCAAACTCTTCAGGGAACACACCATAACTTCTGTGAATAGCACTCATTACATATTCAGGTTTGAGTAGGGCAGGACCGTAAAGCAAAGAGCAGAACTCTTCAATGTGGTTTTTGTTCAAAACCAAGAAATCATAGAGTAACTGCTCTTGCTCACGTGTCTTAGCAGTCTTAACTGCAGCGACAAGTATAGCCGCTTCATCCAACCTCATAGATTGACCAAGTGGGATAAGTACTTCAAGTTCTCGGAAGAACTTCATACACACGCCCTCGATTCTTACGGTCATTTGCTATCGAAAGCCACTCCGGAGAGTTATGATATACTATAGAGAATACTTGAGATGGTACTGTCTGTATGTTTATGCCTTTTTTGATTTGTTTGGGTAAATATGTGCCTGGCTCTTGAGCATCTAACCATGCTATTATTTTATCTTTCAACTCATTGTAGGTTTGCTCAGTCTCTTCCACATAGTGTGAACTCAATGACCAAGTACACAACTCGTAACGCCCTGATATATGTCCAGCCTTGAATATAGTACCAACTTTGGCTATATCTTTGTCTTTCGATAATACATTACCTAATTGCTGCATAGTGCAACCGTGTCTCATCGTAGAGTTAACATATTCAGATATTTCTGTGGTGTTAGCCTCTCCATGCTCTAGTAAATATTTTTTAATCTTTATTCGTAATCTTGTAGACGGCATATTCATCACTCTTCTTCTTCTATGGAGGCTTTTACCATGAGGCAAAAGGTTCCACGCATGTGTGGGGGGACAGTGTTTCCTTGAAAGGTTGTCCCTAAATGCTGGAAATTACCAAGTTCAAGAGTTCCATTGTCTACACATTGAACTATAGTTTCAGGTGGCATTATCCTAGCCTTCCACGATTCACCGTCCTCGTCAAAGAACCACCACGTGTAGAAATTGACTTCACCTGCTACAAGGAAGTAATCATCAGGACTGAGGTGTACTGGGCAAGACCCAGTCTCACCCTTAGTGCACTCCAGTGTTACTACCCATCTGTCCATAGCCTGCCTTTCGCCTTTTTCATCTACATAGTAGGTAGAGCCTTGAGTTTCCCAAAACGCCTTTTCCAAATCCATATTAACAATGCGTTCATCACATGACGGGCAAGTCCATGATTCAGCCTGCTGTTGCATCATTTCTGCTGCAAGAGTAGGGTCGTCTGGTATTACCTTGGCTTCTGATACATCGAGCCCCCAACCTAATTTATCTAAGACGATTGCTACTCTTTCTGCAGGGCCCTCTGCTCTCTCTGTCCTTGTTAGGAGAGCGAGAGTGGCATCCCCTGTCCTGCGGAATGCCATCTCTCCTTCCATCCAATCTTGATTTATTTCCATACTCTCTATTATGTTCTTAGTCCATTCTAGTTCTTCTTCATTAGGTGTCCATTCATTTACCATGGGTGTATCGCCTCCAGTTCTTGGTGGTCAAATGTGCTCGTTCCCCCACAACAATCGCATTTGACTGCGGTCATTATATTCTGTGGGTCTAGTTGGTGCTTAAGTAATATACAGTAAACTTCCTCACCAAATGACATATTACAATGGCCACACAAATGTGATGGTTCATGGAACCACCACTGCTCATGCACTAAGTGGTATGCTGCTACCGTGTAGATTTCGTTGCTCTTACTCATCTTGACTACTTCAGGCGGTATGAAATCCATGTCCCACTTCATTGTTCCTCACTCTCCAATCCACTCAAGAACTCGGATAACGTAATGTCATCATCCCCACCTACGTATCTACTAGGTGGTATATCATCATCTAAATCACAGTATTCGGTGCTAAGTTTCCAATCTTCTTCATTGCCTATTTGTAGATAACTGCCACATCTTACACACAATACACGACCAAATGTCAATTTTTCTAGGGTCATCGTACAGGCTCTTAGTTCCAAGTCGTGCCCATGAGTGGCGCATTCTATGAGATTATTGACTATTGCCTGTCTTCTCTCTAGTTTACTCGCTCTTGCTGTCATTTGTTGTGCTTCTTTCTCTATTTTATTCATTATTTTTGTTATTTCTTCCATTTTTCTTCCTCCTTTCTCTATACTTTTCCTTTGCTTCCTTATATTTTTCCCAAGTTTGACTCAACCATTCACCCCATCATCATAGTCGACGTGGTTTTTAGGCAAGTGCTTGCGTAGTTTTTCCATCTTATTCCTCAATTCCTTGCGTATTTTTACGGCGGCTTTGACTACACGCTGAGTAGCATGCACGTCTGTGTCTTTATTACTCCATAATGGAGAGATAGTCCCCCCGTCTGTGCTACATCGAGGCGGTAGCAGAGACCCCATATTCTCTACCATAGTCTTAGCAATCTCATATTCTGCGTGTTTTATGCTCTTCGCTCTCATTGTATCGACTCCTTCTCTACCATGGCTCTAGCAAATGCCTCTAAGGCTTCTGTACTAACTAACCCTAATACGTTCTTAGGGATAATCTCTCCAGCAATCCTAGTTTGGCCAGCGCACTCAGTGAGAGTAGTTCCCATAAAGTGATTCAGTATAGCATTTAATTCTTCAATACTGTCTTCATAGTCTTCTATCCACTTTTGATAGATTTCTTCTCTATTTCCACTGAAACCGACATGTTCCATAGAGTTGCTTATGTTCTCCATTACTTCTTTGAGGGCACTTTTACCCCCCGCCATCTGACTGATAACCTTCAAGAGAAGGGCTTCGACCATTTTACCAGGTCTCTTCATCCTTATCTCTTGAACATAGTCTTCCTTCCTTACGAAGTGACCATGCACACGCACAGTGGAGCCTGTCCGCATGTCTACAACGAGTATGTCGGGATTACCGACATTCTCCACATCAGTCTTGATGTGCTTCTCTTCTTCTGCTTTCATCTTGGCTACTAAGTCCTTCAACAGTTTGTGACTGCCGAGAGACCATTCGCCCTCTATATTTCCTTTTGTTGTCATTTTTCTTCCTCCAAGTTCCCCCATTGCTCTGCCATGGCTTCCGCAAAGCCGTTGTAGAACAAAGACCGTAGTTTCCCACGGTCAGCCGATGGGGGCATCGACCATATTCGATGACGCTCACTCTTAGGTAAGGTCATCATGTGCTCGTGCACGTTATTAGTAGGCACGAGTTTTGGCAGGTTCTTCAACCAAAGGCATGTTCTCTTCTCCTCCGGATGGCCAAACTGCCATGGGTGTATCATTTGGTCCGACTTGCGGATGTGCGAAGCAATTACTGATACTGGGTTTTCTATACAGATGCGGGGTATTGGCGCATCCATAAGGAACTGCACGAACTCAAGAGCGTCCTCTCTCAGATGGAGAGGTTTCTTGCCCTCAGTGAACCATCGTGCACCTGATACTGATAGGTGGGTGCATGGTGGGTGTGCAATCATCAAGTCCCACTGTTCTTCTCCCCAAAGAATGTCTACTATGTCCCCCTCATAGTGTGGTCCTGGTGATTCTGTAGGTAGTATGTCACAAGACACAGCGTCGTGCCCTCTTTCAAGGAATGCATCTCTGACAGTACCCGAATACTCACAAGCGACTAGAACCTTCAAAGGTATACCTCCCCACTAAGTAGGGCGTCTGCGAGAGCCCTCGCTACTTTCATCTTATCGTTCTCTGAACCATCTAGAGCGCTGGTTACCAACGCTGCTTTCTCGCTGACTATCTTATCGAAATGTGTGTCCACCGTATTCGCTGCACTGAGCACTACTTTGTGGCATACACCACTCTCTTGTGTCATCCTTCTCACACGTGCTGCGGCTTGCTTCTCATGCGCTGGCACCCACTGTCTCTCGACAAAGAGAGTAGTATCAGCAGCATCGAGATTAACTCCTTCCTTCATGGCTAAGGTGCTGCAAACTAAAAATGCAATCTTGCCTGCTTGGAACGACTCTATGATTCTCTGCCTCTCACTATCAGGTGTAGAACCAGTGATATTAGCCACTCGAAGAGAACTGTGAGCAATGCTTTTCGCTAGTTCATCTACTACATCCTTATGGTGTGCAAATATCACTAACGGCTTCCCTGTGCTTGCATAGTCTAACGCCCATTTACTTGCTGCCTCGACCTTGGCCTTACCAGCAGAGTGTCTTAACTCTGTCAATATGTTTAGTAGCAAGCCAGGCGGTATAGAGCCGGAACCAGTTGTCCTGTAGTATTCTAGTTGGTCCATCAAAGTGTTGTATGACTCATCGTATTGCTCTCTGTCTACAACTATCTCTATGACAGTCTCTACCAAGTCAGGCATTTGATTGCTAAGTCGCGGGTCATCCATAGTCCTACGTAGCATGATGTCTTTCAGTAGGTGATTCAACGGCACAGTAGTGCCATCTTCACTTTTCTCGATGTTGCTAGAACCTTTGAAATCCCACCCATAACCGTTGTGCATTGCAGCACAGTATTTCTTCCCAAACAAGAAATAATCAGGGAATGTGCTCGGTTTGAGCATAGTCAGAGTGGTGAATATCTCTTCCGGTCTATTCAATATAGGTGTGCCGGACATGCAGATAATCCCTTCCACAGTAGGCCAACTCGCTAACTGTCTCGCAGAGCGTGACCTATGGGTGCCTTGAGTCTTCATATTATGACACTCATCAAACACTATGCATTCATAACCATCATTGCAGAGAGACTCTAGTCTATATTGTAGTAAGTCATAGTTGATGATTGTCACATCGTCAGTCTCGTAATATCCTGTCCTGCCATAAATGATAGAGGGGGTCAGGTCTGTCCACTTCTCCACCTCGTTAGACCAGTTCTTCTTGACCACAGCGGGGCAGACTATCAGCGTCTTCTTGTATTGTCCTGCTAATACACACAACAGAGCCTGTAGAGATTTACCTAATCCCATCTCGTCTCCGAGTAGTAAACGATTTTGTCCTCCAGTGACGAACATGTTAGGTGCTACCCACTGATATGGTCTAACTTCCTGTTCATTCTTGAGTCCGTGCACCCACACCGGTTCTCCATCAATAGCACTACTCAGTAGCACTCTCTCTGCAGTATGTTGGTGAGCCTCTACTACTTCGGGCATGTCTAACAAAGCCTCGCTCAAGGCTGGATAGTGAGGCTTGACAGCCTTTGCTACCACAGCACCTGCAGCGATTGGTATGACCCATTCCTTTGTTTTCTTATCAAACCTAGCAGTGCCACACGACTTCACAGCAGTGTTGATATCTGCGTAATTCGGCTTGTATGGCCATTTCATACTCAATTTATCTGGTGGTTTTGATGTTACTACTACTTCAGAGAAAGTGACATGCTTTTGAGTCTCCAGCCCATCAAAGTAGTAACCGAACTGCTCCAGTATCTCGATGGCTTTGTTGAGTTCGTCCGGTTTATCTCGGACAGACCAAGCCTTCTTCTCTCCGTCCCACTTGACAGCAGGGAAGCCTAACTCCCCCTTGAGAGCGTCCTTAGCCTCATTGTTGTACGGGAATGAGAGGGCGACTCTCGGACCGTAGTCGTCTGCGTATCTCACCCAACTCATTCTTCATCGCCTCCTAGCAATTCCTCGTAACCATTCAATCTAAGACAATCACCACAACACTCAATCGCATCGGGGTGGCAGTCATGTCCATCTATTGTTTTGAAACTCGCCCGACTTAGTCCCATATGTACAACTCCACTTCACCTTGACAATCTCTGCACCAAGCAGGGATGTTGTCTATGTTCAGAGAATTAGTAGCACAGTCCCACCACAGATTGATGTGCATCTCGTTACCCCCACATTCGGGGCAAACGTGTTCCTTACTGCTTATCTGTTCGTATAGGGTAGGCCACAGTTCAACTGTATTTATGTCTGAAGACATCTTTATCCTTCCCCCTTCCTTCTGCTACTCTCTCTGAGGCAGCAATTGCCGCACTCCCTTTTTGTAAGTCTTTATCTGTCCCTTTGAACCTCTTCATGAACCCCTTCATGGTGTCCATGTTGCTCATGCCTGGTGGGAGGGGAGGGAGGAATATCGCATCCTCCGCATCCCACTCCATTAGGTCTTCAGGAAACATCTCACAGACTTCGACATTGTGTCGTCCACTGTGAAAGCCTCCCGCAAGGTCTTGGATTTTCCCCATTATCCATCCGAAGCCCTTGTTGCAAACCGTTCCTTGGCAATGGCAAGGCCCTTGGGGCTCTTCCATTCCAGATTCCACGCTCATTCCCCTATTAGGTTCAATTCACGCAGGATGAGGATTGCTTGTCCCTTCATCTCTTGGATAGTTGATAGCCCAGCCTGACCTGTTTGTAGGGCATCGCACATCTGCACGATTAAGGCTGCTCTGTTTCCTATTGCTAGAGAGAATTGAGTCAAAGCAGTTGCTGGGGGAGATTCAGGTTGTGGTGGTTGATTTTCCAACACTTCTTTTGCCGCTTCTACCCACGGTGGTGTAGATGAGATTTCGTATCTAGTTCCACTCTTCTTACCTGTTTTGACAATCGCCCCGTTGTGTATCAGAGCATCTAACCTCTCCGACACAGCCTTAGGCAATTCCTTCTTTCTGTATTTCTTTCCTTCTTCCATTCCGCTTTCTTTCATTATTTTATCCATATTTAACATATTTTTTCCTCCTTTTTCACTCCCAAGTGGGACGAGAAGAGTTGTGGATTAACACGAATACAATGAACACAACCTCGCACTCACTGTTTATACTCCGCTCGCCCCGTGTGGGTGCGAGTCTTATAGTGCACTTATGCCGTATACCTCCGTATATGGTTTCACCTCAGAGAGGCCAAGTGCTTCGGGGTGTTCCAAGAGGAACTCCCTCACTTCGTCTTTTTGGTCTAGTGAGAACTTCTCACCTGCATTAATATTTACCATAGCATTACCTAATGATTGATGTAGTATGCCCATAAACTCTGAATTGACTTTCTTTAGTCTAGAGTCAAAAGCATCTAATCCTAGAGTAGAACCTTTCAGTTCACGCTTGTTGTCTGAGACTGTTGGTTTGTGTGTTATAGCACCAGTGAAACATTGTAGTGCGTGATAAGCAGTTCCTTTTTGGTCTCCTTGGACAGCCACGTATTCTCTCGTTGGTTGCCTCCAGCCTTGTGATACAGCCAAGTCCATATGTCCTCTATTGATTTGAGTAATTACACCGCTTTCTTTATCCTTAGTCAATCTCGGGGCTGTCATTAAGTTATTACTGTGCATTACTGTCATTAATTGGTCCATCAACTGCATATCCATTGGTATCCACGAGAGCAACTCAGTATTGACTAACCACTCGTTTATCTCTGCAGTAGCATTAACCATATCTAGACCGAATTGGTCCCAGTCAATACCACCCATGACTCCTTTAGTGTGTCTTAGATTGAGTGCTGTCTTGATACCACCAGCAACTGCTAGATTCTGACAGTATACTCTCAGAGCAGACCCATAGGAGTTGAACGAACCTCTCCCATCTAGACTGTTGTTGATAGTAAATCCAAACTTGTAGAGTCCATCTAGGCTCTGTGAAGCCTCACTTAGACTATTGGTGTCGAGGAACTTACCGCCTCTCTCTTTCAGCCTCTGCGCTGCACCTTTTCTCACCTGTGTGGCATCCGTCACATCTAGGTCGACTCTGCACTTTGCCCCTTCTCCCCATGATGTCACTGATGCGCCGATGTTAGACATCTCTGCGTATTTCAGTAGTGGGTTTACCCATACAGGATGTGGCAATGCATAGTATCTGTCACTCACGCTACCCAGTAGAGCACCTGCTGGTCTTTTCTCGCTGGCCAATAATGGGTTTAGAACAGTCCAAGACCCTGCTTTACCGTCTGTCTTGTTCACTCTCACTGCCTTACCATCCACAATTACGTGGTTAGGTAGGAACTGTGGGGTGAAATCCCAAGGCGCTGTCTTGCTGGCTCTACCTCCTGCTAATAACGAGCCGTTCCAGGCTGGGTTATCATCTGCCCATGCAGGGATGTCGTCATCTTGTAGGATTGACACTTCTACCGGTTCTACAAACACAGGCATTGGCACTAGCGGTGCAACCTGCTTTTCTTCTACTGTTGGTATTTGCTGTGCCATATAATCTCTGATGTTCTGAGTTGCTGCACCTTGCTGAACCAAATCGACTAAATCTATGTCTATATGGTTCGTAGGTTGTGCAGGCATTCTAGTTCCCTTGAAGACAAAAGAGGGACGGAAAGTCCCTCCACCTGTCTTGAACTCAGATACTATACAGAGTTTCTTATCCCCTGAAATAGTGATTACCTCTACTGCCTCTCTCGGCACCTTCGTGACACAAGATGCCCCACTAGCGCCCTCATAGGTGATTTCAGTCACCCTAGAGCCCAAGTGGTTTACCTTGCCCACAACGGCCATTCTCTTGCTTTCGTCATCATTTTCATTACTCATATTCATTTACTTTCTCTCCTTTTTGTTTTGCTGCAATCGAAGGGGGCAGCATACCCCTTATTATTATTCTCTTTGTTGCAAACGAGAAACGTCATTCTTCATCCCATTCCTCGTATACAAACTCGTCTGTTTCTATTCTTATTCTAAGTCTCACTCTTCTTCACCTTTTGTTTCCACTTTGGGCATACCATTGTAGTGTCTATCATTCCAATAATCAAGTGCTAAACATGAAACCTCATTACCAAATGCGTCTTGAAAATACCGAATAAACAATTCCCATTCTTCTTCACTAATCGGTAGTTGGTTTCCTTCTTCGTCTTGATAATCTTCATCATCCATCATACTTTCCATGTGTTCTTTCTCAATGTATTGCCATAAGGTAGGGCGTAATTGTTCCCACAACTTTTCCTCATCAACAGTCCATAGTTTCGTTGTTTCTTCATCATTCGTTCTTTCTTCATCATCATTCGTTTTTTCTTCACTCATTCTTTTTCATCTCCTGTTTTAATTCACAATTATTATCTTGAGTAATAGGGTGGTGTTCTCCGCAAATCCTACATTTACCCTCACCATCGTAGTAATCCGTTACTTCATCATAGCATCTATATCTACAAACTTCATCCATGCCGTTTGGTATTAGGTAATCGTCTGATGAAAAGCCACTACCATTAAGGGAAACTCTCGCCATTTGTGAATCATCGTGTTCATAGATGTATAACCACTTATTACCACAGTAATCACAAGTTACAAAATCACATTTCTCACAAGACATTTCTTCCCATGTATGTTCCTCCTTCTCTCCACCACATTCAGAACAGTATAGACAGGATTTGCAGTAATATTCCTCTTCTACCTCTACTTCTTCACATCCATGGGTAATACATTTTTTGTCACTCATTCCTCTTCCTCCTTTGTTAGTAGTTCATCACCATACACATTGCATTGATACTTCTCTCTGCAAAACCATTCGTGGTTTGTATGATAGCCTAAGTGTTCAAGTGCTATGTTCAAAGCACCTTCGCATTTATCTTTCTCTTGATAAACCTCGTCAAGTTCTTCACGCAACTGCTTGACTTCTGCTAAGAGAAGTGGTGCGTCTGCCATCAATCTCATGTTGGCTCGCTTTTCTTCAATAGAATGGATATCACGCCCACCATCCATATATCCGATACCGATGTTCCCACCATCAGTTTCTATGAATGGCTCGTCGTGTTCATAATCATCGTCACATGAATCAAGGGAGTCATCCCCTTGATTCCTTGCACTCCAATGTGTGGTTGTATGTCCTTCGTACTTGTCTGTATCAATCATTCTTCTCCATCTCCATTAATAATGTCAATAATGTAAGCCCATTCAACAGAAGCGTCTGTTTCGCCCCACTCAAGAGCCTTGTTTAATTCAGCAATGCGAAGGATTCTCTGCTGTTGCTCATGCAACCGTTTGACTTCTGCTAAGAGAAGTGGTGCGTCTTCTACCAATAGGAAATCCGCTTTACTCGTCCAACTCGGAAGTTCTTGAGCAAAGTAAGTCCATACATATATATCATTACCGGCAAAAGTTCCCAATTTATCCCTACGATTTACTGTATGTCCTTCGTATTTGTCTGTGTCAATCATTCTCTCACTTCCTCAATGTAATGTGCTTTACGCCACTCCTCATCATGTGAATCATAGTGAGCCTTCGCTTCTTCATAGGTAGCAAATAGCCCATCTGATTCTCCACTCTTGAAGTGTGTCACCATGTATTCGTATCTGTCTGTGTCAATCATTCTTCCTCGCCTCCATTCACAAGAGCATCATAATCAATGGGGTGCATTCTTACAGAAAGTTCACCCTTCCAATTCTCAACTTCGTATTCTAAGTCCTTGACTCGCTCCTGCAACCGCTTGACTTCTGCGAGCATCTCTAATCCCAACGCCTGTAAGATGTCAGGGTGTGTGTCATCACCTTGCAGTATTTGTTCAGCCATGTCTGTGTCAACCATTCTTCTTCACCTCGCTAATCCAAAACTCAATCGTGTCCCAACTGATACCTAAGCAAGCGTCGTGCTTGTGTTCCATTCTTTCAAGAACCCACGATGCTTGTTCATCTGACAATGTGTTATCAACGGACAAGACATCATCGAGCATCCACACAACAGTGCAGTTGTCTGTGTAAAACGCTAGTTCTTTTTTCAACCTCTTGACTTCTGCTAAGAGAAGTGGTGCGTCTGCTATGAGTATCTTATTGTTATACGAGAGTTGTTCATCTTCTTTACAATACGGACATTCTATGATAGCAATAGTTTTGCCATCTATATCACGTACTGCTCTATTGTCTACATTGTAAATAGCATCTTGGCCTTCTTCAGTATATACTGTCCACGGTGCAGGTGTATGTCCTTCGTATTTGTCTGTGTCAATCATTCTTCCTCGCCTCTTTCAATCAATGTTTCAATAAGGTATGCTTCACCGAACTTTTCTATCATCAAGTCAAGATGGTATCGCAACCGCTTGACATCATCTCTTTGTTGTATCATTAACTCCTTCATAGATTCTGTAAGATAATCACCTGCCACTAAATCTTCTAACTTTTCTATGTCAATCATTCTTCTTCCTCCGTTAAACGCTTATCTAGTTCTTCAAGTTCTAACTCCTTCGCTTCTATTTGCTTCTCTAGTTCTTCATGAGCATCCCATATATCAGCCGAGCCGTGTGTTGTTAGATACAAGTCGAACTCGCTGGAGATTTCACCAGCCTGTTCTTGGTAAGATGCACAATCATTCAATGTTCTCCTACAATCATACATGTGTGCTAACTCTCTTTCCATATCTTGAAACGGCAGCCATCTCTTTTGCTTTCTTTCTTGTGCTTCATATTCTTTCAGTTTTTCTAATTTTTCTTCTATCTCTTCATTCATTCACTCTTCCTCCGCAAAAATACCTGTTGCTTTCTCATAAGCAGTATAGATGTCGTTATCTGGGTATAGGTGTCTATGTGTTTCTTCTAACCATTCAATGTAAGCATGGTCTTCGTCATGTCGGTGCTGAATCCAATCAAGCATCGTTCTAGCCTGTTCTATGTGTATCATTATAATTCCTCCATATCTATTTTCACTAGACCTGCATCAATCACGCGTTCAAGCCATCTATCCTGTTCCTTCAAGTGTGATTGGTAGTGTATTAGATGTGCTATGTTATTTATCGCATCTCGCAATTTCTTATTCTCAGCCTCTAAATGCTCACTCATTCAAACAACACCTCTCTCCTATGCCAACTACCTTCTTCATCTTCAAGCATAATAGCAGTAGGCCACTTTGTGTCCAAGTTCTCTAAGGTATCTCCTACTACCCACGAAGATACATCTCTTTCTATTGTAGTAGCATCATCTAATACCATATACAATATTCCGTATTTAACCCACCATCCTTTTACCCTACCTTCGGCAAATGGGTTTGTTTCACCATCTTCGGGGTTAAATACCTCATCCAAATCTAAACAACAATGTGTGTCATAGGTTAATTCAATTTTCTTTATGTCTTTGTTATCAATTACTTTATCCATCATTATAATTCCTCCTCGCTAAGGGGCAGAGGGGCTTTCGCCCCTCTGTTTTCACAACTAGAGCATTTGAATCTCCGGTCATGCCCAAAGGCTAACCTAACCCCACACCATCTGCAGAGTAGGTTATTACGCATCAGAAAGGCACCTCCATGCCATCTGCCCTTCGTAGGTCGTCTATCTTTCTCTGCCATTCAGCAAAGACAGGTAAGTGTTCTAGCCCAATCTCGTCATCTTCAGCAGGCAGTCTCCTATCCATCGCTATTCTAGCCCATTGTCTAGGCCAAAAAGACAAAGCCATTTCTGTATCTGTCAATTCAGTCATATATTCAACTTCCTCATTAGCATACGCTTGTCTTATCTGTTGTAGGCAGCCGCATGTCCCGCCTATTTCTCCTCTAACATCGTATCGGTTGTCATTGCTTTTCCAATTTGGGCCAACAAAACCAAACAGTTCTCCACCTCGGCCTTCATAGGCACCAGGACTGCCCCAAGCATCATGTATGCTATCGGGGTGTCTCTCTAGGTATTCTATCGCCCTGTCGTATTTATCGGGCATACGTGCCTCTACAGTCATCATTCCATCGTCATCATATTTTTCTTCTTTCATTTACTTTTCCTCCTTTTTTTCTACTGAACTCCAATTTTGGAGTTTGTAGTGTATGTAATCATACCATTCATCAAAGAACCTTTGTGCTTCTTTTGTGTAAGTCAATGACTCTCCGTCATCTTCTTCGTATGGTATATGTATCGCATTGAAATGCTCTATCGTGGTATTGTGTGCTATATCACAAGCAAACCCAATGGCGTCCTCTGTGGATAGACATAGTCTTGGTAATTTACCTTTATCTTCTATTACCATATTTATTCCTCCTTCTCTCCTATCAAATCTCCAAGCATATAATCAAAATCGGGTTTCATGTCTCTCTCTGCTTGGTGTTCTACATCACCGGCTTTCACTACTATCTCTCCCTCGAAGCCCATTCCTCCTTCCTCGAACTCTAGGAGTATAACACAATCGGGATATTTCTCCGAGAGAGCCATTACAAATGGAGTGGGTGGTGCCCAAGGTGTATCAAACTGCACAATGACTCTAGGATAGGTAATAACGTGAGACACATATGCTTCTACTTCGTTATAGGTAATGCACAACTCATCCAAGTCTCCTACATCCCACTTACATCCCCAGTTCTCTACTCTCCAATTATACCAATTAGGCATAGCAAACCCGTTGCTGCCCCCCTGTTCTTCATCCATCAAGCCTCTCGGCTCGGGAACTATTGAGCCGAAGTTCAATTGCGGTGTCTCGTTCTTCAGACCTAACTTCTTACACACCATTGTTAGTTTGTGATTGTTAGGTGCTACTATCATTAGGGTGTTGTTACACCAATTAGGCATTGTCTCTAACCTCCTTGTAAAAAGTCGGCCTATGCACTTGCAGCCATGTTCCATCGGTGCTCTTAACAGACTCACAAGTAGATACATTAGTGCCCTTCATGCCACACCTAGAGCAAGTCTTAGGTGTATCTGATGCTGGGGCTCCTTCTAATCCGTCTCTATCTTCCCACCAAGACCACTTATTCTTAGACCTATTATGTGAAGCGTAGCGATTTACAACGACACTTGTAGGCAAGCCTCCACTATTGCTAGGTCTTTGCACCTGAACCTTAACTTTGTATAATGTTCCTTTGATATGTTCAGCGACTGTGCATAGAACTCCCCCAATGAGGATTTTAGCACCTACTTCTTCTTCTCTATATGCCCTAAACTTAGCCTTTTGTTGTGCAGTTATCTGTCTACGTGGTGCTTTTTCAACCGTTCCAACTATGGGAGGCTGAATTATATCCGCTACTGCTTTCTCCTCACTAACTACATCATCGTCAGCACCGATAGTGATAACGCCTGCATCCATGTCAATTACGACATCTCCAATACTCACTACCTTGTTCTTCATATCTATCTTAATACTCATTCGATTAATCCTCCTTGAGGAGAGTTAGTTTCTGTGCTAATGCTGATAGGTCTATCAATGCAGCAAGTTCTCCCATATCTATATGCTTGACAAGATGTTCTAAGTTGATACAATCAGCGATTTCTTCTTTAGACGTCTGTTCAGCGAGCGAATGCAAGTTTATGTAATCAGCGACATACTCAGTATCTATATATCCGGCAACATCGCTATGGTTAATATTTGATGCTACCTCACTTGCACATATGTGCTCTGCTACATATGATGTGTCTATGTGGTAGGCTATATCTTCAGATGCTATATTTGATGCTACCTCACTTGCACATATGTCTTCAGCAATTATTCCTGCAATTGCGGCCTCATCAGCCTTTTCTGCAACCTTAGCGACTAATTCATCAGTCACTTTACCATTATGTAATTCATTTAGCGTGTCTTCTATGTCTTCCTTAATTGCATCCACCAAACTATCTAACTGGCCAGATAACATCTTGTTCTCTACTACGGCTTTAGCGACTTTTTTAGTGTCTAAGGTGATGTATTTACCTATAGTGCTAGCCATATCTATGACTGTTCCATCTCTTAAGTCTGCAGCCTTCTGCATCTGTCTTTGTTTATCGTTCAATTCATTAACCAACTCTAGGCTCGTAGCCAGCATTTGTTTTAGTTCCGTGACTGTCTTCTCACTTGCTTCTAGTCTCTCGACTATCTCATTATTAGGCGTCTCTTCTATTTCTGTTTCCATTTATTTTTCCTCCGTTATTTCGGTTATATGTCTGTTTATGCACTCTTGTGCGACCTTCAGCAGGTCTTCTGTTCTCCACTTGGGATAGTCTTCTTGCACACTATGTAGTGCGTTATTGACTAACTCTCTAATTTGCTTGAGTCTGTTCTCAGGCAACTTCTCTTCTCTATCATGCTTTGCTACTAAGTAGTCATTGATGGCAATAGATTCTGTATCGCAAGCGTCATCACATTTACATTCATCTTCTTCGTAAGTGCAAGTGTCGCAAATGTATTCCCATCCATAGAACACAGGCGGTTTTCCTGTGAAAGAAGCGGTCTGTCTTTCTGCGAATGAATACCCCGTGCATAGACCTACACCTTCAACATCATAGACACCTATTGGTGTGAAGCCCTCTTTGTGTTGAGGCGAGGATTCTCCATACTTTGCTTCTAAGTAGTCAATGTCAGCGAGGCTTTTCTTCTCAATACCCATGATAACTCACCCCATCTAGCGAATCCATGTATTTACTCAGAGTTTCATCATCAGAGTAATCTTTATCTTTGTTAGTATCCTTAGTATATTTACCGTCTATGTAATCATCATCCCAGTATTCTGTTGTTTGGATTGTATTCTTATTACTCGGTCTCCTAGTAGCGAGCCGTATTGCATAGTTAGGGCTAATAGACTCTATCAAATGCCCTTTAATCACCCCATCTAGCGAGTCTTTGACTAGAACAGGCTGACATTGATGGATTGCTCCATCAGATGTTTTCTCTATACGCATCTGTAATTCTATATCTCCTAAGTTTTTAATACAGTCAGAGCATATATGTTCTAACGACTTTTTATTGTTATCTCCACCTGTTTGGTATGCATATGACATCCTATTAGGACTCACTTTATTGTTGCAGAAACCACAATCAACAAATGACCTGCTAGTGAACTTCAAATCCGACTTCTTGCTATAGTCAGGGATTGAATGTTCAGACATACGGTCATCACATGTAGAGTCTGTAATGCAGACTATGATATCCTCCCTATCGCTATCATTATCACCAAGCAATTCCTTATTCAACATACGTAGCAACATCCCACGGAGTGTTTTCTTACCATGCTCATTGAACAGTTTTTGCATTATTGATGGCCATTCTTTACCATGTAATTCCTGCATCAAGTCTCTACTAAGTAATCCGACTTTCATGACATTGAGTTCTGATGTGACATCAAGTGTAGTAAGGCATAGACATGCATCTTTTACATTCATACTACTGATTCTCGATACCATCATCTCAGTCACGTCTACTAACTTACCATGACATTGATAGTCATAGCAGAAGTCGCCTACCTCTAACTCCTCATCTCCGTCTTCATAAGTGCAGAAATCACAGTCTGAGCATTCTAAGATTGACCTGTTGTGAGCAGTTATAACATCTTTCTTCTTCGCACTACTTGCTGTGCTATAACTAGAGGTGTAAGTGTAGCCCTTATGGAAAGAGAGTTTCTGACCGAGAGGAATACCACACATTCGTGCTACATATGCTTGCTGTGAGTCTGCCTCTACTGCTTTGGTGCAGTAGGCTTCCCTAATGTCCATGATTAAGGTGTGAGAGTCAGGCCATGCCTTCCTCTCCTCATCTGTCGCTAGATGCCATCGTAGACAGGCTAATTGTATGCCTGTTCTACCATGACCACCCATACACATTGTATGAATTACCTTGATATCTCTATCTCTGATATCGTTAGCAAGTGCTACCCAAAAATCAACATCACAATCTTGCGGAACATTGTAATCGGGGAAGTCCATCTCTATTACTGCAGGTGGCTGCTTAGCCACTAGGGTATCTAGACATGACCAGCCATCCATATTCCTAACCTTCGTCTTGACATCTAATGTAGCATATCCTTTACGCACTTCATTGTCAGGCCCTAGTGCTAGGTCAGGTAGTGGTTCCATCTTCCACCAGCCTCCTCCTCTGCTACTACCACCAGCATGGACTTGTATTCCATCGTGGGTAGTGAACACTAAGGGGTTTCCATAGTGGCATTCGTTCTTTGGGCTGCTGTATGTTGCGTATTGGTTGTTGTATGTCATTCGTGTCCCTCCATCGATATTGGGAATGTTGTTTTTATGCATGTGTCTAGTGGCATCACTATTTCCTCTATTTGGGAGGCAATAGCGTCCTTGTAATTCTCGATTTTGCCTTCTGCACTAACTTGATACGAGAATAATAAGACTTGCTCTAATAACCCGTTAGGCATAGAGTTAATCTTCTCTGTAGCCATCTTTGGGTTCTCTGCTTGCTCGGAAATGAGCATTTGGAATATTAGCATCGCTGGGTCTACGTCAGGAAGCATTCACTCTTCCTCCATTAAGTAGTTAGCACATAGCCAAGCAAGCAACCATTCGACTCTATACTCAGGCATACTCTTAGTAACATCTGTGAATGTCGGACTTAAGTCGCTGAACCTAATATATACTCTGCATTCGGGTGCTAATTCAAACACCAACATCTTACATGGTTGTTGTAAATTATCCTCTCCGTCCTCTACTCCGATAAACTCCATTAAGCAGTAATCACTTGCTTGTGCTAATGAAGAGACAGATACACCTGCTGCTGCTACTTTGTGTCCTAACTCTTTTAATTGGTGGCTATCAATAGTGCTTGTTTTAACATTCAAGTCGAATGCTAGTCCGTATGCCCTTGTCATCTTACCGCTTAGATATACATAAGGACTGATTAATTCTTTTTTCAATCTACTATGTAATGCCTCTACATCCTTTGCACCAAACTGCATGTGTAATTTACCTGCCTCTGATAATGCACCTATCTTAAGTCTAAAATGGTTGGAATCGGAGTTAATGAAATCTTCTCCTTTCCACATTATAGGTATGTTGGTCTCTAGCCACTCTTGATTCACCTCCGTCTTGTCTATCTGATTAACTATGTCGTTCGCTTGCAATTCTTGTGTTATATCTATCTTTTTTGTGTTCATATTTGTTCCTCCAGTATCTGTTTTAACACATCTATATCTATTATAGATGTGAGGACATGGATTAATTCATTAGGGCTATGACCAGTAAATACTGTATTACTAGCGTTTAGCATATTAGGATGTGGTTTTGGGGCTGCATGGTATTGTGACATAACAGAATTGCTTCCAATTTGATAGGAAGTGTGCTGCTTTTCAAAACCAACTTCTTCAAAGTTATAGACTCCCCAACCATCATTGATAATTACTTCATCGCTTAACCATAGTGTGAATATATGACAGAGTAAATCCTCTGAATTACCATAAGACATTGACGTCCGGCCAGCAGTATAGCCGCAGACTCCTTCGCTTCCATTTATTGGATGCATATAGTCAGCGACAACATCCCAACGGTATCTTTTTTGGTCTTTCATTATAGAATACCACTCCCACAAAGATTGAATCTCTCGTAATTCATCTGCTGTGCAGTATTTGGATAAGAAAGCAACACACTCTTGTGCCATGATAGCATGGAATATTGAAGGATAAGTATTGCCTTCAAAACCATGTTCATCACCTATTCGATAAAGAATTATTGTCATTCTGCTTAAAATATAGGATATTATATCATGTGGACTTATTATGATTTGACCCTTTTTCAAAAGGAATGTTCCTAATGTTGGATGCACAAAGGGGTAATCTTCTATCATTCTCAATATTCCTATCAAAGCACATTCGTTTATGCTGTGTAAATGACGTCCTTCATCTCCACTTGAGAACTCTAATTTATCCTCTTCATAAAATGGACCGGTGTTAGTCTTCATTTGTATAGGCTGAGTAAAAACGTTGTTGTCGATATCTACGTCATTACTGGCTGATAAAACATCTTTCCAGAACGCTGGTATGTTTTTGTATAAGTTATTAAGAGCAATTGATGGATTACCTAAGACCTCTTGAACACTCTTAACCGTCAAAGGGTTTAGTCCATGCTTGATTTCTTCTATCTGTTTCATACAGTCTTGCTTAGTGCATTGGCTAAAGACACATGTTCCTACTTTGTGTAAATGACGTCCTTCATCTCCAGCAGACCAATCACCAACCCAGTCCATAACCGCATTTACATGTTGAAATGCTCTTAAACCGAGACTATTATCGTTAATAGAAACACCACTCATACTGTGAGGTTGTTTGGTTATCTTACTTATCGTCTGTAGCACATGCTTGTTTAAGTGATTAGTATGGCTTGGATGTGTGAGAATATCGAAGACTTCATTATATTCCTTCATCTTCCCTAATGAAGAGTCATATGATGGGGCATTGGCCTCGTCAGCCACTCTGTGTGGCTCAGGTGTGGTTAAGACATTGTTGTAAAAATGAGTATGTAGTGCCACTACAGTCAGGTATTGTTGTGGTATACCACCTAGGGTTTGGTGGTTGCTTGTTCCTATGTCGAAATATGTCTTAGAACCCACAAACTTATCGAAGAAGTAAGAGCAATTGTGGACTGCGTTCTCTAGTATATTGATTGAACCTAGCACCTTTTTCACACTACCTCCAGACTGTAAATCAATGAGGTCTTTGACTGCGTCTAACGCTTTGTCGATTGATTGACGGTATTTCTTACCTCCATAGGAAGTAGACCAACTAACAGCAGAGGTATAGCATTCACGGAGTGCTTTAAGACATATCTCCATACCTTCTAAGCCGCATTCTACATGCCTTAGGGCTTTGTAGAAAGTGGTTCTTGGGCCTACTGGCCCTTTGTGAAATAACCTATGGAGCCCATTTGAACCAACAGATGAATAGAGAATCAATGATGGTAATAACCCAGCCTTGACTGTAAATTGTGCTTGACTAGCATACCCATGTCTGCTCTCTCCCAAAGCAACAGCCAATGTGGCCTTAACAAGCCACGTAGAATAAAACCCAGCCAAGTAAGCCTCGAATCGAGGGTCATTGTAAGGACTACTGATAAAACTGTGGAAGAATTGAGACAATGGATGATAGCCGTAGTCCCAATACCTATCGCCATCTCTGCAACCATCGAAGAAGTATGATGTAAATGGTGTGGGGTCATACGGTGATGGCTCAACACCAATCGCATCTGTCACCCAACCATCAACCTCTGTCCATGTGATATCCTCTTGAGCAGGGGAATACACTATCGCTAAATTGAAATCGTTTGCTACACCTGCTGCATGACAATTGGTGCTACCTGATGGGCAATAGATGACAAAATCTGTCTGTCCATCAGTAATGACGCCAGCCTTTAGGTCAGCCTCTAGTTTAGCACAGTCGCTTAGGTCTCCTTTACCAACATCTTCGTAATGTGCTTGTGCTACTACACCGGATGGAACATTGCCCCTAATAGTCATAGTCACCGTCTCGCCTGTCTCTTGGTCAATGTAAGTGGATGGTGCTTTGAGTTGCGGCTTAGGTCTACCAAGACCACGTATTTGAGTCATTACAGGCAATCTACCCGACTCCATGAACCCAGGCTTAGTGATACAATTGACTAGATTGACTCCCAAATGGCTGTAATTACCAGCAGGGTCTTCTTTAGGCCATACTAATTCTAATTCGTGATTGTCATAGCCATCCGGTGCTTGAGACATGACAGCATTCACTTTGTTTCTCAAGTCAATCGCTAGAGAATCACTTAATGGTATGATTATAGTCGAGCCCTCTCCAGCAGTCACACCGGATGTGCCGAGTCCGACTACCATGCTGTTGTGCCCTTTAACTAACACACCAGACACGTCGCTGTCCATATACTTCATCACACATAACTCGCCTTCGGGGTCGTAATCGGGATGGTTAGGGTCTGACATGGCCTCGGCTAGGAATCTGACTCCTTCTACAAATGCACCAATGTTATCTGCCTTGATGTTAGGCAGAACCCCAGGCCTAGGTGATGCTGGACATGTTCGTATGTATAGTGAGCCTGTTTGGCTACGTAGTATGTCTCCAAGAGAAGAAGGGATTCCTAATACCATATGGCAATCCATGATATCTAGTGTGCCTAACAACTCAGCAGTAGATGCTGTTTTTGCTGAATCTAGTGTTAGGAACACACTAGCACCTGTATGGAAAGTCTTGCTCGAAGATACCTCGGATAGCAGTTGTATGCCCTTGCCCTTCTGTGAAGCACTTCTCTCCTTGGGGTCTCTAGACCATGTGAAAAGAGCACTTGCTAATGAATTATAAACAGGAGTCATAGCAGAGTTTGTCCAAGCAGTATCTATCTCTTTTGATATTGCGAGGCCTATGTCATGGTCTGAGGTCAATCTTAGCGTGTTTAACAAGGTTTTAGGCATCGATAGCCGCAAATCCATTATTGATTCCTCTGTCCATTGTTGCATCAAACCAGCAATCGCCTGTATGTCATCATGACTGACTTTCCTACTTATGTTCATTACAGAATCTAGATAATTGACAGGTATGATGTCTACGTTTAATAGAGAAATGAGAGTATCTTTCCTCTCTTTGTTATTGATAATGAGACTATCAGAAAGTAAAGCCTTCTGTAATAGCCCCATCTTGCTCAAGAGTTCTAGTAAAGAGGTTAGTTTGCTAACATCCAACCTCATCACAGGCAGGCTTCTCCTTACCGTATCAGTCCCATAATTCAATGCTTGACGTGTTGCTGCATACAACATACTGCTAACATCATTATATCGCTTCTTATTCAGCATATCTAAAGGTGTCTCGATAGCATCTAACATATGTTTTAGACTATCTATCCTGATGTGATAGTCTGACGCTATACTTTGGTATGTCTGTGGTTTTTTATTTATCTCGTGTATTAATCCTTGTATCTTTTTATTCAATTCATCGCTCATATTGCATTCCTCCTTTCTCTTTCCGTTTCGGCAGTTATGCCTTTCTGTATTAATTCACAGACTACATGTAGTGAGGTGGAAATACCTAACTCCATATTATACAGATACCATAACCTGTATGCTTTATCTTGATAATCTCTATTCATTGAGGCACCACCACACCTTGCCACCACTCTGGTTGCTCTGTGTAGTTCCACTCTGCAAACATCTTACTGTGATAGTATGCTCGGTATGCATCTACTGCATCTGAACCTGTTGCATGGGATGCTATCTTTTCGTCAATGATTGGTCTGAACTCATCGGGCATAGCCAATGCGAATGGTGTCATCTTACCGTTTGATGGTATCATGTAATGCATACCTAGCATCTGTAGTATAGGCTCAAAGCATCCATGCTCTTTACCAAATCTACACTCAAACTCTATGCATAATGCAAGGCCATGCTCTGCTAGCCATAGGAAGTTCTCTTCACAATCACCAGCCCAAATAGTGCATGGGTGGTGAGGGTAGCCACCAGCATATGGCTGGTTGGCTTGTGTCAACGGCATGTCCTCATCTAATGCACCATGTCTACGCACAGCACTAGCCATCATCTGTGCAGTCTCTACGCACATCTTTGGCAAATGCTTGTCGCATTGGTCTGTCGCTGCTCTGTTAGGCTCTATGTTTAATACAAATATATTCATTCTTTTCTCTCCTTGCGTAATTCAATCTCTTCATTGATGATTGGTATAATCTTAGCATCTTCTTGTGCTTTATGCCACAACACAACCATCCATTGGTTTGCTGCAAACAAGTCAGTTAGTGTCATCATAGCATCCACGCTCCACATACTACACAGAATCCAAGATTATCTTGTTCGCAGTCATGCACAGCAATACCACCGACACTACTCGATGCAGGACTAGGTATGTCTATCTCGTCTGCTACAGACGGTAGAGTCTTGAGTCCTAAGCAGTATAAGCATGCAAATGTATGGTCTACATGCTCTTTGATTGCCTTCTCAGTAAGTAGTCTAATCTTGTATGGTGGATGAGTCTTGGTGATACCAGACTCTGTAGTGTAAGTTGTCTCGACATGTTTCTCTACTACCATATCAAGCACTTCTTGAGGAGTAGTTATCTTGACTTGACTCTGTGGAGTTCTCTTACCACACATGCTACATGTCTTATGAACCACGCCAGCCATAGGGTTAGGCGTCCTTGTAGGAACAGTAGCACGGTAGTTGCCTGTTGAACCATCAGCACCCCAACCCATTCAGTTCCACTCCTGTGAATCGTATGTTTCAGTCTCCGCATCCCAATGCATCAGTGTGACCACGCAGTTAAGAGGGTATAAATCAAACGTATTTAGGAATGCAACAAGCAACGGAATCAGACTATGTCGTCCAGTTGGTAAAGCGAACTCATCATCTATGTATAACATTAGGGTGTTATTAGCATTCATTAGGAATGCAGCGTTTGCATCAATCCATTCCTCGACTAATGTGACACGTGTGTCATTGTCTAGTCTATGAACAAAACCAGAGAAGATGTAATCACTTACGGTTTGACACCGTCCATCATCTCTTGGTAGCGTTGCTAACAAAGCCACATGCAATGTGTGTGGCTCAATCTCGGGTAATTCATCATCATTCTCTAATACTTTCTCTGTATCTCTCATTCTATTTCTCTCCTTTGTTGCTATCCAGCAAGGAATGGTTTATTGATATTCTCTCCTTATTATGTAATAATAATTACTTACTTTATTATACAGTAATGTGATAATAATATTGATTGTCGGTGACCTCCACAGGGTTGGTAATTGGCTGATAGTGGGTTCAGAGACTAGGCCTAACTCGTCTCCTAGGGATGCTCAGCGGTATAATTGTGAACGCAACAGTCTCGGTGAGAGGCCGAACTGCTACCCATCTATCAGCACCAACCCTGTGGTGTCTGCCTTCGATTGTGTATCATGTGCATAATGTCTGCCTCCCCTTGTATTGGTCAATACAATAACTCGTTTGTTGCAAGTGTAAGGTATATATGACACATGTCTGATAATGTGCGTCTTTGGACTGACCATATGGTCAAGACGCATCTGTGGAACGGTGGACTTATGAAATAATGGGTCGATGACTATGTGTGTATCACACCCATGTATAATGTGGATGACCTCATAGAGGCCTGGAATATAATAAAGAAAGGTAATAATAAAAAGAGTGGGCAACCCCCGACCCGTAGGCCGAGGGTGCTTTATGTCTTATTCAAAGGTCGTTGAAGTCTATCACATCACCGTGGTCTATTTGTGCACCACGCTGGAATGATACCCATGCTTCGGTTCCAAACTGTGATGCATCACCAATTGATGCTATCATATCACCGAGTGTCTTACCCTTCCATGCTTTGGTTGGGTTGCCTGCTTTGACAAACTTATCCAATGCAATGGTTGCTAGGTCTAATTGCTTAGCCCATGCTTCTTGACCCATTGCTATGGTGTTCATTGCTTCGTATCGTCCACTTCTAGCATTGGCTTCTATTCTAACAGCACCAAGACCATTCTGTTTTACGATATGAGACCACAGGTGATAACCTGTGTCAGCACCTTTCAGTGATGCTAATAGGTCATCAACCTTTGACTCTACCCATTCGATTCGAGCATAGCCACCTCTATTGGTCATCAAGTCTTGTTGAGCAGTATAGATTGTGCATAACAATTCTCTCAGTCCTTTTGTGGGCGACCATTGCACCGTTATTCGATGGTTGTCTTTATCCTCAGGGGATAGGTTTCTGGCATTCGCTTGTGTTCGTCCTGTGAATACTGCTAACACATTACCACCAAAATTGGTGATGATGGCGTAGTTAGCACCAGCCACAGACGCACTGCTTTGCATTGCTGTTGCCAGCATGCTTAGCATAGTCGTCATAATTACAT